>JAESFN010001089.1_pt1 | contig 14828 bp, 12 predicted proteins | sample 9269411 | NCBI WGS metagenome assembly JAESFN01 (sample SAMN14505399, study PRJNA617100) | algae metagenome | isolation source: Iphinoe sp. HA4291-MV1 and co-occurring heterotrophs from trail next to... | place: USA: Maunawili Falls, Hawaii | collected 2009-07-25
CGGATCACCCCAATTCAGGTCCAGCGGCGCGCGTTGGCCGCCTCCACCTGCTGGTATCCGTCGTTGGCCTGGCCCACCGCCACCCCGATCCGGGCGAGCACCGCGGTCAGGTCGGCGGCGGCGGTGTCCCACTGCCGCTGGCGCGCCTGGTACTCCTCGGCGGCCGCGCCGGTCCAGGTGCCGACCATCGGCGCCAGGAACCGCTTGAGGTCCTCCAGCTGGGCGTTGATCCGCTGCGAGGTGGCGGCCACGCTCTGCTGCGCGTTCGCCAGCTCACCGAAGGTGACCTTGATCGTTCCGGTCATGTCCGTACTCCTGTCCTGGTGTCGGGTCAGCCGAGGGCGCCGCGGATGGCGCTCATGCTCTGGGCCTGCTCGGCCTCGGCCTGGGCGTAGTTCTGCCCGGAGCCCCGGATGGCCTCGCCGATCGCGCGCAGCGCCTCGTTGAGGTTCCGGGCGTCGGCGTCCCAGCGGACCATCAGGCCCTGGAACGCGGTGGCCGCCTGGCCCTGCCACGCCCCGGCCAGCGGGGCCAGCTGGTTGCGCAGGCCGGCCAGATCGGCCTGTACCTGCTCGTTGACCCCCAGCACGCGCTGGGCGGCGCGCTGCATCTCCTCGGTCGTCGTCCCGTACCCGCCGGTCGCCATCCGTGCCACCTCTCATCGTGGTCCCCGGACGCCTGGCGGTCCGGACGCGTCGACGGTGTCAGCCGGCCGGACCGGCGTGGGGTGGAACGGGCCGGAACGTGTGCGGTCGCGAACGATCTAGCGATCTCGGTGGCCGAGTGTGGCGAGCACCTCGGCGCAGGCGGCGGCCACGGTGGCGGCGCCGGCCGCGGTGTGCCGGCAGCCCACGCTGAGCTGGGCGTCCCGGTCGAACAGCACGTACCAGTCGATCGTCGTCGGCCCGTCGGACTGGCGGTAGGTGAGCACCGGCCGGCCGCCGACCCGGTCCGGTCGCGGTGGCCCGTGCAGCGCCGGGTCCGCCGCCGCGTCCGCCGCGAAGGCATCGGCGAACTCGGCCCGGGCCCGGTCGGGTTCGGCGTCGCTGTCGTAGCCCAGCGCGCTCTGCTCGACCGCGATCAGGTCGGAGCCCGCCGGGGCGGCGGCCGGGGTGAGCAGGGTGCGGCGGCGTTCCGGGTCGCCGCCGGCATGCCGCCAGCCGGCGGGTATCCGCAGGGCGTAGTCGTACTGGGCCAGCACCGCCGGTTCGGGGGGCGCCGGGTGGGCGGCGGTCAGCGCCGCGGTGACCAGAGCGCTCAGCGACCCGGCGGCCAGGATCCCGGCGACGGTCAGCGCGACGGACGGCCGGATCCGGCGGCCCGGGGTGGGCGGCGGCAGCAGGTCGGCCCCGAGCGCGGTGGGCGCGGGCTCCGGGACCTCGACCGGCGGGCCGGGCCGGACGACCGGCCGGTCGAGCAGCTCACCCGGCCCGACCGGATCGCGGGGCATCGGGATCGCCGTCACCCACCGGCCTCCGCGTCCGGCTCCGCGTCCGGCTCGTCGTCCGGCAGGGTCTCCTCGAGCAGGGCCAGCTGGACCCGCCGCCGCCCGGACCGCCGGTCGAGCAGCACACCCCGCCCGGGCGGCTGCGGGCTGAGCTTGACGCCGTCCAGCAGCGGGCCCTCGTCGGGGCTGCCGGACAGCAGCAGCCCCGGGGTGGCCAGCTCGCGCAGCCGGGAGATCACCGGGTCGAACAGCGCCCGCCCGGCCCCGCCGGAGCGCCGGGCCAGCACCAGGTGCAGTCCGACGTCCTTGGCCTGCGGGAGGAACTCCAGCAGCGGGGTCAGCGGGTTCGGCGCGCCACCCGATCCGGAGACCAGGTCGTAGTCGTCCACCAGCACGTACACCTCGGGCCCGGTCCACCAGGACCGATCCCGCAGCTGCGCGCTGGTCACGTCCGGCCCGGGCAGCCGACGGCGCAGCGAGCCGACCACGTCGGTGATCAGCGCGGACGCCGCTTCGGTTGTGCTGGCGTAGCCGATCCGGTGGCTGTCCGGGACCGCGCCGAGCAGGGTGCGGCGGTAGTCCAGCTGCACGATCCGGGCCCGCTCCGGCGGCAGCCGGTCCACCAGGCCCCGGGCGAGCACCCGCAGCAGGGTGGTCTTGCCGCTCTCCGCGTCGGCGAAGCAGAGCAGGTGCGGGTCGTGCGCGAAGTCCAGCCACACCGGCGCCAGCCGGGTCTCGTCGATCCCGATCGGCACGGCGCTCGCCGACGGCGGCTCGGCCGGGCCGGCGACCAGCTCCGGGTACGGCAGCCGCTCGGGCAGCAGCCGCACCCCGGGGACCGGCGGCCCGGCCCACGCCTCGGCGACGGCGGCCACCGTGTCGGCGAACTCGGTGCCGCCGCTCCCGGAAGCCTCGCCGACCGTCCGCAGGCCCGGCCGGGCGATCACGCACTGGGCCCCGTCCGGGGCGAGCCCGCGTCCGGGGCGGGCGGGCACCCCGGCGGCCTTGCGCCGGTCGATCTCCGAGTCGGCCGGGTCACCGAGGCGCAGCTCGAACCGGGTGCCCAGCAGGTCCTTCAGCGCCGGGCGGAGCTCCGACCAGCGGTTGGCCGACACCACCAGGTGGATGCCGTAGGACAGGCCCCGGCTGGCCAGCGGCAGCAGCTCGGCCTCCAGGTCCTCGAACTCCGAGCGCAGCGTCAGGTAGCCGTCCACCAGCAGGAACACGTCCCCATGTGGATCGGCGCCGTGCGGGTCGTCGAGCTCGCCGGCCGCGCGCCGGCGGCGGAACTCCGCGACGGAGTCCACCCCGGCCTCCCGGAACGTGCGCTCCCGGTCGGCGAGCAGCCCGACCACCTCGGCCACGGTGCGCCGGACCACGTGCGGCCGCTGCCGGTCGGCGACCCCGGCGACGTGCGGCAACCCGGACAGCCCGGCCAGCAGGCCACCGCCGAAGTCCAGCCCGAACACCGAGACCTCGCGCGGGGTGTGGGTCAGCGCCAGCCCGAGCACCAGGGTCCGCAGCAGCGTCGACTTGCCCGCCTGCGGCCCGCCGACCACCACCGCGTGCCCGGCCGCCCCGGACAGGTCGGCGACCAGCGGGTCCCACCGCTGGTGGTAGGGCCGGTCGATCAGGCCGACCGGTACCCGCAGCTCCCCCACATCCGCGGTGCCGAGGCCCCGGTCGCTCACGGTCAGCGGCCCGAGCAGCTCGTCCAGCGGCGGCGGCTCGTCCAGCGGGGGCAGCCACACCTCGTGCGCGGGCGGATCGACCCGCCCGGTCGCAATGGCCGCGACCATCTCGTCCAGCACGGTCGCGGCCGGGCTCTCCGGCTGAGCTCCGTCGGGCCGCACCGCGTCGAGCACCATCGTGGTGGCCGCCGCCAGCTCGGCGGGCGGCGGTCCGACCCGGGCGGCGGTGAACGGCCGCGGCCGGGCGGCGACGATCCCCGACCGGGCCACCGGGGCACCGGGCGCGGCGGGGCCGGGCGGGGCGGAAACGTACGCGGCGCGGAACCGGACCAGCTCGTCGGTGCCCAGGGCCAGGTAGCCGGAGCCGGGCATCGGCGGCAGGTGGTGGGCGTCCGGCACGCCGAGCACCGCACGCGACTCCGCCGGGGAGAACGTGCGCAGCGCGATCCGGTAGGACAGGTGCGACTCCAGGCCGCGCAGCCGTCCCTCGTCCAGCCGCTGCGAGGCGAGCAGAAGGTGTATCTCCAGCGACCGCCCGAGCCGGCCGATGCCGACCAGCAGGTCGATCAGCTCGGGGCGCTGGGCCAGCAGCTCGGAGAACTCGTCGATCACGATGAACAGCGCGGGCAGCGGGGCCAGCGACCCCCGACCGGAGCGGCGGAGACGTTCGTACTCGTGCACGCTGGCCACGTTGCCGGCCGCGCGCAGCACCTCCTGCCGCCGGTTGATCTCCCCGGCCAGCGCCTCGGCCATCCGGTCGACCAGGGACAGCTCGTCGGCCAGGTTGGTGATCACGGCGGCGACGTGCGGGAGGTCGGCCAGCCCGAGGAACGTGGCGCCGCCCTTGAAGTCGATCAGCACCATGTTGAGCCGCTCCGAGGAGTGCGTGGCGGCCAGCCCGAGCACCAGGGTGCGCAGCAGCTCCGACTTGCCCGACCCGGTGGCCCCGATGCACAGCCCGTGCGGCCCGGACCCGCCGCGCGCGGACTCCTTGAGGTCCAGCGACACCGGCTCCCCGGCCTCACCGAGCCCGATCGGCACCCGCAGCGCGTCGCTGGGCGAACCCCGCCACCGGGCCCGGGCCGCCGGCACCGCGTCCGGGCCGCCGATCCCGAGCAGCTCGGGCAGGCCGACGGTGCCGCGCAGCGGAGTCCCGGCCTCCGGTTCGGCCATCAGCGGCGCCCGGTACCGGGCCAGTCGCCGGGCCAGCGCCTCCACCTCGGGCACACCCATCCGGTCCGGCCGGCCGATCCAGCTCGGCGGGGACTCCGGCTGCTCCGGGGCGGTGCCGATCCGGTCCGGGGCGACCAGCAGCCGCAGCTCACCGCGTTCGAGCCGGGTCCCGGTTCCGCGCCGAGGGGTCGCCGCGGGGCCGGGCTCGGGCTCCGCGACGTTCAGCACGGTCACCTCCGGACGGTCCAGCCACTGCGCGCCGCTGCGCCGGACGTCCACCCCGTCGACGACGACCAGCACCCGGGGCGGGGTGACCGGCGAGGCCATCCCGTCCAGCCAGCCACCCACCTCGGCGGCCCGATCGGTGACCATGCGCAACGGCCCGATGTCGTCGGTCAGCGTCGGGTGCGCGGCGTGCGGCAGCCACTTCACCCAGTCCCAGGTCGGGCCGCGGTGCTCGGCGGCGACCACCACCAGCCGGGCCTCCGCCGGGCTGTGCCATACCACGTACTGGGCGATCATCGCCCGGGCCACGGCGGCCGCCGGGTTCCCGCCCGGCCCGTTCCCGGGCCGATCGTTCGCGATCGCGAACGGTGCCAGGGACACCCGGCGGACCTCGCCGGCCAGGGCGACCGCGACCGGCAGCTCCGGCACCACCGAGTGCGCCCGGATCAACCGGCGCAGCGCCCACGCGCACACCGGCTCCAGCTCGTTGAGCGGCCCGGTCTGCGGGGCGACCAACCGGGTGGCCAGTCGCTGCCGCCCGACCGCCACCCGGACCTGCCCGAAGTCGGGGTCACCGGTGCGCCGCTCCCACATCCGGTCGGTGCCGAGCACGGCGGCCAGCGCGGCCGGTTCGGGGTGCGACCAGCTCAGCGCGGAACGCTGGTCGGCCTCGACGACCCGGATCCGGGCGCGCACCTGGGCGAGGTAGCGCAGGTAGTCCCGCCGGTTCTCGTCGGTCTCCGCCCGGTCCGCACCGCCCCGGCCCAGGCCACCGGCCAGCATGCCCAGGGTGGACAGCGCGATCATCCCGCCGAACAGCCAGCCCTGCGGGTTGTTCACCCCCATCACCGCGACGATCCCGATCGAGCCGAGCAGCATCGCCGCCGGCAGCAGCCGCTGGCCGAGGCCGACCGGCACCGGCCGCGCGGGCTCCGGCGGCGGCTCCAGCGCGAGCTCCCCGCCGGGCAGCCGGGGCGGCGACACCCTCGGCACGCGGCGCACGGTACGGGTGGTCATACCGACCCCTCCTGGTTTCCCGAAAACGCCCTCACGGGCGACGGCGCGAGCGAATACTAGGAACCCGTGATCGTCCGCCGGGGCGGTTTGGCGAAACTCGTCGAAATCCCCCGGCCGCCCCGAGGGAGATGGAATGACCAGGTCAGGGTCGCGGGTGGAGCCCCGGCTGGAGGCGTCCCCGTTCTGCCGGGTGACCGTGCTGGCGCCCAGGGCCCGGCTGGATCTGGCCTTGCCGACCGACCTCACCTCGGCCGAGCTGGTGCCCATGCTGTGCGAGCTGGCCGGGGAGTCCGGGCCGCGCTCGGGTCGTCCGGCGCCGCCGTCGGCCTGGTGCCTGGCCGCCGTGGCCGGTGCGGAGATGCCGCCCGGGGCCACCCTGGGCGCGCTGGGCGTGCTGGACGGGGACCTGCTGCGGCTGCGCCCCCGGGCCGAGGCCCCACCGCCGCCGGTGTTCGACGACCCGGTGGACGCGGTGGCCGAGGTGGTCCCGGCCGCCGACGGCACCCCGGGTCCGTGGACCCGCTCGCCGGGTGAGGCGGAACCGATCGCGGTGCGCCCCTGGGACGCCGGGTGTCGACGCCGGGCCGGTCTGGTCGCCGCCGGGCTGGCCGCCGTGCTCGCCGCCGCGCTGCTGGCCGCCGCCCGGGGGTTCGGGCCGCACGCCGACCCGATCGCCGCGGTGACCGCCGCCCTGGCCGCCCTGGCCGCGCTCGGTGGGGCCGCCCGGGCGGGGGTGACGGATCGGGCGGTGGGGGTGGTGCTGGCCGCCGGTTCGGTGCCGCTGGCGGCGGCCTGCGGGCTGGCCGCGGTGCCCGGTGCACCCGGCGCCGGTCACCTCCTGCTGGCCTGCGCGCTGGCCGCGGCGGCCGCCGCCGGAGCCCTGGCCGTGCTCGACGAGCCGGAACCGTTACTGGTCGGTGCCGTGGTGGCGGCGACGGCCGGGGCACTGACCGCGCTGCTCGGCACCTTCGACACCGCGCCGGCCGCCGGGTTGGCCGCGGGAGCGGCGGCGGTCGCGGTGGCCACCCTGCCGATGCTGCCGAAGATCAGCGTCGGCCTGGCCGGGCTGCCGGCGCCGGTGGTTCCGACCACCCCGGAGGACATGCTGGCCGCCGATGCGCAGTGGCAGCTGGACGACGCCGACGCCATCCGGCACCACGCCTGGTTGGCGCACGTGTACCTCGGCGGGCTGGTCATCGGGGCCTGCCTGGTCGCGGCGGTGGGTTCGGCGGCGGCCGCGGCGGCGGGCGGGCGGGGCGGCCTGGTGTTCGCCGCGGCGGTGGTGGCCGTGTTGATGCTGCGCTCCCGCTCCTACGCGACCGCCCTGGCCTCCGCCGCGCCGCTGGCCGCCGGGCTGGCCGCCGCGGTGGTGCTGGCCTGGGCGGTGACCCGGACGGCGACCGGGATCGGCGGCGCCGGGATCGTCGGGACCGCGATCGGGGCCGGGCTGCTGGTCGGGGCGGCGGTGGCGGTGGGCCTGGTCCGGGACGGCGCCGACCGGCCCGAACCCTCACCGGTGGCCCGCCGGGTGGTCGACGTGCTGGAGGCGATCCTGGTGGTGGCCACCTTCCCGCTCGCGCTGTGGGTACTCGATCTCTACCGCGCGGTCCAGGGTCTGTGAACCGATCCGCTCGCCGGGCGGCCCGCGGCCGGAGCGGGCGTCGCCGACGGGGCGCGCTGCTGGCGCCCGCGCTGGCCACGCTCGCCCTGACCCCGACGGCTCTGGTCCCGACGACCATGTCCCCCACGACCCTGAGCCCGACGACGTCGTACTCGACGCCCCTGAGCCCGACGACCACCGCGTCGGCGGCCCCGGCCGCGCTGTCTCCGCCGGCCCTGGCCCCGGACCGCCGGGCCGGGTTCCCCGCGCCACCGCCGGTCGACATGCGGCGGCTGCCCCGGGACACCCGCCCGGCGGCCCTGCCCGGACTGCGTCAGGTCGTCCAGTGCGCGCGGCCGCCCGAGGCACCCTCCGGCCGGCGTAGCGCGCTGACCTGGGGGGTCCGCGCCATGCGGCTGGCCGAGCTGCACCGAACCGGCACCGGGCGAGGTGTGCGGATCGCGGTGATCGACAGCGGCGTCGCCCCGCACCCGCTGCTGGCCGGGCGGCTGCGGGACGGCGGCGACTACGTGGCCGGGCGCTCCGGGCTGCTGGACTGCGAGGGGCACGGCACGGCGGTGGCCGGGGTCGCGGCGGCCGCGATGGACGCCCGTTCCGGGTTCGCCGGGCTGGCCCCCGGGGCCGAGATCATCTCGATCCGGCAGACCAGCGCGTCCTTCCAGACCACGACCCCGAGCGGGCGCCCGGTCCCGGCGGGCAGCGTCGCCACCCTGGCCCGCGCCATCGTGCGGGCGGTGAACCTGGGCGCCCAGGTCATCAACATCTCGGAGACCGCGTGCCTGCCGGTCGACAACGCCGGCGTCGACGGCGCCGCCGTACAGGCCGCCGTGCACTTCGCCGCCCAGCGAGACGTCCTGGTGGTGGTCGCGGCCGGCAACCGGGACCCGGGTGGCACCGGCGCGTGCCCCGCCGAGTCCGGCAACGACACCATCGTGCTCCCGGCCTGGTACGACGACGATGTGCTCGCGGTGGCCTCGGTGGCCCCGGACGGCACCGCGTCCCAGTTCGGCATCCGGGCCCCCTGGGTGGACGTGGCGGCCCCGGGTGAGCGGCTGATGTCGCTGAGCCCGAACGGCTCCGGGGCGACCGACGTGCTGGCCGTGGTGAACGCGCAACCTCAGAGCATGCAGGGCAGCAGCTTCGCCGCGCCGGCGGTGGCCGGGTTGGCCGCCCTCATCCGGGCCCGCTACCCGGAGTTGCGCGCCCGACAGGTGATGGACCGGATCACCGCCACCGCGTCCTCGGCCGGCGGCGAGCGCAACGACTCGGTCGGCTGGGGCACGATCGACCCGGTCGCCGCGCTGACCCGCACCCCGGCCGTGCTCGACCCGCCCGACCAGCGCCGAACCGCCACCCTGCCCGACGCCGGCCTGCTCCCGCTGGGCCCGCCCGACCCCACCCGGGCCGCCGCCACCCCCGCCACCATCTGGGCCGGCCTCCTCGGCCTGCTCGCCGCCGCCGCGGCCACCGCCACGACCGTCCGGCGCAGCCGCACCCGCCCCTGACCGGCGAGTCACGCACTTCGTGCCCGCGAGTTCCGCACCTCGTGCCGAGGCCCCGACTTCGCACCCCGCGCACACGCGTCGCACCCGGCACAACATGTGCGTGGCGCAGAACGGGGTGCGACGCCCAAGAACGGGGTGCGGCGTGCGGCGGGTTCGGTCAGCTGGGGCCGGGACCGACCAGCACGTCCACCGTGCGGGTGGCGCTCTGCAGGTCGAGGTCCGGACCGGCGGGCAGCAGCCGCAGCACCTGTTCCGGGGCCAGATCACCGACGTCCGGACGGATCCCCAGCGCGGTCGCGGTCTCGTTCGCCGACCCGCCGGAGCCACCGGACCCACCGGAGCCACCGGAGCCACCTGAGCCACCGGCCACCCGGTAGCCGACGCCGGTGTCGGACACCAGCCACACCCCACCGGTCGCGGTCCGCAGCACCAGCGGCCGCCCGGTCGGCACCGACACCACGTCCAGCTTCGGTCCCGACCCGTCCGCCTGGGCCAGCTGGGTGCGTTGCTGGTCGGCCGGGATCGGCGCCTCCCGGCCGACGGTCAACGCGCCGCCCCGGCCGTCCGGATTCCACTGCCAGCACAGCGCCTGGGCGTCCGGGCCGGACGGCACCCGGGGCATCCCGGTCGGGAAGTCCTCCAGCCCGGGCAACGACGCCCGGCCGGGGACGTTGATCTGCTCGGCCTCGACCAGCGTCGGCGGCCGGGAGCGGTCGACCCCGGAGCGGTTGCGGATCAGGTTCGCCACCGGCCGGGCCACCTCCTGCACCCCACCCGCCAGGACCAGGTAGAACCGCTCGCCACCGGCCCCGGCCACCCGGACGACGTCGCCGACCCGGGCCGGCAGGCCACCGGGAGCGGCCTCACCGGAATCGGGGATCCGCGGCATCCGCAGCGCCGGCCCCTCCGGGATGGCCTGGAGGAGCGCCGCGCTCACCTTCCGCGGCCGCACGTCGACCAGGTCGTAGGCGCGCTGCAGGGCGTCGACGCTGTCGCTGTCCAGCCGGTGCCGCCGCCCGCCGGCCACCAGGTGGAGGTCCTCGTCGGGGGACTTCAGCAGCAGCCCCTGATCGGCCGGCATCGGCACCGGCGGGACCGCACCGGCCACCACGACCGTGCGCGGGGTCGCGTCGGCCACATCGCAGATCGCCCACGGCCCGAGCGCGGGCACCTCCTCGCGATCAGGCAGCCGCACGCCGTCGGCCCCGGGGACCGCGACGGCGGCGGTGCGTGGCGCCCGGTCCAGCACCGCGTCGTCGATCACCGCCACGTCGCCGCCGGCCGGGACCCGACCGACCCCGGCGGCGGCCGCCAGGACCAGCCGCGCGGCGACCATGTTGCGCACCGGAACCAACCGGTTCGGCTTGTGGATCACCACGTACATCCGGCCGGACTGCTTGGCCGCGATGATGCTCTGCCGCTCCCAGGCCGGCTTGTTCGCCAGCCGCGCGTAACCGAACGAGCCGAGCAGCACCAGGACGGCCAGGACGAGCCCGGTCAGCACCACCCGGCGCTGGCCGCGGATCTCCTCGTGCAGCAGCACCGGGTCCCGCCGGGCCAGCGCGGACTCCAGCCGGCGTTGCCCGAACCGGTAGGCGTCCAGCTGCAGACGGGTGACCGGCTCCCTGGCCATGACCGTCCCCTCGCCCCGTAGAGATCGCCTGCGAAGCCGGCGGCTGCCGGCGTGATCACGGTAGCCAGCAGGTGACCGCCGGTGGGGCGGTTTCGGAAAACCAGCCGGACCAGCTCAGCCCGGTTCGCCGATGTCCTCGTGCCACAGCTCGGGACGCGCGGCGATGAACTCGCGCATCAGGGTCACGCAGCGCGGGTCGTCCAGCAGGGTGATCCGCACCCCGTGCTCGGCCAGCCAGCCGTGCCCGCCGGTGAACGTGCGGGACTCCCCGATCACCACCGCGCCGATGCCGAACTGGCGGACCAGGCCGCTGCAGTACCAGCACGGCGACAGCGTGGTCACCATGATCGTGTCGCGGTAGTCACGCTGCCGGCCGGCGGCGCGGAAGGCGGCGGTCTCGGCGTGCAGCGACGGGTCGCCGTCCTGCACCCGGCGGTTGTGGCCCCGGCCGAGCAGGGTGCCGTCGGCGGCGAACAGGGCGGCGCCGATCGGGATCCCGCCCTCGGCCAGCCCGGCCCGGGCCTCGGCCAGCGCGGTCTCCAGCAGGTCCGCCGGGTTCACGGCGAGACCGAGATGGCGTCCAGCCGCTGCTTGATGAACGGCGCCGACACCACCGGTTCCAGCGTGGGATCGACGCCCAGCGGCGGGGCCAACGGCGTGACCAGCGCGTCGTGGTCCAGCTCGTAGAAGAAAACCAGCGAGATCAGTTCCTCGTGCGGGTGGTCGGGCTGCGGCGGCAGCACCCGGTGCCGCCCGGACCGCCAGCGCCGGCCCGACCAGTGCGCCAGCAGGTCACCGGCGTTGACGGTGAGCGCCGCCGGATGCCACGGGGCGTCCACCCAGCCCCCGGCGTCGGTGTGCACCTGCAGACCGCCGGCCCCGGGTTGGCGGTCCAGCACGGTCACCGTGCCGAAGTCGGTGTGCGGGCCGATGCGGTACTGCCCGGGCTCCGGCGGTCCGATCTCGGTCAGCGGCGGGTAGCGGTTGATGTTGAACGTCCAGGTCGGGTGCCCGGCCAGCGTGGTCAGGGTCGACGGCGGCAGCCCGAGCACGGTGGCGCACAGCCGCAGCAGGTCGTCGGCCAGGGCGTGCACGGCGTCCAGGTAGGTCAGCACGGCCGACCGCAACCGGGGTACCTCGGCGGGCCAGACGTTGGCCGGGAACCACACCCGGTCCACCTCCGGGTCGCCGGTGGGCCGGTCGGCGCCCACCGCGAACGACTCCTTGAGGTCGGGTGGGGTCTCGGTGCCCTCGGCGTACCCGTTGGCCTCCACCCCGGGCGGCAGCCACCCCCGCCCGCCGATCCGGGCGGCATACCGGGCCTTCACCGGAGCAGGCAGCGCGAAGAACTCGGCCGCCGCACCGCGCACCGCCGCCGCCAGGGCCGGGTCCACTCCGTGCCCGCCGAACAGCAGGAACCCCGACTCGCGCAGGGCCCGGTCGACCTCGGCGGTCACGGCCGGGTCGCGGCGACGAGCCAGGTCGACGATCGGGACCGGCGTCATCTCGCGCGCGCCCGCCGGAACAGCACCGTGTACACCAGCGCCGCGACAGCGAACCCGACCAGGAACGTCACGTCGCCCACCGCCGGGAGCAGCGTGGGCACCAGGCCGGTGAACAACGCCTGGTTGGCGAACAGCGGCACCGACACCGCGATCCCGACCAGCAGCCCGGCCGGCCCAGCCCGGTTGCCGAAGGAGCGGTCGTAGAACAGCTCGCGGGGGTCCTGGCCGCGCCGCAGGTACTGGTCGGCCAGCACCACGCCCAGCCACGGCCCGATCCAGTACACGATGACCAGCAGGAACCCCTCGTAGCTGTGCGCGGCGTCGGCCAGTGCCAGCAACGCGATGACGAACCCGATCACCCCGAAGGCCACGGCCACCGCCGCCCGGGCCGAGCGCAGCGGGACGGTGACGCCGGTGCTCAGGAAGGCCATGGCTCCGGAGTACACGTTGAGCACGTTGGCCGCCACCGCGCCCAGGGTGATGGCCAGCAGGGTCAGCGCGGCCAGCCAGCCGGGCAGCACGCCGACGTAGTCGGTGGTCGGGTTGTCCGACCCCGGGCCGACCACCGCCGAGACCGACGCCGCGCCGGCCACCATCAGCACCGTGGTGGATACGAACATCCCCAGCCCGGCGGCCGTCCCGGTCCGCGCCGGCCGGGTCGCGGTGGGCAGGTAGCGGGTGTAGTCGGCGGCGTACGGGTTCCAGCCGGCGGTGTAGCCGAACACCGCGCCGACGGTGAGCAGGAACCCGCCCAGGCCGCCACCGGCCGCATCGGGCGGCGCGGGCGCGGCCGGGTCGAACCGGGACAGCACGATGACCACCCCGGCCAGGAAGATCACCGCCAGCACCGGGCAGGCGAACCGCTCGAACGCCTGCACCAGGTTGTGCCCGAAGAACGCCACGCCGATCTGCAGCAGCACGATCACCAGCAGGGACGCCACCAGCGGCAGCCCGGTCAGCGAGTTCAGCGCGAAGCTGGCGCTCACGCTGTTCACCGCGAACCAGCCGAACCCGGAGGTGATGGTCATCAGTCCGGACGGCAGCACGTTGCCCCGGTAGCCGAACGCCGTCCGGCCGAGCACCATCTGCGGCACCCCGTACCGGGGCCCCCGGGCGGACAGCACCCCGTGGGTGAGCGAGCCCAGCGCGTTGCCCAGCAGGATGGCCGCCACCGCCGCCCAGAAGCTCAGCCCGAACACCTTCACCGAGAGCACCCCGACGAAGATCGTGGCGAACTCCAGGTTGGGCGAGCTCCAGGTCCAGGCCAGCTGGGCCGGGCCGCCGTGCCGCTCGGCCTCCGGGATGGGCTCGTTGCCGCCCGGCTCCACTGCCACCAGCTTGTCGCCGTAGCCCCGGTCGGTACCGGCGGCGGCCCCGGGCAGGTCAGCGCTCATGCCTCAGCACACCCGGTGAACGGCCTTCCGGACAACGGGGTGGGACGCTCCGTCACCCGAACTTAACCGAGCGCCGCCGCCCGACGTCAGCCGAGCTCCGGTACCCGCAGCCGCCGGGTGATCCCGGCCCGGGCCGCCAGCTGGTCGGCCGGCGGGTAGTCCACGCCGACCAGGGTGAGCCCGTGCGCGGGGGCCACGGTGACCTCGCTGGACCGGTCGGCCCGGGCCAGCAGCGAGGCCGGCCACTCGGGCGGCCGCTGGCCCCGACCCACCGCGAGCAGCGCGCCGACCAGGCTGCGCACCATCGAGTGGCAGAAGGCGTCGGCGCTGACCTCGCAGGCCAGCACACCCGGCTCCCCCACCACCGGTGCCCACCGGCAACGCTGCAGCTCGCGGACGGTGGTGGCACCCGGGCGGCGTCGGCAGTAGGCGGCGAAGTCGTGCTCGCCGATCAGCAGGTCGGCGGCGGAGTTCATCAACGCGGCGGTGTTCGTCGCGTCCAAGCCGGCGCCCCGGGCCCAGGAGAGGGTGTCCCGGGCGCGCAGCGGTTCGGCGCCGAACGGGGTGGCCGCCACCCGGTAGCGGTAGTGCCGGCGCAGCGCGGAGAACCGGGCGTCGAACTCGAACGGCACGACGGTCACCGCGCGCACCCGCACGTCGGCGGGCAGCAGCCGGGCCAGCCGCCCCGGGAGCCGGTCCAGCTCGGCGCTCACCGGCAGGTCGACGTGCGCGACCTGCCCGGTGGCGTGCACCCCGGCGTCGGTGCGACCGGCCACGGTCAGGCTCACCGGAACGGAAACCGGCCGGCGCACCAGCGTGGTCAGGGCCTCGGTGAGGACCCCGCACACGGTGCGCCGGCCGGGTTGGACGGCCCAACCGGAGAAGTCGGTGCCGTCGTAGCTGATGTCCAGCCGGGCTCGGATCAGTTCGTCCGGGCCCGGCGGGACCGCCAGCGGCTCGGTCAGGAGCCGTCCTTCTTGTCGCTCGCCTCGGCCTCGGCCGGGGTGGTGTCCTCCGCCGTGGCCTCCTCGGCACCCGACTCGGCCGTGGCCTCGTCGGCCGCGGTGGCCTCGTCCGCCGTGGTCTCCTCGGCGGCGGTGGCCTCGGTCGTCTCGGCGGCGTCGGCGGCCTCGGTGGTCTCCGCCTTGGGCGCCTTGTCGGCCTTCGGCTTGGACCCGGCGACCCGGCGGGCCCGGTCGGCCTCGCTGGCCACCGTCTCGGTGGTGATCAGCTCGATGACCGCCATCGGGGCGTTGTCGCCCTTGCGCGGCAGCGTCTTGGTGATGCGGGTGTACCCGCCCTCCCGGGACGCCATCTTCGGGCCGATCTCGGCCAGCAGCCGGTGCACGACGTCCTTGTCCCGGATGACCTTCTGGATCTCCCGGCGGTTGTGCAGGTCGTTGCGCTTGGCCTTGGTGATCAGCCGCTCCGCGTACGGCCGCAGCTTGCGCGCCTTGGCCTCGGTGGTGGTGATCTTGCCGTGGGTGAACAGCGAGGTGGCCAGGTTGGCCAGGATCAGCCGCTGGTGCGACGGCGAGCCGCCGAGGCGGGGGCCCTTGGTGGGCTGGGGCATTTCTGCGCTCCTTTGTCGCGCTTGTGAGTGTCGGGTGCGGCTAT
>JAESFN010001091.1_pt1 | contig 14818 bp, 4 predicted proteins | sample 9269411 | NCBI WGS metagenome assembly JAESFN01 (sample SAMN14505399, study PRJNA617100) | algae metagenome | isolation source: Iphinoe sp. HA4291-MV1 and co-occurring heterotrophs from trail next to... | place: USA: Maunawili Falls, Hawaii | collected 2009-07-25
GCCTGCGCCGGTGATCCCATCTACACCGGCAGTGGCAGCGGCGGGAACAACCGGCAGGCCCGCGCCGCCCTCACCAATTGCGGCAGCGCTGACATCGAGGTCGTCCCCGCTGTCCCCGGTGAGCTTGGTCCGGTTACCAAAGATGTCGATTTGAGCGAGGCGCTCGCGGGTGACCAGCTGACCTATACGATCACTGTCCCGTATCTTCCGGCCACCGATCCGTCGATCAGCTCGGCAACTTTTCAGCTCACCGACATCCTGCCGGTCGGGATCGATCCAGCGACGGTGTCGTGGAGTTGCGATCCGGCCTCCGTCAATGTCACCTGCTCTCCTCTGAGCGGAACCGCGGTGTCGGTGCCGGATGGATCGGGCGGGACCGCGAACGGGTTCGTAATCGATGTGGCGATTCCGAATCCGCAGGTCGCCGGAAGTCTGATCATCACCGTCACAGGGAATGTCGCCACGGATGGCAGCGCTAGTCCGGGGACGACGCTCGTCAACCAGGCGTGCGCTTCCGATCTCGTGTCCGGTGGTAGCGGCAGCGGTGGCAATAATCGCGTAAGCCGCCCGGCCGCTCTTGCCGCCACAAATTGTGCTACCGCGGAGACGATTGTGATCGAGCCCGGGTCGACCGGGATCGATAAGGCGGTCGATCTTACCGAGGCGTATCCCGGTGATCTGCTCACGTACACCATTACGGTTCCCTACACGCCCGCGATCGGCACATCCTACGCCTCAGGAACGTTCCAACTGCGGGACATTTTGCCGGTGGAGCTCGATCCATCGACCGTGAGCTGGAGCTGCACAACCCAGACGAATCTGGACTGCGCCCCCACGAGCGGCGCCGCGACCACGGTTGCCGACGATTTGGGGAATCCGGTCGACGGGTTCATCGTCGACGTGGTGATCGTCGATCCCCAGCTGGCGGGTACGCTGGTGGTTCAGGTAACGGGCGCCATCGCGACAGACGTTGATCCCGCGACCTCCCTGGTTAACCAAGCCTGCGTCACCGATCCAACCTATAGCTCGGGCGGGAGCGGCGGTGATAATCGCGCGGCGATGGGGAGCTTTACCCAATGCGATGTCGCAACGACGACTATTCTGGCGGAGCCGACGGCTACTCCAACGCCTGCAACCCCAGTCGTGACCGAGACTCCGACGCCAACCGCAACGCCTGAGCCGCCAACACCGACAGCTACCCCAGAGACGCCGACGGCCACGCCGGAACCGCCGACACCAACGGCCACGCCCGAGCCCTCGACGCCGACGGCAACCCCGGAGACCCCAACTCCAGTGGTGACGGAAACCCCGAGCCCAACCCCAACCGCGACGGCAACTCCGGCGACCCCGGTGGCGACCGAAACACCGACGCCGACCGCGACGCCGGAGACTCCGACGGCAACTCCTGAACCACCGACCGAAACGCCGACCCCAACCGCAACCCCGGCTACACCGGTCGTGACGGAGACATCGACACCGATTTCAACGCCGGAACCGCCAACGCCATCCGCAACTCCGGCGACCCCGACACCAACGGCGACACCCGCAACGCCAGTGGTGACGGAGACGCCGACTGCGACGCCTGTGATGACCGAGACCCCGACTCCGACCCTAACGGCAATTCCGGAGACTCCAACGCCAACGGCTACCCCGGCGACGCCGGTTATGACGGAGACCCCAACTGCTACGCCGAGCCCAACTGTTACCTCAGAGACACCGACACCGACGGCCACTCCGGCAACTCCGGTGGTGACGGAAACGCCAACACCAACACCAACCGCTACGCCGGTGGTGATGGAAACCCCGACGGCAACGGCAATTCCCGAAACGCCGACCGCGACGCCTGAGTTGCCGACCGCAACGCCAACGCTGGCAATTCAGACGGCTACGCCAACACCGGCAACCCCGATTGCGACAGCATCCCCGACACCAGTCTCGGAAACGCCAACGGCTACACCGTCGGAGACATCGACACCAAGCGTGACCGAGACGCCAACGCCTGAGTTGCCGACCTCGACTGCAACGCCGCCGCTGCCGACGGCAACACCCGAGCCACCGACTCCGACGGCGACCCCGGCAACCCCAATCGTGACTGAGACCGCGACGCCGACAGCCACACCGGTGCCACCGACGGCGACCCCGACCGAGATCCCGGCCGTTACGTCAACGCCGGAGGTGCCTACGGCCACGCCGGGGACGCCCATTGCGACGGCGATACCAGAAACGCCTACAGCCACGGCAATTCCCGAAACGCCGACGGTGATCGTGACACCGGAGACGCCAACCGCGACGGCTACCCCGGAAACGCCAACCACGACTCCGGAGACGCCAACGCCGACCGGGACCCCGGCCACACCGATCGTGACGGAAACTCCGACCCCGATCGTGACCCCGGAGACTCCGACACCGACGGGAACTCCAGCCACGCCGATCGCGACGGAGACTCCGACCCCGACCGCGACGGCGGAAACGCCGACGGCTACACCGACGGAGACATTGACGCCAACGGCGACCCCGGAAACCCCGACAGCGACGCCCGAGACTCCGTCTCCGACCACAACGCCTGAGACCCCAACACCGACGGGGACTCCGGCGACACCAGTCGTCACGGAAACTCCGTCGCCAACCGCAACACCGGCAACGCCGACGGCTACACCCGAGACTCCGACCGAAACGCCGATGGTAACGGCGACGGCAACGCTGGCGCCAACGAATACGCCGTCGCCCGAACCGACGAGCACGCCCACTCTGGTGGCGACGGAAACGGCTACACCGCCGGTGACTCAGACACCGGCGGGGCCGATCGACCCCACGACGACTGCCGTGGTGAATCCCTCGACTCCTGGTACTCCGGGCGGAGCGGGGGAGGTTCCGCCCGTATCGTCTCTCCCTGGTACGGGAACTGGTGCAAACCAGCCCGGCCATTTTGCTCAGCCCGCGATCTATGGCGCGCTTGCGCTCGCGGTGCTCTTCTACTTTGGGTCTATGGCGCTCCGTCGCCGGACGCGGCAACGCCGCCGAGACTAACGGTTTGATGGGCGCTCCCGAATGTAGCCCTCCACGGCGTTCGGAGTCCTGCTGCCCCGGTCGGAACGCTTCGGCATTCGACCGATAAGTGGGGAAAGGGTGGGTCCCCTCCGGCCCGGCCTCCACGCAAACCGGCTGTTAGGCACCTGGCATTTCGCCAGGTGCCTGATTGTTTGTGGGGAAGGACATCCGTCCATCGGAAACGAAGCGGGATCCCCGGTGCGCCCTGCCAGATGACCATAGAGGAGCGTGCCATCGATCGCTGGCAAGCTGGTAGCTGCCGCGCACCCACAGGTCCTAGCGTGCCGTGATGCGACTACGTACCGGCGCCGCGATTCCCGAAGGCGACAAGAAGCGGTGCGGTATTCATCCAAGGAAGGAGTTTCGGAAAATCCCGCTCTTTATTGCGTTCAGCGCTTGCAGGAGAGTCGCGAACTCGCGGGAAAAATCCGGTTCTGCCTCTTAATATCAAATTACGGTGAAAGAAACGATAAAACGGTAAAATATCGGCAAAATCAAATGATACTGAATGGGTCAGTCAGGATCAAACGATAGGGTACTGGGGCTTTCGGATGCGCCGAATGTTCATCGATGGATGCTCCGGCCTTCCTGTGCCGATTGCCGGTCCGCTCGCGACCAAGTGCCTGAAAGGCCGGGAAGAGTGGTTTGGGTTAAACATGACGTGCGTGGGGTAACCTGCGAAGCCGCAGTGACTTACCCTGAAGTCATGGGTCTTTAATGCTGGCGTGTGCGATCGACCCGGGTGTGGGGCCGGAAATCGTGTCGGCGTCCGGCGTTCCCAGTGCTGAAATCCAAACCTCTCGATTGCTTTCACGTTGTGACGCCGAAACGACGCGTCAGAATGGTTTGCTGGGGCACCGTGAACTCAAAAGTGGACCGCGCAGGGCTCGCGGCTTCGGATGACGTGCCATCCATCGCGCTTCTTACAACCGCTCGCTCGTCAGCGGTTGGGAGTGCGCCGCGCTCGCTTGGGCAAGGGATTCTCCGTTCGCGTCTGATTGACGCGATCAGTACGCCCGGCATCGCACGGGTCACTCTGATCACCGCCCCCGCCGGCTTCGGGAAGTCGACGCTCGCGGCCCAGTGGGCGCGGGATACCGATCGCGCGGTGGTGTGGATATCGCTCCACTCGGAAAGCAATACCCCCGGCCGCTTTCTCGATGATCTCTTGCTGGCGCTCGAGCATTCGGCAACCGCTCCGTTCGCGGCACCAACCAGCGGTGAATCGACGCTGAACTCAGTCCTTTCATGCCTTGAGACGGCGAGCGACACCCAGCCAATGACGATCGTCCTGGACGATTACCACCTGATCGAAAATCGCGATGTGCACCGCGTGGTGAATGCGCTGATTCACGAACTGACCGCAAACGTGTCGGTGATGATTCTGAGCCGCACGCTGCCGCCGCTGGTGCTGGGCAGGCTTCGCGTCGAGGGGCAGGTGCGCGAAATCACCGAGGTCGATCTCCGGTTCGACCGTCGCGATGTTGCGACGCTCGTGGCGATGGAAACCGATCGCGAACTGAGTCTCGGGCAGATCGCCCGCCTGACGCAGCGTACCGACGGGTGGATCGCCGGAATTCGTCTCGCGCTGTTTGCCGTTGCACAGGTGGACGACGAGCAAATCGATACCATGCTCGATGCCTTTTCCGCGCACCAGTGGCTCGATGATTACATCGTCGAGGAGGTGCTGGCCGGGCTGCCGGACGAGCTGCGCCAGTTTGTGCTGCGAACCGCGAGTTTGCGCGTGCTTGAACCGGAACTGTGCGACGCCGTGCTCGGAATCGACAACAGTGCGGAGATGATCGACGAGCTTGCTCGCCGGCTGATCTTTGTCCGGCGTGACACCCGCACCGGTCTCGGGGTGGCCTATCACGCGCTGTTTAGCGAATGTGTCGAGCATATCGCGAAGCGGTTTATCCCGGTCGATGTGCTCAACGCGCAGCACGTGCAGGCGGCCGATTGGCTAGAACACCGGGGACGCCCGGAGGCCGCGCTCGATCACGCGATTCACTCGCAGAATTGGGCGGCGGCACTGCGCATTCTGCGTAGCATCTGCGAGCCGCTCTGGGAGCGCGATCTCCATCACTCGTTGCTGCACTGGATGGAACAGCTGCCGGTGGAACAGCTTCGTCTCGATCACGAATTGCTCTACTGGTACATCCAAAAGCTCTTTTCGGTCGGCCGGATTCGTGACGCGCTGGTTGAGTTCGAAATAGCCGAGGTGCTCTGGCGGCATTCGGCCGATCCGGTTGCGCCCGGATATCTTCTGAGTTGCCGCACGTTTATTGCCGCCCTGGAAGGGAACCCCGAGGCGGGTCTGCAAAATACCTATCGCGCGCTGCACTTTTTCCCGGCACAGCAGCGGGCATCCCGAATGCGCCTGTGGTCTCACGTGTGCGACCGGGAGTTCCTGCGCGGAAACGATGAGCTTGCGACAAAAGCGTTCCACCTGGCGGAGTACTCCCGGCAATATCTGCCGCAGGAGCAGCGCTGGTGGACCCTCATCACCGAGATGACGCGCGTCAACCAGTACGCAATGCGCGGCAATCTTCCGGCCGCCGAGCGCCTGTACCGTGCCTCGCTCAACAGCACCCCCCCGCAGTTTCGCGATGCCGCCGGTCGCTCTCATTTCCGTATGGCGGCGATCTACCTGGAGTGGAACGATCTGGAGCGTGCCCAGGAGGAGGTGAACCGGTTTCGCGATTATCCGGAACGATTCCCCTGGCAGATCTGGTACATCGAAGCCTGGTTGATTGCGGCGCGGGTCGAGCTCGCGAGCGGGCAATTCGAGCAGGCGGCGCAAACGTTGAAACGGCTCTTCGAAATGCTCGACGAACGTGGCGAAACGCATACCGCCACGCGCGCTCGTGCGGTGCAGGCGATGCTCTGGCTCGCGCAGGGCGAGTCGCTGCTCGCGGGTGCATGGGCGGATAGCCTGCCCGTTGAGAGTATCCCCTGGCCGACCGTTTTCGGGGAGCCCGATCCCGTTGTGCCGTTGATTCAGGTGCGCGTCGCTCAGGGTGCCTTCGATAACGCCCTTTCAGTCGTTGCGGCGCGCATTAGCGCCGGAGTCGCGTCGAAACAGCACGCGGCGCTCGTTCCGCTGTATGTCTTACAGGCCGGTATTCTGAATGAGCTGGGATGGCGCGACGAAGCGATCGAATCGCTCCGGGCTGCGCTCAAATTCGGTATGAGCGGTCGCTTTCGCCGCTCGTTTTTCTCGCGGGCGATCGATCTGGTCCCGTTCTACCTGGATGTCAAACTGTCCCTCGCTCCTGACGAACGGGCGTATCTCGAAGGGCTGATTGCCGATCGCTTCCCGCCAACGGGCGCGGTTGAGATTAATGCGGCAGTCGCGACCGGCGTTCCTGACGCTCCGGCGCCGAAAAATGATGTTCTCAGTCCGAGAGAGCGCGAGATATTGGTATTGATCAAGGATGGGCTGTCGAGCCGGGATATTGCCGATCAACTCTTCATTGGTGAATCAACAATCAAGAAACACCTGACGAGGATCTTTTTCAAACTGAACGTGGCGAATCGGACCGCGGCGGTAGTTCGCGCTCAAGCGCTGGATTTGCTCCCCTAATCCTCACGATCGATCTGCCGGAGGACGATGACGTGTCACACCGGGTTTTCAATCCGGTGCCCCTCGCTTTCTGCGTGATGAGTCGATCGGACGGTACTGATGCGACTATCGCCCCGCGTGCCATGCCATCAGACCTAGGATGGGCCATGACCTGTGATGGTTTGTCGTTGTTGATCGCCTAATCCGATTTCCACCTTCGGACAATCCCCAACCACCACCGCGCTTCCCACAATGGTGATGTGACCGTACGGCAACTTGAGCGGAGAGCTGATGGGCGATGCCCATCCTCCGGGAGAACGCCGACGGCATATCTCGATTTTCGTTGCACCACTTAGGCCAGACGACCGCCTGAGAGGCGAATGTGGACCGCTGTTCGTATTCGCGCCTCGTGGGGGTAGGAGGGGGTATCGGGGAAGAAGGGTTCAAGGCGCTGCAGGGGCAGTCCGTTCTCAAGGGAACGGTGGAGGGAACCTTGAGGAGAGGGGTTTTTTCATGAGTTCGAATCAATTGAGGCAGCGGAACGCGCCGCTGGCATTCCTGGCCCAGGTTGTGGGGCGATCAGGAGTGGCAGCGCTTTTGGCGTGTCTGGGGCTTGTCTCCTCGCTGCTGTTGGGTACAGCGGCGCCGGATACCCCTGGTGTCTCGCCAGTAGCGCCGCAAGTAGCGTCGGCGCAGGATCCCTGTCCAACTTTTGGGTACCAGCAGGTCTGCGTGCCCGGCGGCGTGAACGCGTTTGCCGACCAAGTGGTGAGCTTATCACCGGGCGATTACCGCACTGAGACGGGCTGTCAACCCAATAACCAGGGGGGCAGCGGAAGCGCGGCCCTTGGACCGCCAGACGATCCCGCACAAGACGGGAGTATCCTCGCGACCGAAGCCTCAACCTCGGTCGGGTACGGCGGTTCAATCGTTCTTCACTTCAATACGCCAATTACCGCGAGCGGCACCTCGGCGCCCGACATTTGGGTGTGGGAAACGGGAACGGCCGCTGAACCCTATCACGTCGATGTCAGCTCTGATGGCGTGAACTGGGTTCGTGTTGGAACGTCGAACCAGGCCACCTTTGGAGCCCAGGGATTCGATATCGACGATGACGGGTTCACGCAGGCTGCCCGGCTCTTCTACGTTCGTATCACCGACTTCGGTGACGGACCAGGCATCACCGAGCAGTGCAACCCGGACGCGAACAATTCGAACATCTCCGGCTCCGACATCGATGCGGTGGCTGGTCTTTCCAATCCGACCCCTGCGGTTGAGCTCACGAAGACCGCTTCGCCGGTCGCCGATCTCGACCCAGGCGATGTCGTCACCTATTCGTTCCTAGTTCAGAACACCGGCAGCGATGACCTCAACAACATCGCGGTCACCGATCCGAAGCCGGGGCTTAGCGCCATCTCTTGTCCATCGGCAACGTTGGCTCCGCTGACGTCGATGACCTGTACCGCCACTTACACGGTGACGCTGGCAGAGGTGCTCGCCGGTCCGACGATCACCAACACCGCGACCGTGCAGGCGACTGGTCAGTTTAGTGGCCGACCCGTTAATGACACGGATGACGAAACTGTCCGCGTGCGTCAGCAGACCGATCTCTCGGTCACGAAGCAGGCGGGCGAGGCGGTTTTTGCGCTTGGTCAGCCAGCGAGCTACACCATCGTCATCAGCAACACCGGTCTCGTTGCCGGTCAGTTCGATGTTGTTAACGCGACCTTCGTTGACAATGTCCCGGCCGACCTCACCAATGTGACGTGGCAGTGCTTCGCCACTCCGGGCAGCAACTGCGATAGCGCCAGTGGTTCCGGCAACGCCATCAACACCACCTACGACATTCTCGAGGGTGGCAATGTGGTGTACCGGATCACCGGTATTCTCAGCACGTCGTCCACCGCCACCACCATTACCAACACCGCGACGGTTGCGTTGCCGCCGACCACGCCGAACGGCGTGCCGATGGTTGAGATCAACCCGAACAACAACACCAGCACGGCGACGACCCCGGTGGAACAGCCGGCGATCTCGCTCGACAAGGTGGCCGACTACACCGGTCCACTGCATGCCGGCGACACGGTGCCCTATCGCTTCGTGGTGACCAACACCGGGTCGATTCCGCTGTCGAACGTGACCATCTCCGACCCGCTCCCCGGGCTTTCGGCGATGTTCCCCGCGTCGGTCGCGTTGCTGGCCCCGGGCGCGAGCACGACGTTCATCGCGACCTACGTCATCACGCAAGCGGATGTGGACCGCGGCGAGATCACGAACATCGCCACGGTGACTGGCTACACGCCGAGTGGTGAACCGATTACCGATGAGGACACGGTTACCCTGACCGGTCAGCCGGAGCCGAACATTGCCATCGCGAAAACGAGCAATGTGCTGCCCGGTACCGTTCTGCGCGCCGGTAACGCGGTGACCTACACCTTCACGGTGACCAACACCGGCAACATCACGCTCGAAAATGTCACCGTGGAAGATCCGCTCCCGGGTCTCTCGGCAATCACCCCGGTCTCGGTGGCCTCGCTGGCGCCGGGCGCGAGCACGACCTTCACCGCGACCTACATCGTGACGCAGGCCGATGTCGATGCCGGCCAGATCGCGAACACCGCCTCGACCACCGGCGAAACGCCGGACGAGTGCACCGATTGCCCGCCGGTGCCGGAACCGACGGCGACGCACGTCGTCGACATTCCGCAGACTCCGGCGATCAACATCGTCAAGAGCAGCACCCCGGCCGGTAACGTCCAGGAAGGTGACACGATCACCTACACCTTCGATGTCACCAACACCGGTAACGTGACGCTAACCAATGTGACGGTGAGCGATCCGCTGCCTGGGCTCTCGGCGATCTCGCCCGCTTCGGTAGCTTCGCTTGAGCCGAATCAGCACGCCATCTTCACGGCCACCTATGTGGTGACCGCCGGCGATGTTCAGGCTGGTTTGGTGCACAACGTCGCTACTACCACCGGCAACCCGCCCGCATCCTGCACCGGCTGCACGCCACCGACCGACACCGATGAGCACGATGTGCCGGTGTCCGGCGAGCCCGGTTTGTCGCTGGTGAAGTCGAACAATGTCCCGCCGGGGCAGACGGTCGGCTTGGGTGATGTCATCACCTACACCTTCACGGCGCAGAACACCGGCAGCGTGCCGCTGACCAACGTCACGGTTACCGATCAGCTTCCAGGCCTGGTTTGGCAGGTTGGGCCGAATCTCGGCAACCTGATCCCCGGCCAGGTCGCAATCGGCACCGCGACCTACGTGGTCACACAGGCTGACGTCGATCGCGGCTTCGTGCACAACAGCGCGACGGCCGGGGCGCAGTGCGGGCAGAACTGCACCGTTCCGCCGACACCGCCGAGCGAAACAGACGTGCCCACCGATCCCGCCGATCCTGATATCACGCTCGATAAGAGCAGCGATCCGGCCGGTGGTGTCACCGAGGGCGACACGATCACCTACACCTTCACCGCGACCAACACCGGTAACGTGACCCTGACCGACGTCCGCGTCACCGATCCGCTGCCGGGTCTGAGCGCGATCAGCCCCAGCTCGGTTCTGACGCTCGCGCCGGGCGAATCGACGACCTTCACCGCCACCTACACCGTGACGGCGAACGATGTGGCGCGCGGCTTCGTCCACAACACCGCGACGGTCACCGGCACCCCGCCGGCGAGCTGCAGCGGCTGCACGCCGCCGACCGATACCGATGACAACGACGTCCCGACCGAGGGCGAGCCGGGCATCCTGCTCGACAAGGACGCGGATGTCGATAGCGATGCCGCGCTCGGGCAGACGATCACCTACAGCTTCACCGTCTACAACACCGGTGATGTCAATCTCGAAAACGTGGTCGTTACCGATCCCCTCGCCGGGTTGAGCGCTATCTCCTGCCCGCAGACGACGCTGAACGTCGGGCAATCGATGCAGTGCACCGCCACCTATGTGGTGAAGCAGGCCGATATCACGCGTGGGCGTATCGACAATACGGCGACTGTGACCGGTGACCCGGTGAACGGCGACGAGCCGGTGACGGATCAGGATGACAAGAACATCCCGACCAAACGGCCGGTTCCGGGCATCGACCTCGTCAAGAGCGCCGATACCCAGGGTCCGGTATCGGTGGGCGATACCATCACCTACACCTTCAGCGTCACCAACACCGGCGAAGCCGATCTCGCCAATGTCACGATTACCGATGCTCTGCCGAATCTGACCTGGGTGACCGGGCCGAACGTCGGCGCGCTCGCGGTCGGTGCAACGAAGACCGGTACCGCTACCTACGTCGTGACGCAGGCGGATGTTGATAACGGCGTGGTTCACAATGCCGCGATCGCAACGGGTACCCCGGTCAACTGCCCGGATTGCCCGAACCCGACCGACGGCGACGATCACGACGTGCCGACGGACGAGCCGAATCCTGCGCTCGAACTGACGAAGACCGCCGATACCGCCGGTCCAGTCGAGCTCGGCGACACAGTCACCTACACCTTCACCGTCACGAACACCGGCAACGTTACGATCGACAACGCCACGGTCAGCGACGCGTTGGCTGGTCTGACGTGGGTGACCGGCCCGAACGTCGGCACGCTGGCGCCTGGCCAGAGCGCGACCGGTACCGCAACCTACGTCGTGACCGAAGCCGATATTCTCGCGGGCAACATCCACAACGTCGCCACCGCCACCGGCGATCCGCGTTGTGAGGGCGAGGGGTGCGACCCCGTAACGACACCACCGGCGGAAGAGGACGTGCCGACGACCGATCCCGACCCGGCGATCGAGATCGTCAAGGATGCCGATACTGCTGGTCCGGCCGGGCTGGGTGAGACGATCACCTACACCTTCGCGGTCACCAATACCGGCAATGTCACCCTCAGCAACGCCACGATCACCGATCCGCTGCCAGGTCTGACCTGGGTGACCGGTCCGAACGTGGGTACCCTCGCTCCGGGTGAGACCAAGACCGGCACGGCCACCTACGTGGTGACGGAGGCCGACGTCGATGCAGGCAATGTGCATAACATCGCCACCGCGACCGGCACCCCGCCCGAGGATTGCGTCACCTGCACGCCGCCGACGGACGAGGACGATCACGACGTCCCGACGGACGAGCTGAACCCGGCGTTCACGCTGACGAAGGCTGCCGATACCGAAGGCCCGGTGACGTTGGGTGACACCATCACCTACACCTTCACGGTGACCAACACCGGCAACGTCACCATCGAGAACGTCACTGTCACCGACGCATTGGCCGGGCTGACCTGGGTGACTGGGCCGAATCTCGGCACGATCGCTCCGGGTGAACGCGCCACCGGTACCGCGACCTACGTCGTGACCGAGGCCGACGTTCTGGCTGGCAACGTTCACAACGCGGCGACCGCCACTGGCGATCCCACCTGCGAAGGTGAAGGGTGCGATCCGATCACCACTCCGCCGGCGGAAGAGGATGTGCCGACGGTCGATCCGAACCCGGCGATCGAGATCGTCAAGAGCGCCGATACGCAGGGACCGGTTGGTCTGGGTGACACCATCACCTACACCTTCACCGTGACCAACACGGGTAACGTGACGCTGACTGATGCCACGATCACTGACACGCTCCCGGGCCTGACCTGGGTGACCGGTCCGAATGTCGGCGATCTCGCCCCGGGTGAGAGCGCCACTGGCACCGCGACCTACGTGGTCACGCAGGCCGATGTCGACGCGGGCACGGTGCACAACGTCGCGACGGTGACCGGCACCCCGCCGGAGGATTGCGTCGATTGCACGCCTCCGACTGACGAGGATGACCACGACGTTCCGACCGACGAGGACGAGAATCCGGCCATCGACATCGTCAAGGATGCCGATACCGATGGTCCGGTGAGCGTGGGCGATACGATCACCTACACCTTTACCGTCACGAACACGGGCAATGTCGCGCTGAGCGACGTGACGATTACCGACACCCTGGCAGGCCTGACCTGGGTCACCGGCCCGAACGTCGGCGATCTCGCACCAGGCGAATCGGCGACCGGTACCGCCACCTACGTCGTGACGCAGGCGGATGTCGACGCTGGCAACGTTCACAACGCGGCGACGGTCACCGGTGACCCGCAGTGCGAAGGCGACTGCACACCGCCGACCGACAGCGATGACGAAGACGTGCCGACCGAGGTTGACGAGAATCCGGCGATCGATCTCGACAAAGCCGCCGATACCACTGGTCCGGTACAGGCGGGTGACACCATCACCTACACCTTCACGGTCACCAATACCGGCGATGTCACGCTCGACAATGTCACGATCACCGATGGGTTGGCTGGGCTCACCTGGGTGACCGGGCCAAATCTCGGCACCCTGGCTCCGGGCGAATCCGCCACCGGTACCGCCACCTACGTGGTGACCGGGGCCGATGTCCAGGCTGGCTCGGTGCACAATGCGGCGACCGTTACCGGCGATCCGCAGTGCCAGGGCGAGTGCACACCGCCGACCGATGGCGACGAGACCGACGTGCCGACCGGACAAACCGATGTCCCCGGTATCCAGCTGCAGAAGAACAGCAACACCGATGGCCCGGTCAACGCTGGCGACGTGGTGACCTACATCTTTACCGTGACGAACACCGGCAACGTGACGTTGACCAACATCACGATCGACGATCCGAAGATCGGCACGGTCTTCTGCGCCAACGCGCTGGCTCCAGGCGAATCGACCATCTGCACCGCGCCGTACACGGTGACGCAGGCGGATGTTGATACGGGCCAGGTCTACAACGTGGCGACCGTGATCGGCACCACGCCGGGTGGCGGCACCGTGACCGACGATGACGACGACACGGTGACGACGAATCCCTGCGCCCCTGCAGCGAACGCCCCGCTCGATGAGCGCACGATGGGCCTGTCGGTTCGCGCGCTGATCCAGCAGGATCCGTCGACGCCGGTGCTCGAACCGACGCAGGAACCGACGCTTGAGCCAACCGAGACGGTGACGGAAGAGCCGACGCTCGAACCGACTGAGACGGCTACGGAAACGGTGACCGCGGAACCGACGGAAACCGCCACCGCCACCAGCGAGCCATCGGTCGACGCCGCGACTCCGGGCACCACGCCGGAAAGCTGCGAAACCCCGGTGCCGCCGACCCCGACGCCAATCCCGACCCAGCCAGGTAACCCGGGTAACCCAGGTGGTCCGGGCGGCAATCCGGGCGGTGGAATCCCGCCGGTCACCAACCTGCCGAGCACCGGTAACTCCGGCGCCGTTGCAACGGACAACGATCACACCCCACTGCTGTTCGCGATGCTCGGTCTGATCACACTCTTCCTTGGATCCTACGCGCTGCGCCGCTATGCGACGCGAGATCGCGCGGATCACTAAGCGGGCGGTCGAGCCGGGCGTGTGCTCAGGGGTCCTTCCCCCACCTGGGCACGCGCCGGGCACGCAATGGGCGTGATCCAGAGCGCCGTAACCGCGCCGGTAACGTGGTACCCCTCCTTGAATCACGTTGCAGGCAAACACGGCAGGAGGCTGGCGGTAATCGCCAGCCTCCTGCCGTGTTTGTCCGATTCGTCTCCGCGGCGATCGCCGCTACCGGCGTTCGGAGAGGAAACTCAGGCGGTTATCCATGGCGGAGGCGAGGATCGAGCGCATCGCGCATACCATCGCCGAGAAGATTGAAGGCAACCGCGGTGATCGTGATCGCCAGACCGGGATAGATCATCAGGAGGGGAGCGCGCTGGAAAAACGGCCGGCCGCTCTCCAGCATCGCTCCCCACTCCGGCGTCGGAGGTTGCGCGCCAAACCCGAGAAAGCTCAACCCGGCGAGCGCCAGCAGCAGCGAGCCCATATTTAATGAAGTGAGCACGATCGCCGATGGCAACACGCTCGGCAGCACGTGGCGGCGCAAAATCAGGTGCGCCGGTGCGCCCATACTGCGAGCAGCGGTGATGAAATCGTCTTCGCGCACCCGGAGGGTGGTGGCGCGAATCACGCGGGCGGGATCGACCCAACCGATCCCGATGATCGCGATCATCACCTGCATCAGTCCCGGTCCGGTCATGCCGACTACCGCTAACGCAACGATGATGCCGGGCAGGGCGAGCAGCACGTCGACCACGCGCATCAGCACGGCATCGACCCAGCCTCGGGCATATCCCGCGAGCAGCCCGGCGAAGGTGCCGATCAGCGCGATCGCCAGACCCGCGAGAACCGAAA
>JAESFN010001092.1_pt1 | contig 14810 bp, 11 predicted proteins | sample 9269411 | NCBI WGS metagenome assembly JAESFN01 (sample SAMN14505399, study PRJNA617100) | algae metagenome | isolation source: Iphinoe sp. HA4291-MV1 and co-occurring heterotrophs from trail next to... | place: USA: Maunawili Falls, Hawaii | collected 2009-07-25
ATCTGACCCAGCTCCACGTACTTGCCGTTGCTATAAGCGAACGAGTTCTGCAGGTTCACTTCGGCCAGGGCATCGCTGCGGCCAGGGGCCTCGCTCCAGCCCGTGCCGGCCTTGCCGGAGTCGGCGAAGCCAGTCCAGCCCGTCGGGTTCAAGCTGCCGCCGGTCGAGAGAATTGAGTAACCGGTGAGATCGGGAGCGGCGAAGAACGGCGACAGATTGCTGATCACACCCTTGCCTGTGGCCGGGTCGATGTTCAGCACCAGGTCGTTCGGTGCGCCTTCGTATTGGATCAGACCTTGGCGGACTTCCCCGTCGGGTCCGCCGAAGGTGAAGTGAACGTCTTCGTTCTTCGGAGCGATGTTGCCAGCGGCGTAGATCGAACCGAGCGGCAGCGAGCTGCCCACGGCCAGCGAAGACGAGCCCGTCAGGTTCAGCTCCGCCAGGCTCTTCGAGTTCGGATTGGCTTCCGTCCACTGAGCGCTGCTGGCCGCGAAGCCGCTGAAGGCGTCGGGCTTGAGCAGGCCGCTCGGCGAGGTGATCTGATAGCCCTTGAAGTCGATGGCGTCGCCGATCACGTTCTTGATCGAGGCCGATCCCGTTGAGCGGTTGATCGTCAGGATCGGCAGGTTGTCGATTTCGAGCTTGGCCGTGTTGCCAACCACGTTCGACCGCAATTCGAGCCCATAGGCCAAAACATCGGGGACCACCGGCGCGATCGACTGGAACTTGCCACCGATGGAATCGGCCTGCAGGAAGTCCCACGACTTGCCGGCCACCGCGTCGGCCGCTGACAGATCGACCAGCAGTTTGCCACCCAAGTTGGCAACTCCCGTGGCGGTGAGTTGCGACACTTGGCTGCCTGCGGCACTGATCTGCAGCGTGCCGCCCAGGCCCAGGTTTTGTGTGGTCTGCACCTTGGCGGTCGAACTGAGCGACAGCTTGCCGCTGCTCGAAAGGTTCGTCCCGACGTTGAGCTGGCTATTGCCGAGCAACCGAATGTCGCCGGCAGCGCCGATCACCGAGGCGCCGTCGCTCGTCAGGCTCTTGCCGGCCTGAATCTCGAGCGCACCGCTGTTCACTCGCAGTTCGAGCACATTCGGCACAGCGCTGCTGATGATCGCAGTGCCGCCGTTGCCAATCACGGCCACGTCATCCTGATTCGTGGTTGGTACGCCCCCCAGATCCCAGTTCGCGCCCTCGTTCCAATTGCCTGAGGGCGTGGTGATCCAGGAGTATTCCTCCGCTCCACCGACGCCGCTCATTGCGACCGCAACCGCCACCGCGGCAACCGGGGCGACGCGGCGAACCTGCCGACGCACGCGAACCACGGCCAGGCCTAGCGTGCCCAGCCCCAAGAGCAGCAAGCCACTGGGCTCAGGCACGGCCGCCGCGCCTTGCTTCGAGAACGCGTCGCGCAGGGCAACGAAATCGTTGAGATCGACATAGCCGTCGAGCGTCGCGTCGCCCCCGGCGAAGTTGGCCGCCTTGTTCAGGTTCGAAACCAGGATCGCCAGATCGCTCAGGTCGACCTTGGTGTCGGCGTTGAAGTCGCCGGGGGTGAAGGTCGCGCCAAGATGGATATTGATGGCGTCGCTGCTGAGTGCGCGGTTGAAAAGCGAGACTTCGTCGATGACGCCGGCGAAGTAGTTGCCTGCTCCCGAGCCGAGCTTGCTGTCGAAGTAGGTGTTCTCGGCCGTAACGCCAATCGCCACGTTGTCGCCGTGAGCAAACAGTCGGCCGACGCCGGTCTTCTGCCCGATCACCGTGCCATCGAGATAGCCCGTGAGCGTGCCCGACTTGCCGATCGGATCGCCGTCGATCACGAGCGCGGCATGATACGTCTTGCCGCTCTCGATCGGGGTGTTGAGGAAGATAAAGCCGCCTTCCGGATCGCCTTCGCCGCTGATCCAGGGGCTGGAAATGCCCACGTCGTCGTTGGGCTGATTCCAGGCGCCGAAGTACAGGCTGCCTTCGCGGACATAGAGGTTCACGCCGCGGCTGCGGCCTCCCTCTTCCCACAGCACCTGCTCGACGGTCGAGCTGACATCGTCGGCGTTGAACCAGAGTTCAATCGTCCGTTCGACCTGAATGGCGTTGTTGATGTCGGCGGCGTCGGGAATGGCGATCTTAGAGGCAGCGCCGTCGAAGGTCACGGCTTTGTTGCCGGCGACGCCAGTGGCAAGCCCTTCCGCGCCGAGCGTTACATCGGCATAGGTGGCGGCGATCGTCTTGCTGCCGAGGTTCGCGGCCGGTTGAGCAAGATCGGTATCATCGAGCGTCCAGTAGAAAGCAGGATTGGTGGCAAGCACGCGCTCGCGGTAGTCAGCGGCATTCACGCTCGAGACCGCCGAAGCCAAGAAGGTGAGCGCCAGCCCGAGGACTGCCCGCCGGCGCAGAAGCGTCGAACGGACAGGCCTCCGGCGAGCGGAAGCGAAAGGCAGGGTGTAGAGAAACTGCAAAAGCATTACTTGCTCCGGTTGGTCGTTGCGTAGTTGCGATATCCAGGTGCTGCCCAGCCGTCCTGCCCGGCTCCCGCTTGCGCGGCTATCGTTTGGTCAGTTCGAAGTCGATCACGTTCTCGCCCGGCTTGACCTCGCGGACGAGGTCGCTGTTGCGGTTGTATTTCGCCGGCAGCTTTTCCTTGAGCTTGCGAGCGCCGTCGTCGACGCGGCGGGCCGTGGTGATCTTCACCAGATGCGTGCCGATCTCGGCGCCGGTCTTGGACGCCGAGTACTTCAGCGTGTAGCGGCCGTCGTCATCGGCGCGGGCATAGGAGGGCGCGGCGCCGGTGACTTCCGGCTGAAACTCGAGGTCAGCGGCCGCGACCGGGTTGCCTTCGAAGGTCACGCGTCCCGAGACCTGGCCGAACTTGTCCTCGCTGCAGCCGATCGACGACGCGAGCAGACCCGTGAGACACAGTCCGGCAGCCCAGCGCCAGTTGGTTGTCGCTGCTGCGATTTCGAGTTTCATGAAATGGTTCACCATTAGTACTGCTCCCGCGCGGCCACGCCGTCGTTGCGGATGCCCAGGGTTTGATAGACGCCGAGCTTGGTCGAGTCGTACTCGCCATCGGTCCAGATTTGTTCTTGGGTGCGACCGCCGTTGCGGAAGTCGATGCCGTCGGGAATGAACCGCACCGAGCCGTCGACGAACGAGAAGTACGCCCCGCCGGGGTGAGCGCTGCTGAAGCCTTCGGTGCAGGTGTCGTGATCGCCGTTGATCGGGTAGTTCAATTTCATGCTGATGCGGCCCAAGATCCAAAAGGCGCCGTACATGCCGGAGCCCAGCGGGTTGCGCGAGCCAATCCAGGTCGCGGCCGAGCAGCGCTCGTCGCGCTCGCCGACGCAGAAGGTGTTCGAGGTTCCGTCTTCCACGTCCGCGAACGACAACTTGCTGTCGTTGAACAACACGCCTTCGCGTTCGATGTTCGGACCGTGAACGTCGTTGAACCCGCGATTGCCGATGTAGTTGCCGGTCGCCGGAAAGAACCCCGCCGGAGCGCCCCCTCCAATGAAGGTGCGCAATTCCGTCGGCACCAGATTGGGCGTGGTGTCGCTGGGGCAGCGATAGAGCGCCAACTTTTGCTGCACCAGCGGGATGTCGACCTTGGCCTTGAGCAGGGCGTTGAGCGTGCGCTTGCCGACGCCGAGCGCGTCGTACAGCGGCTGCTGCTCGGTGTACGGCATGATGAACACTTGCCAGCCAAACTCCTCTTGCGCCTCGATCGCGGTGTAGTGATACCCCGGCGGGAAGCGCTTGTGGCTGTCGTGATAGAGCTGCACGCCGAGCGTGATGTTCTTCAGGTTGTTGCGGCACTGAACCTGTCGAGCCGATTCCCGTGCGGCTTGCACGGCCGGCAGCAGCAGCGCGATCAGGATGCCAATGATCGCAATGACCACCAGCAACTCGACGAGGGTGAAGCCGCGGCTGCGATCAGCGGGCGCCGGCGGACGAGGGCGAAGTTCCATGAGCGAGTCCTCTCTCTTCAAAGGCGATGCTCGCGCGGCTCAGATTCCTTAAGAGCGCGCGGCGATCGTGGGCGAAAATACGCGTAGAGCAAACGCCGCTAAGTCGGACTCGAGGTCCGCTCAGACGCGCGTGATTGACTTAGGAAGGCGACTGCGATCGAGACCTAGCGGCGACGACAACAACAGTCGAAAGAGCGCTGCCGTAGAGACGCGGCGCGAGGCTGACACGCGGAAGGCGGAGAGATCTGTTCCGTCAGAGTAAAGCGGGGCATCGGTTGACTCCACGGTGTGGAGAGTCAATCGCTTGCCTCTGAGCTTGTGTCAGTCAGCAAAGCGGAACAACGTGTCAAAGCTCGTCCGCTGGGCGGTTCGAGCACGGCAGGCGAAGATCGAATTGGGGCCGATCCGTTCGGTCTCCTTGAATCTTCACTAAGTTGATAGTGCTAGTGCCGTGCCGAGAAGGCATTATTTCGCGCATTATCGATCGATTCGGCGCATTGCGCGACGCAAGGGGCATTTTTGTAGGGAGTTAGGAGAATTCTTGCAGGAACGTGTTGATCAGCGGAGAGCGGCGGGATGCGCGCACACTCTGAGCTGCCCGTGACGGAGCCTCAGCTCGCTAGATCATTTCACGGGGCGCATGAAAAAACCGCGTGTCCCAAGAAGCAGGACACGCGGTTGAACGCGCTTGTTAGGTAAAAGGTTGCGAGGACATCGCCTCGGCGCCTTTGCGCGGCAAGCTAGTTCGCCTCGGGCGCAGGTGGCGCGTCGTTCGGCGAGGCCGAAGTCGGGTCCAACGGCGCATCCGTGTCCGGTTCGGCCGGTACTTCGTCGATGGTCTGAGCCGGCTCGGGCAGCGGCGAAGGTTCTGCAGTCGCAGGAACGGTCGGCTCGGCGGGAGCTGGCTCGATTGCCGGAGCGGCCGGGGCCGCCGGCTTAGCGTCGCGGTTGCGGTCGCGCTCGTTGGCCGCGTCGTAGTCGTTGATAAAGTTGCCGATTTCGAAGTCGAACACGTCCTGAATGCGGCCGGAAACCAGCTCGCCGAGCGCGTTGCCAAACTTCACACCGGACCGCCAGGTGACGGCCTGCACCACGAGGTCAGGGTCGCGGTCGAGCCGTACGCGCTCCCAGAGCACCGTCTCGATGCTGTACTGGAAGAGGGCGATCGTGTCGTGACGCAGCAGGCACACCTGGACCTCGAGGATCGGGGTGCCGGGCGTCGAGGCCAGCTCTTCGCGCGAGAGCACGCGGATGCCGGCCTCCCGCAGGCGGTCCTCGACCGTTTGCCGCAGGAAGCGGGGCGAGACATCGCCAAACTGGCCGATGGGGCTCGCCTCGGTCAGGTGGACGTAGACCCCAGGCAGTCCCACCAGGGCCGATTTGACCGTTGCTTTCACATCGGGCGGTTGCGCCGTCGCCGGAGTTACAACCGCGAGCATCGCACCCAGCACCGCGAGACCAGCCAACGACTGGAATTTCATGCGTCTTTCCCCAATAAAAGCGGCCACTCGGCGCTGCCCGATGGGGGCGGCGCCCGTGGCCGAGGAACTTCGGCCTAACTGCCGAAGTATGGCTTTTTCTTTGGGAACGCGGCGTAGGAAATGCCGGCGTTTAGGGGGCAAAACCTACTTCTTCTTGGCTTCCGCGTAGCGGCGGGCCACTTCGGGCCAGTTCACCAGTTCCCAGAAGGCCGTGATGTAGTCGGGCCGGCGGTTCTGGTATTTCAGGTAGTAGGCGTGTTCCCACACGTCGAGGCCCAAAATGGGCGTCTTGCCGTCCATGAGCGGGCTGTCTTGGTTCGGTAGGCTTTCGACGACGAGCTTGCCGTCCTTGCCGACGCTCAGCCAGGCCCAGCCGCTGCCGAACCGCGTGGTCGCGGCCTTGGCAAACGCTTCCTTAAAGGCGGCGAAGCCCCCCAGGTCGCTCGTAATGGCCGCGGCCAGCTCGCCCTTGGGCTCACCGCCGCCGCTGGGCGACAGGATCGTCCAGAACAGCGTGTGATTGGCGTGGCCGCCGCCGTTATTGCGCACAACCGTGCGAATGTCTTCCGGCACCTTGCTCAGGTCGCTGATCAGCGACTCCACGCTCTGCTCGCCCAGGTGCGTGAGCTCGATGGCCTTGTTCAGGTTGGTGATGTAGGCCTGATGATGCTTGTCGTGGTGAATCTCCATCGTCTTGGCGTCGATGGTGGGTTCCAGCGCGTCGAAAGCATAGGGCAACGGCGGCAGGGTGTAGGCCATGGTTCACCTCGGTTCTACAACGCACGGTCGGCGCGACGAACTCCGTAGTTCGGGCCGACGCGAACGTGTTTTGGCGGGAAATGTTGACGTTTCGGGCAGTCTACCGAATCCCCCAGCGGCTGACAATTGGCCCGGTACATCCGGGCCTGCCCGCATTTGCGCCCCATTTTCCAGGTGTCCGCTTCGCACTAGCCGCTCCGTAGGGAATCGCCCTACGATACGAGTGCTGCGCGCGACGAAGAACTACGCACGCGCAAGCGCTCGTCGAAAGTTACGAACCACGCACGACCCCATCCCTTAGAAAGACAGGTGACGCGTGTCCGAGTTTACCGTTCGTGTCCGCCCCAACGGCCCGCTGGTGATCGAAGGTCCCGTGCGGGTGATCGATCAGCACGGCAACTCGTTTCCCACCAATCCGGCTAAGCCGGTCGTGGCGCTCTGCCGGTGCGGGCAATCGAGCAATCGCCCATTTTGCGACGGGGCGCACAACCGCTGCGGCTTCCAGTCGGCCGAAATCGCTCCGGCGCCGGCGGCGGAACCGACGGCTTGAACGTGTAATACGCTTGGTCCGCGAGCGCGGGACTTGCGGTGGAAATCCCCCCCCCGTCATTGACGGGGGCTAATGAGCCGGGGCACGACGTGGTTAGCCCCCGGCGAGTCGCCGGGGGGACAAGGAACGTAGTGGCGAATAGTTCCTAACAGCAGGCGGTTGGCCATTCGCTTTACCGGCCTGCCCGGGATTCAGTACATTCAAGGTTCTTCGGGACACTCTCCCTCAGGCAAACCACTTATGGCCCGGATCTGGCCTTCGCTGCTGATCTTGTTCGTGGGCACGGCCGCGCTGGGCCTGGCGGCCTGGGGGCTGCTCAGGTCGCCTGCCGAGTTGTGGGAAGACACGGCCGAGGCGCAGCCGGCGGCGCTGGCCAAGCCGCTCACCCTGGCAGACATTCCCTTCGACGGCGAACAGGCCTACAGCTATCTGAAGCAGATCTGCGACCTGGGTTCGCGGATCAGCGGCTCCGCAGGCATGGCCGCGCAGCAGAAGCTGCTGACCGACTACTTCACCAAGCTCGGCGGCAAGGTTCGCCTGCAGCAGTTCCGTGTCCGCCATCCGGAGACCGCGGAGCCGGTGACGATGGGCAACCTCATCGTCCAGTGGCATCCCGAGCGCAAAGAGCGAATTCTTCTTTGCACTCACTACGATACGCGCCCCTTGCCTGACCAAGACACCGAGGACCCCAAGGGCAAGTTCATCGGCGCCAACGACGGCGCGAGCGGCGTCGCACTGCTCATGGAACTCGGCAAACACATGAAGGCCTATCCCGGGCCGGTGGGCGTCGACTTCGTGCTCTTCGACGGCGAAGAGTTCGTGTGGGACAACGACCATCCGTACTTCCTGGGATCGGAATGGTTCGCCCGCGACTACAAGGCGCATCCTCCCGGCTTCAAGTATCGCTGGGGCGTGCTCCTCGACATGGTGGCCGACAAGGACCTGCAGCTCATGCCCGATCAGGCGAGCTTGAGTTGGCCCGAGGTGCGGCCGCTGTGCCGCGAGATTTGGCAGATGGCGCGGCGGCTGGGCGTGAGCGAATTCGAGTTTCGCGCGGGCTACCAGATTCTCGACGACCACATCAAGTTGCGGAACCTCGGCGGCATCCCGACCTGCGATCTGATCGATTTCGACTATCCGCATTGGCACACCCAGGGCGACACGCCCGATAAGTGCTCGGCGCTCAGCCTGGCCAAGGTCGGGTGGGTGGTCCACGAGTGGCTCAAGTCGCAGACCGGCTTGGAAGATGCTGTGATCTCGACCGAGAGCGACAAGAAATAGGCGTTTCGATGGACACTGCCACGGCGGTCAAAAGTCTGTTCGCCACGTTGCTGGTGGCCATCTCCGCCGCGCTCATGGTTTGGAACGCGCGCAGTTGGCAGGCTGCCCGCGCCTTGCCTGAGGATTCGCCCGAGCGAGCGTTTGCCTGGCGGCAGTTTCGGCGGCGGATGCAGACCTCAGGGATGATCGCGGTGCTGGGACTGGCGATGTTCGTGGGCCAATTCGTAACTTCGCCGCTGTGGATCGGCCCCTATTGGCTGGGCGTGTTGTGTTTGTTGGGATGGGTCTTGCTGTTGGCCCTGCTCGACATCGGCGCGATTCACAAGTACTACGGCTCGCTTCGCGCCGAGCACCGCACGCAATTGGCCGCTATGGAAGCTCGCTTGCGGCAACTCGATCCCCCGTCGAATCCGGCGCCACCGGCGGCCAATCAGGGGTAAGTTGAGTTAAGCCATTGAACTGTCACGGTGGTGCGTCTGCGCTTCGCTTGACGCACCCTACGGGATAGGACGAGCCCGTACGGGGCTATTCAGCCCGGGCAGTCGCGGGGCTTTTCGCTGGGGCTGGGCGAGAGTCGTCGGATTCCCAGAGCAGTCGGCCGCTGATCGTGCGATTGCGACCGAGGCGTTTGGCTTCACGCAGCGCCAGGTCCGCGCCGGCAAACATTTCTTCGGCCGTCGCTTCGAGCGGCAGCGCCACGCAAAGCCCCGCGCTCGCAGTGACCTTCGCGCCCAACTCGGCTGGCAACCGTCGCAGCATTTCCAGCCGCACGCGGTCGACCGTGGCGTAGGCCGCGGCCGGGTCGAGCCCGGTCAGCAGCAGGCCAAACTCGTCGCCCCCCAAGCGGGCGACCAGGTCGCTCGCCCTCAGGCAACCGCGGAGCGCCGCGCCCGTCAGACGAAGCAGTTCATCTCCAGCCAAGTGGCCGTGGGTATCGTTGATCAGCTTGAGATGATCGAGATCGACGAGCGCCATGCCGATGGGCAGGTCGGCGCGTCGCTGCGCCTGCTTGAACAGGTCGTTGACGCGTTCATCCCAAGCGCGGCGGTTCGGCAAGCCAGTAAGCGGGTCGAGATGGGCCATGCGGGCAAGCATGCGTTGACGCCGCTCGCCGGCGGCCTGTTCGCGACGCAGGCGCACCACTTCAACGAGCAGCCGGCAGGTTTGCTGAATTTCGCGCGGCGTGGCGTCGAGGGGCAGACGCGCGTCGGCCGTGAGATCGGCGCCGCCCACGACGATTCGCCCAGCATCGGAAGTCGCCGTCCAGAGTTCTCCGCGGGCAGCGAACGACGGCAGCGCCACGAGCAAATCGGCCGGACCTTCGCCCGGCTCATCGGCCACCCAAAAGCCGGCCGCCTCGAGCGCGCTGCGCCACGCGGCAAGGTCTGGGCTCGGGGATCCCAGCAGCAACACAGAGGCCGTTCTTGGAGCCGTCATCGAAGCAAGTATATCCCCAGCGCTCGCCGTCCTGGCAAAATGCTAGCCGCCGCGTGATCCGTCGACGGAACTGCTTGGCTTGCTTGCGAGTCCTAGTGTGGACGGCGGGGAGCCGGACTTCAAGACTGCCCTGGCGCTCGTTAGAATCGTGGGCATTGGAGCGATTACTCCGACGCCCTCGAACCGAGGTCGCCGGCCGATCGTTCGTCACCCTGCCGGATGGCATAGCGAAGGCATTGCGAATGAGCGCTGCGACTCTGGAAGCGGTACGATCGGCCCAGTGGACTCGCCCCCATCTGCTGGGGCTCGAAGACCTTTCCGCGGAAGAACTAACGCTCATTCTCGACACCGCGGTCCGGCTCAAGGACGCCACCGGCGGCTGCACCGAAAAGGTGTCGCTGCTCACCGGGCACACGATCGCCAACCTGTTTTTCGAGAACTCCACCCGCACCCGGCTGAGCTTTTCGCTGGCCGCACGCCGGTTGGGGGCCGATGTCGTCGATTTTTCCGCGGGCACGAGCAGCGTGTCGAAAGGCGAAAGCTTTATCGACACCGCGCGCAACATTCAGGCCATGAGTGTCGACGCCATGGTCGTGCGGCACAGTACGCCTGGTACGCCGCATTTGCTCGCGCAGAATCTGCGAGCGCACGTGATCAACGCCGGCGACGGGCCGCATGAACACCCCACGCAGGGTCTGCTCGATATCCTTACCATCCGCGAGCGGCTGGGCAGAATCGCGGGGCTCACCGTGGCGCTCGTGGGGGACATCGCGCACAGCCGCACGGCCCGCTCCAACATCTGGGGCCTGAAGAAGCTCGGCGCGCATGTGATTGTCTGCGGCCCGTCGACGCTCGTCTCGCGGCGCTGGGCGGAGTTTGGCGTTGAAGTCGCGCACAACCTCGACGAAATTTTGCCGCGCTGCGACGTGCTCAATCTGCTGCGCATCCAATTCGAACGGCAATCGACGCGGCCGTTTCCCTCGGTGCGTGAATACGCGCTGCTCTACGCCATGAACCGCGAGCGGCTGGCCCGCGCCAAGAGCGACCTGCTAGTGCTGGCGCCCGGCCCGATCAACCGGGGAGTGGAAGTGACCCCCGAGGTAGCCGATGGCCCGCATTCGGCCATTCTGGAGCAGGTGACCAACGGCCTGGCCGTGCGGATGGCCGTGCTCTGGTTGCTCTGTGGACGGACGGAGTAAGTGCGGCGGCGAAGCCTTTGGGGCGTCTTGAAAACCACTCGTTCCGCGAGTAGCGAAGTTGCCTTGGACTTTCCCCCGTCATTGACGGGGGGCTAATGAGCCGGGGAACGGCGCAAATTAGCCTCCGGCGAGTCGCCGGGGGGAAGGATCGTTGTGGCGCAAGAGGCGGTAAAGACCGGGTGAGTTTGGCTCTCTAAAGCTAGCGCCAAACGCCGCCAGGCGCCGCGGCCTGCAGCATCTTGCCTTCAGGCGACCAGCGGGCGAGTTCTGAGGCGCGGCCGACGATCACCCAATCTCCCTTGCCCAGGAACCTCGGCGTGCGGGCGAGCACGGCCGTTCCGCGCGGCAGTCCCTGGGGCAGCTTTTCCACGTGGTCCGCGGTCGTGATCACGTAGGGGGAGTCTTGTGTGCCTAGAAAGCTTGCCAACTCTTCGGGGTCGTGCAGCGCGTTGATCGTTTGGCCGGCGTAGTAAACCCAACTCGGCTCGAGCACTCGATACGCGCCGAGCGCTCGCTCCGTTTGCCCGCGCTCGCGGAGCAGCGCCGTGAGCGGCCGACTGTTTTGATAGTGGTCGATCCGCACCGCTCCGAAGTCGAGTACGCCTAGGGCGAGGAGCACCGCGCCTGCGGCAAAGCTGCCCATCGCCGCCGGCAATCGCTCGGTGCGCAGCAGCCACAGGCCCAGGCCGCCCGCCGCGAGCGGCGCGACGCCGATCAGCGCGAGCAGCCATTCGCCCGGCAAATAACGCGGCACGACGACCGTTCCGCCGACCATCAGGCCGAGCCCCACGAGAGCCAAGCAGGCAAACGACACAGGCGCCCAATAGCGAGTCGGTTCGAAGCGGCCTGCCAGCAGTCCCTTGAGAAACGCGCCCGCAATCAGCGCGAGCGCCGGATACGCCGGCAACACATAGCTAGGTAGCTTAGTACCAGCCAGCGAAAAGAAGCCGATGTAAGCGCACGCCCAGGCCGCTACGAAGATCGCGGCGGTGCGTTCCGTGCCGCCGGTCTTCACCCGCTGCCACCAGCCAGCGCACATCGAGCCGGCGAAGCAGCTCCAAGGGAAGAAGCCGATCAGCACGGCGATTAGGTAGTAGAAGATCGGCCCGCTGTGCCCTTCCATCGGCTTCACGAAGCGGCCGACGTTGTGCTCGCCGAAGAACGTGGCCAAGAAGCTTCCCTGCGTGCGCACGCCCACGGCCATGTACCACGGCAGCGCGATTGCGCCGACGATGCCCATGGCCAGAAACGGACGCTGCGACCAGAGCACTCGCGCCAGATGCAGCGGACGCCATGGCATCGCCAAGCGCCGCACTAGGGTCCGCCAACCCGACGTGGTCGCGTCTTGCGCCGGCAGCGGCGCGTAGAGCAAGAACAAGAACTGAGCAAAGCCCGGCAACAACACCCCGATCGGCCCCTTGGCCAGCACTGCGATGCCCATCAGCACATAGGAGCCGGCGAGCACTCGCCCATCGAGCTCCAAAGTTCGCGGCAGGCGGACTTCGGTCAGCCGCATCGCACCAAAGGCGAACACCGCGAGCGCCGCCGTCGAGAAGAAGATGTACAGCGAGTCCGGCGTGGCCGCGCGCGCCACGATGCCGAAGTTCAGGCTGGTTGCCAGAGCGATCCCTGCCCAAAAGCCGGCCTCCGCGGAGAAGAGCCGTCGACCGACATGGTAGGTGAGCAAACACGTGCCGACGGCCAACGTCGCCGACCAAAAGCGAGCAGCGAACTCGCCCGGTCCAAACAGCGAGTAGGCCGACATCATGAACCAGTAGGTAAGCGCCGGCTTGTGCGCGCGGAGCTCGCCATTGAAGGTCGGCACGATCAACTCGCCGTCGCGCCACATTTGTTCGGCGCAACCGGCGTTGCGGGGTTCGTCGCGATCCCAGAGCGCCGGGGTCCCCAGGTTGGTGAAGAACACGACGACCGCGATCGCGGCGATCACGAGTTGGTGCCGTACGGTGGCAGGCATGCTGAGAGTCCTTCCTCGAGCCATCTGCCGGCGAAACCTAGCGCCCGCGCGCAATCCTACCGGCAGGGGGCGGAAGGATAGGGGAAGGAACGGACCTAGGGCAAGGTCAGCGCGGCCTTACGCAGCTTGCTCGCTCAGCATGGATGGCTGGGGTCGAACGAAGTGAGTCCCCAGCAGTCACGGAAACGAGCGATTTGGCAGTTATTCGCACATCACCGTTCCGGGGGCTCGCCTATCGGCTCGACCCCGGGCACCCCGCATGAAGTAGCTGATAGCAGCCACGGAAGATGACGGGTGGCTGGGGTCGAACGAAGTGAGCCCTCAGAATGCACGGCGGAAACAAACAAGTGCCGTGAGGAGCAGCCGCGTCACCGTTCCGGGGGGCTTCGCCTATCGGCTCGACCCCGGGCACCCCGCCGAATTGGCGATGACAGCAGCACAAGCACGGCGGCAGAGGATCGGTCGACTAACCGATGACCCGGTCTTCAGGCTGGGCCGTGCTGCGAAGATAGGCTGCCAGACGGAATTGCGTGTCGAGCAACTCTTGCCACTGGCGGACCTCGAGAGTCAGGCGGTCGCCATCCGGCTTGCTGCGCACCGAGGCGATCAACTCCCGCAGCCGGCCATGCACATAGCCCAACAACTCAGAAAGTTGGGCGGCCTGCCCCGGGCTCAGGCCCTCTGGCAATTCGGGGGGCATGCGGTTGAGCAGCGATCGCTGCGCCGGCGGCAAGTCGGCCCATTGCGAGCCAGCATCGGGGGCGCTACGGGCCTTGGTGCCGTGCGAGGCTTGATCGCCCGGCAAAGCGCCCGAGGCCGAGTTCTCGGCAGTCTTGAGTTGCGTCATCCGCTCGGCAATCTGCTCAGGCGTGCCGAACAGCAGCACCGAGCGGCCGACACTCACCAGGTCGCCAAAGCGGAGAATCCGCAGTTGGGTATCTTCGCCGTTGACCTTCGTGCCGTTGGTGCTTTCGAGATCGGTGAGGATCAGCTTGCTCTGATCTTCTTGGATCTTGAGATGAAAGCGGCTCACCCGCTCGTCGTTAAGCTGGATGGTGTTGCCTTCTTCCCGACCGATGGTGATCGGGGTGTTCATGTCGCCATAAACTCGGCCGCGATCGGCCCCGTCGAGCACACGCAACGTGACACGCGCCATGGCGAGCTGAGCTGGGGGGTGCAATAGGGAGGGCCCGCCCCGCTCTAGCGCGTGACGGCGCGAGCCCGGCTCCGGGGAACCGCCGCCCTACGGCCATCGTGGCCCGTAAGTGAACTCGCGAACTCTCTTTAGTGTACCACCACGTACTAAAAAAAGCGCTAAATTGGGGCAACAGCCGAAAACTGGGCCGCGATTGTCGCCGCGAGGGGGAGGGCAAGACCCACCGCCGGCGGAGGCGGGGCTTTCAGGGGCAGTTAGTCGACCCGGGCGAGACGCTGTCTCAGGCGCCTTTGACCTACCCGCTCGTTTCGTCCCCCCCTATGATCAAAGAGGCGGAATTGCTCGCGATTCCGAAGCTATCTCGTCACGGTTACTTAGCTCTCCTGAACCCGCTTCCGCCGACCTGCTCGACCGGAGCGTACCTGACCACCATGCACATTCTGCTCGCCGGGCCACGAGGTTTTTGCGCCGGGGTCAATATGGCCATCGAGAGCCTGGAGTTGGCGCTCGAGTTGTTTGGCGCCCCGGTCTACGTGTACCACGAGATCGTCCACAACAAGTACGTCGTCGAGCGGTTTCGCGAGCAAGGGGCGGTGTTCGTCGACCGCCTCGAAGAGGTGCCGCCCGGCTCCCACTTGCTCTACTCGGCGCACGGGGTGTCGCCCGAGATCCGCGCGGTCTCGGAAAAGCGGAACCTGCACTCGATCGACGCCACCTGCCCACTCGTCACCAAGGTGCATCTCGAGGCGATCCGTTTCGCCAGCCAAGGCTACACGATCGTGCTGATCGGCCACGAAGGCCACGACGAGGTGATCGGCACGATGGGCGAGGCGCCCGAGGCGATCGTGCTGGTCGAGTCGACCGCAGACGTCGAGCGACTCGAAGTAGGCGACACGGAGAAGCTGGCCTACCTTACCCAGACCACACTCTCGGTCGATGACGCGAACCGCATCATCGACGCGCTCAAGCAGCGCTTCCCCTCGATCGTTGGACCGCCCAAAGAA
>JAESFN010001093.1_pt1 | contig 14788 bp, 15 predicted proteins | sample 9269411 | NCBI WGS metagenome assembly JAESFN01 (sample SAMN14505399, study PRJNA617100) | algae metagenome | isolation source: Iphinoe sp. HA4291-MV1 and co-occurring heterotrophs from trail next to... | place: USA: Maunawili Falls, Hawaii | collected 2009-07-25
GGCGTAAGCTGGCGCCGGCTCGAGATCGAGGGGTTCGAGCGGATGATCGGGCGGGGCGTCTATTACGGCGCCGCGCGGAGCGAGGCCGGCTCGACCCAGGGACGCGATGTCCACCTGATCGGCGCCGGCAATTCCGCCGGCCAGGCGGCGATGTTCTTCGCCAACCACGCCCGCACGGTGACGATGATCGTGCGCGGCGACGGGATCGAGAAGAGCATGTCGCAATACCTGATCAATCAGGTGCGGTCGAAGCCCAACATCCGGCTCGCGCTCAATTCCGAGGTGAGGGGCCTCCATGGCGACGATCACCTCACGGCCATCGACATCCACGACCGCGCGGCCGACAGCCGGCGGAGCGAGGAATGCGGCGGGCTGTTCGTGTTCATCGGCGCGGACGCGGAGACCGGCTGGCTGCCGCCGGAGATCGTTCGCGATCCGCGGGGCTATGTGCTGACCGGCACCGACCTGACGAGGACCGGGCTGTGGCCGAGGGAGCGTGATCCCTACCTGCTCGAGACCAGCGTGCCGGGGATCTTCGCGGCCGGGGACGTCCGCTTCTCGCCGGTGAAGCGGGTGGCCGCTGCGGTCGGCGAAGGCAGCATGGCCATCGCCTTCGTCCACCAGTACCTGAAGGAAGCAGCGAGCGGCAGCGTCTGACGCCGCATGCCGCGAAGGCGGCCTTTACACGCCTTCGAGCAGGACGTCGAGATTGACGGTGGAGCGTTTGCCGATGCCCTCGCCATGGGTGGCGAGGAAGGTGTCGCATGCCTTCCGGCCCTCGTCGCGGAGCATGCGGAGGAAGCTCCACTCGGCATTGAGCTTGGACGAGTAGCCGAGCGTCGCCATGATGCTGTTCGACACCATGTGGATGCGCATGCGCGCCCAGCGGGCGCCCTCGCTGTGGCCGGGATCGGCGACCTGGCGCATCATCGCGATCATCCGGAGCTCCTTGAGCAGCACCGCGTTGAACGACACCTCGTTGAGGCGGTTGAGGATGTCGCGGGCGCTGCTCGGCGTCCCCGGCCGCTCCACCGGGTTGATCGGGACGAGGATGGTGTCCTCGGATTCGAGGTCGCGGATCAGCGGCGTCATCGTCGGGTTGCCGGAATAGCCGCCATCCCAATAGGGCTCGCCGTCGATCTCGATCGCCTGGAAGAGGGTCGGCAGGCAGGCCGAGGCGAGGAGGACGTCGGGCGTGACCTGGTGCTCGCGGAAGACGCGGCCGCGGCCGGTGTGGACATTGGTGGCGGTGATGAACAGGCGGACCGGCGATTCCTTCAGCCGGTCGAAGTCGATGCTCTGCGACAGGATGCGGCTGAGCGGGTTCTTGCCCTGGGGGTTGAGGTCATAGGGCGAATAGAGCCGGGACATCACGTCCATGGCGACGAAGAGCGGCGAGTTGTCGAGCGTCCAGCGGCCGAGCAGGACGTCGAGGGGCCCGCGCTGGAACGGGCTGAAGCGGGCCGCATCCGAAACGCGCTGCCAGAAGTCGGCGAGGGCCTGCCGCGCGCCCGCAGCGCCGCCATGGAGGTAGCCCGAGGCGAGGATCGCGGCATTCATGGCGCCGGCCGAAGTGCCGGAGATGCCATCGATGGCGATGCCCGGGTCCTCCAGCAGGCGGTCGAGCACGCCCCAGGTGAAGGCGCCGTGGGAGCCGCCGCCCTGGAGGGCGAGGTTGACGGGGATAGGGGGCGGCTTGGGGCTCATCGCGGCTCCGTTGCGGGCATATGTCGGCCCGGATGCATCTTCCTCCGGACATGGCAAGCAGCATGCCAGCGACGCCGGCCTGTCAAGCCGGGAGACCGCGCCGCGACCGAATTGCACAGCGCCGTAGCCGTGCATTCCCGCCGCTCGGCGTTGCCCGTCTGGAATTCATCAAAACTTCATCGCCTGGACAAGCGGGTGTAACCGGCCGGTCCGATGGCTCCGGCGCGACTTCAACCCCGCGCATGACGGAGACTGCACGATGCGGAAGATCACCGGCCTCAACCGCCGCAAATTCCTCACCTCGGCCGGCGCGGCCGGCCTCGCCGCGGCATCCGGCATCGCGATGCCCTCCTATTCGCGCGCCGGCAGCCGGCCTGTGTTCACCCACGGCGTCCAGTCGGGCGACGTCGACACCGCCTCGGGCATGGTGTGGACCCGGGCGGACCGTCCGTCGCGGGTGATGTTCGAGATCGCGACGCGCGAGGACATGGCCAACGCGGTGCGGCTTGCGCCGCTCGACGCGCTCCCTGACGGCGACTTCGCGGTCAAGCGGCTGGTGAGCGGTCTCCCCGCCGACCAGGACATCTTCTACCGCCTGACGCTTGCCGATCTGACCGACATCAACCTCACCTCGGAGCCGATCGTCGGCCACTTCCGGACCGCGCCGGCGTCGCGGCGGAATGTCCGCTTCGTGTGGTCGGGCGACACCGCCGGGCAGGGCTGGGGCATCGACGAGACCGGCATGAAGACCTACGCCACCATGCTCAGGCACGAGCCGGACTTCTTCCTCCATTCCGGCGACACGATCTATGCCGACGGCGCGATGCAGGACGAGGTGCAGCTCGCCGACGGCAGCAGGTGGATCAACGTCGTGCTGATCGACGAGAAGCGGAAGGTGGCCGAGACGCTCGACGAGTATCGCGGCCAGTGGAAGTACAACATGCTCGACCCGAACGTCCGGGCCTTCAACGGCGCGGTGCCGACCTTCTTCCAATGGGACGACCACGAGGTGGTCAACAACTGGTCGGCGTCGAAGGACCTGACGGCCGACGACCGCTACACCGAGAAGTCGGTACCGCTCCTGGTCGCCCGCGCGGCCCGCGCCTTCCACGAGATGACGCCGATCCGCTACACCCTGGCGGAGCCGGGCCGGGTCTACCGGAAGGTCGCCTACGGGCCGCTGCTCGACGTCTTCTTCGTCGATCTCCGCAGCTACCGCGGGCCGAACGGCCCGAGCATGGAGGAGACGCTGTCGCCGGAGGCGCGGATCGTCGGCGCCGAGCAGATGCGGTGGCTGAAGCGGGAGCTGGCCAACTCGACCGCCACCTGGAAGGTGATCGCCTCCGACATGCCGATCGGCCTGATCGTGTGGGACAACGGCGCGGAGAAGAAGGGAGCCGAGGCGATCGCCAATGGCGACCACGGCGCGCCGAAGGGCCGCGAGCTCGAACTCGCCGATCTCCTCCGCTACATCAAGGCGGCCGGCATCGCCAACACGGTGTGGCTGACGGCGGACGTCCACTACACCGCGGCCCACTACTACGATCCGTCGAAGGCGCAATTCCAGGACTTCGAGCCGTTCTGGGAGTTCGTCTCCGGCCCGATCCACGCCGGCACCTTCGGCCCCAACGACCTCGACATGACCTTCGGCCCCGAGGTGCGCTTCGTGAAGGCGCCGACCGCGGAGCAGGGGGCGAACCTGCCGCCCTCGATGGGGCTCCAGTTCTTCGGCGTGGTCGACATCGACGCCGCCAGCGAGCAACTCACCGTTCGCCTGATGGACCGCGACGACAACCAGCTCTACGCGGTGACGCTCGATCCGGTCCGCGCTTAGCGGGCCGACGCCGGTCAGGCGGGCTCGGCCCTGGGCAGCCTGATCGTGACGTGGAGCCCGCCTTCCTTGCGGTTGGAGAGCGTCAGCTCTCCGCCGTGGGCGAGGATGATCGAGCGGGCGATGGAAAGGCCGAGGCCGGCGCCGCCGGTCTCGCGGTTCCGCGAGGACTCGAGCCGGACGAAGGGCTTGTAGACGTCCTCGATGCGGTCAGCGGGGATGCCGGGGCCATCGTCGTCGATGGTGACGAGCGGCCCCTCCGCCGTCGCCGCGAGCGCCACGCGCGCCCGGTCGCCGTAGCGGACGGCGTTCTCGACGAGGTTGCCCACGGCCCGGCGGAGCGCCGTGGGGCGGCAGGGATAGGGCAGGCGTTCGTCGCCGCTGAAGGTCACGTCCTTGCCCATCGCGGCGAGGTCGTCGCAGAGGCTTTCGACCAGCGCCGCGAGGTCGACGGTGCGGAGCGGCTCGGCGCCGGCGTCCTCGCGGGCAAAGGCGAGGGTCGCCTCGGTCATCCGCTGCATCTCGTCGAGCGTCGCCATCATCTTGCCCCGCGCCTCCTCGTCGTCGAGCAGCTCGGTGCGGATCTTGAGCGAGGTGATCGGCGTGCGGAGGTCGTGGCCGATGGCGGCGAGCATCCGCGTGCGGTCGGCGATGAAGCGGGCGAGGCGGTCCTGCATGCGGTTGAAGGCGGCGGTCAGCCGGCGGACCTCGCGGGGGCCGGACTCCGGGAGCGGCACCGACGGCGCGCCGCGGCCGAAGGCCTCGACCCGGTCCGCGAGCACCGCAAGCGGGCGGGTCGCCTGGCGGACGATGAGGCCGACGATGAGCAGGATCGCGACCGCCATCAGCCCGGACGAGATCAGCGGCGGCCACGGGATCGGGACCGGCTCGGCCCGGATGCGGGTCTGGGCGTTGAGCCAGCCGGCATCGGAGAAGGGGACGGAGGCGAGCACGTCGAAGGTGTCGCCGAAAGTCGGCCGGCCGCCCGGCGGTCCATGCTCGCCGTCGGCGCCGCGTGGCGGGCCGGGCCGGTCGCCGTGGCCGGCATCGTCGGCCTGGCCGGTCTCGCTCCCGCCGATGACGGTGAGCCGGGGCGCCTCGCGGAGCGCGATGAACATCCGCTGGAACTGCATGGCGGGGAGGGCGAGCTGGTTGGCGCGAGGACCCGGCGGGGTGGCGCTCTCGGCGCTGACCCAGTAACGGATCCGCGGGGTCGATGCGGCATCGGCAAGCGCGGGGCGATCGGCGGCGGGCGTCTTCTGGAGGACGCGGGTGATCGAGGCCATGCTCTCGAGGAGGCCGGCCCGGTTGGCGGCACGCACCGCCGCCTGCCGGTCGTCCGTCAGCACGACGAAGCTCGCCGCCTGGGCGACGATCAGCGCCACGAGAAGGAGCGCGATGAGCTGCCAGCCGAGGCTGAGCCGGGGGAATTTCACGGCGCGACCTCGGCCACCTCGGCGGCGAGCATATAGCCGCCGCCCCACACCGTCTTGATGATCGTCGGGTTCTTCGGGTCGGACTCCACCTTCTTCCGAAGCCGGCTGACCTGGTTGTCGATCGAGCGCTCGAAGGGCTCGAGCGAGCGGCCGCTGGTCAGGTCGAGAAGCTGGTCGCGGGAGAGCACCATGCGCGGCCGGTCGAGAAAGACGGTGAGGAGGCGGAACTCGGTGGTCGACAGCGGCACGGCGACCCCGTCCTCGCCGACGAGCTCGCGCCGGAGCGTGTCGAGGACCCAGCGGTCGAAGCGGAGGCGGCTCTTCTCCGGTGCGGAGCCGGGCCGCGGCAGGCCGCGCGCGCGGCGGAGCACGGCCTTGATGCGGGCGAGCAGCTCGCGCGGGCTGAACGGCTTGGTGACGTAGTCGTCGGCGCCGATCTCGAGGCCGACGACGCGGTCGGTCTCCTCGACCATGGCCGTGAGGAGGATGACCGGGATGTCGGTGGTCTCGCGGATCATCCGGCAGAGCACGAGGCCGTCTTCGCCCGGCATCATGATGTCGAGCACGACCAGATCAATGGCGCTGGTCTTCATCACCCGCCGCATCTCCTGGCCGCCGTCGGCGGTCGCGACGCGGAGGCCCTTCTTGGCGAGGTAGCGGGCGAGCGGCTCGCGGATGTCACTCGAGTCGTCGACGATGAGGATGTGCGGAACGGCTTCCATGGGCGGAACCTCACGGGCGGAACGCACTCATAATGGGTGCGCGCGGAACGGCGCGCGGCCAAAATTGTAACGCTTTGTATCAGGCGCGGGGAGCGCGACGCCTCGATACAAACTGGTGTCCGCGCGGCACACGCCGGCGCCCGATCCTCCCTATGTCAGGTCCGTGCCCACCCCTGCACAGGAAAGGAACGATACCATGAAGACCTCCCACAGGCTCCTCCTCGCCGCGCTCGTCAGCACCTCGCTCGGCGCGATCGCCATGCCGGCGCTTGCCGATCCCGGCGACGGCGGCGAAGGCCAGCAGATGGCCCATTTCGACGGCGACCGCGGCCACGGCATGCGCGGCGGCCCGCACGGCCCGGGTCCCGGCGGCCCCGGCTTTCACGGCGGCCCCGGCGGGCGCTTCGGCGGCCCGATGGGCGGGCCAGGTGGCCCCGGCGGACCGGGCGGAGGCCCGGGCCTCGAAATGGTGATCGAGCGCTTCGACGTGAACGGCGACGGCCAGATCACCAAGGAAGAGGTCGCCACGGTGACCGCCGACAAGGTGAAGACCTTCGACGCCAATGGCGACGGGACGCTCTCGCTCGACGAGTACAAGGCGCTGTGGACCGACGCGATGAACCGGATGATCGTCCGGAGCTTCCAGTTCCACGATCCGGACGGTGACGCCAAGATCACGCTCGAGGAATACACGGCGGACTTCGACAAGATGTTCACCCGCTTCGACCGGAACGGCGACGGCACGATTGCCGCCGACGAGTTCGGCCCCGGCCGCGGCGACCGGCCGGACGGCCCGCCCCGCATGGGCCCCGGCGGCCCGGGCATGATGCCGGGCGGTCCCGGCGGGCCGGACGACGGCCCCGGCGACAACGGCTGAGGCCGAAGCCAGCGACTTCGGGGAAGGGCGGGAGCGATCCCGCCCTTTCTCGATTCCCTGTCGCGGGTTGTCTTCGCATCAAATGACGTATATCTATACGTCAGGAGATGAGGATGGCGCGAACTTCGGCAGCGACGACCAGGGAGGGGGCGAGGCCGGCGGTGCGTCAGACCTTTGCCCGTGAAGACGATCGTGCGCGATTGTCGGGGACGGCGGTCCGGGCATACCGGTCGCTCGCGGAACGGTGGCGGTTCTCCAATGCGGAGGCGGCGAGCCTGCTCGGCGTGTCGGGAAGCTCCTGGGACCGCATCAAGCGCGACGGCCGGCTCGCCGGTTCGCTCAACCAGGATCAACTCACCCGCATCTCGGCGCTCACCGGCATCTTCAAGGGACTCCACCTTCTGTTCAGCGACGACATGGCCGACCGCTGGCCGAGGCTCGCGAACAGCGGTCCCCTGTTCGGAGGGCAGACGCCGGTGGCGGCGATGATCGAGGGCGGCATCCCGAGCATGATCGAGATCCGCCGCTACATCGACGCAGTGCGTGGCGGACTCTGACGGAGCCATCAGCGGGCTGCCGGTGGTCCGCGAGGCCTTCCCGCGCACCGTCCGGCTCGTCGCGAGCGCGCGGCTCCGCGACCCGGTGCTGTCCGGGCTGGTCGAGGCGGACGACCTCGATGCCCTCGCCGAGATCGAGGGCGCAACCAGCGCGCGGCTCCAGGCCGAGCATCGCGGGACGGCCACTATCGACGTGCGCGAGCTCGTCTATGGCGTGCCGCATGCGGGCTTCATCAACGCGAGCTTCGTCTATGCCCGGCCGCGCGAGCCGAACCGCTTCAACGGCACCGATCGCGGCGCGTGGTATGCTGCGCTTGACGTCGCCACCTGCCTGGCCGAGGTCGCCTTCCACATGACGGCGTTTCTCGCCCGGACCGGCAGCTTCGATGCGACGGTGGACTATGTGGAGATGCACGCGAGCCTCGCCGGCGAGTATGTCGACCTCCGGCAGCGGCCGCGCCATGCCTGCCTCCATCCTGTTCCCGCCATCGGATACCCGGCGGGAAATCTGGTGGCCGAGGCGGCGCGGGTGCAGGGCCTGAACGGAGTCGTCTATCCCTCCGTCCGCCACGCGGGCGGCACCTGCCTCGTGGCGCTCCGGCCGAACGCCGTCCAGTCCGTGGCGATGGGTGATCTCCATCATCTTGCGTGGACCGGGTCGCCCGAGCCAACGGTGTCGCGAATTCACGGTTGACGCCGACAGGTGCTTTGAGAATCGCCGAAGGCGTGGTATTGGCCGCCGCCAACTTCAATCGACGCGACCAGACGAACGCGCCGCGGCCGGGGTGACCCCGCCGCCCCTTCGTCGCATATCCGGGAGTTGGCCATGGCGCGACTTGTAGACCTGAACGGCGCCCGCGAGGCGCTCGCCTTCGACGACGTTCTGCTGACCCCCGGCTATTCGACGGTGCTGCCGGGCGAAGTGGACGTGCGGACGCGGCTCACCCGCTCGATCTCACTCAACCTGCCGATCCTCTCGGCGGCAATGGACACCGTCACCGAGGCGCGGCTCGCGATCGCGATGGCGCAGGCGGGCGGCATGGGCGTGATCCACCGCAACCTCACGCCGGACCAGCAGGCCGAGCAGGTGCGGCAGGTCAAGAAGTTCGAGTCGGGCATGGTGGTCAATCCCGTCACCATCCATCCCGGGGCGACGCTCGCCGATGCGCTCGACCTGATGAAGGCCTACAACATCTCCGGCATTCCGGTGGTGGAGAACGGCGCGGTGCCGGGGCGGCTGGTCGGCATCCTCACCAACCGCGACGTCCGCTTCGCCTCCGACCCGTCGCAGAAGGTCGCCGAGCTGATGACCAAGGACCGCCTGGTCACGGTCCGCGAGTCCGAGGTCGACCACGAGGAGGCCAAGCGCCTCCTCCACCAGTACCGGATCGAGAAGCTGCTGGTGGTCGACGAGGACAACCGCTGCGTCGGCCTGATCACGGTGAAGGACATCGAGAAGAGCCGGCTGAACCCCAACGCCACCAAGGACGACCAGGGGCGCCTCCGCGTCGCGGCCGCCTCGAGCGTCGGCGAGGACGGCTATGCGCGGGCCGAGCAGCTGATCGACGCCGAGGTCGACCTGGTGGTGATCGACACCGCGCACGGCCACTCCGAGCGGGTGCTGTCGCAGGTGCGCCGGGTCAAGGCGCTCTCGAACCGCGTGCAGGTGATCGCCGGCAACGTCGCCACCGCCGACGGCGCGCGGGCGCTGATCGATGCCGGCGCCGACGCGGTGAAGGTCGGGATCGGCCCGGGGTCGATCTGCACGACCCGGATCGTGGCCGGCGTCGGGGTGCCGCAGCTCACAGCGATCATGGACGCCGCCGAGGCGGCGGCCGGAGCGGACGTGCCGGTGATCGCCGACGGCGGCATCAAGTATTCGGGCGACCTCGCCAAGGCGCTCGCGGCCGGGGCCTCCTGCGCGATGATCGGCTCGCTCCTCGCCGGCACCGACGAAAGCCCAGGGGAGGTCTATCTCCACCAGGGGCGCTCCTACAAAGCCTATCGCGGCATGGGGTCGATCGGGGCCATGGCGCGCGGCTCGGCCGACCGCTATTTCCAGGCCGAGGTCCGGGACGCGCTGAAGCTGGTGCCGGAGGGCATCGAGGGGCAGGTGCCCTACAAGGGGCCGGCCTCGGGCGTGCTCCACCAGCTCGCCGGCGGCCTCCGCGCGGCGATGGGCTATGTCGGCGCCGGCGACCTGGCCGAGTTCCGCGACAGGGCCCGCTTCATCCGCATCTCCTCGGCCGGGCTCCATGAGAGCCACGTCCATGACGTCAAGATCACCCGGGAGAGCCCGAACTACCCCGGCGGGGTGTAGTCTCGGCGGACTGATTCGGGCAGGCGGGCGCGGGGGCGCATTTCGGGAGCCGATCGATGAGTCTCGCCACGGTGCTCGCGCCGGTCTTCGTCCAGGTCGCCCTGACCTTCGCGCTCCTGTTCTGGTCGGGCAGCGCGCGGGTCGCCAGCATCCGGAGCAGGGCGGTCAAGCCGCGCGACGTGGCGCTCCGCGAAAAGAACTGGCCGGCCCGCGTGACGCAGGTCGCCAACGCTTACGAGAACCAGCTCGAGCTGCCGCTCCTCTTCTACGTTCTGATCGTGCTCGCCTTCTTCACCGCGCACATGACGGCGACGCTCGTCGTGCTGTCATGGCTGTTCGTCGTAAGCCGGCTGTTTCATGCCCTCATCCACGTCACCACCAACGAGATGCGGCGTCGGTTCCTCGCCTTTGCGACGGGGGCGATGATCCTCCTCCTGATGTGGCTCCTCTTCGTCCTCGACGTGCTGTTCGGGCGGATGTAGGTCCGGGAATCGTTGACGGACCGATGCCTCGCAGGCTACCCGCAGGGCGACCAGACCTCGAGCGTGGGCCGGTACGATGAAGCTGACCAGGAACGCCCCGACCGTATCGAGGCGGACGGCGTTGATGTGGGTGGGGGCGGCAGGCGCTGCCGCGGCCGGCCTGCCGGTGATCGCCTGGGCGGTCGACGCCCTGAAACCGGGCGAGTTCACGTGGCATCCGGAACTGTCCCCGGATGGCCCGGTCGCGATCATCGTGTCGCTGCCGGAGCAGCGGGTCCATGTCTACCGGAACGGCGTCGAGATCGCCGTCTCCACCTGCTCGACCGGCAAGCCAGGGCACGAGACGCCGACCGGCGTCTTCACCATCCTCGAGAAGGACAGGAACCACCACTCGAGCACCTATAACGACGCGCCGATGCCGAACATGAACCGGCTGACCTGGTCGGGGATCGCGCTCCATGCCGGCCAGCTTCCCGGCTACCCGGCCTCGCATGGCTGCGTGCGGCTGCCGCTCGAATTCTCGAAGCTCCTGTTCACGGTGACCCATCTCGGCACGCCGGTGATCATCGCCAACGCCCATTCCGAGCCGGCCGACATCGTCCATCCGGGGCAGGTGCTCACCGCCGATGCCGAGACCGAGTTCGCGTCCGTCGCCGACAGCAAGGCGAATACGCCTGCCGCCGCGACGCCCGCCGCGCAGGTCGACCACGGGACCACGACGGTGGCGGCGGGCGACGTGCCGGCGCCGCATCTCAACCCGCGTGACGCCGGGGCCGCCGCTCCGGCGACGGAGACGGCCGGGGCCGCCCTGCAGGCGGTGCAGCCAGCGGCCGCGACGCTGCCGCCGGTTCCGGCGACGGCGATCCTGGTGTCGAGCGCCGACCAGAAGATCATCGTGCTCGACAACGGCGAGATCGTCGCCGAGGGGACGGCGACCATTGCCGACCCCGGCGATCCGCTCGGCCACCACGTCTTCATCCTGTCGGACGTGAACGACACCGATGGCCAGCTCCACTGGCACACGATCGGGTTCAGCCACGCCGTCGGCGGCGACGTCGATCCGGCGGATCTCGCCACCATCGAGCGCATCCGCGGCGACCACACGGTGATCGAGGCGATCCGTACCCGGATGCATGCCGGCACGGTGATGGTGACGGTGGATGCGCCGCTCCATGAAGACACCCGGACGGCGCAGGACTTCGTGGTGATGGCCTCGGACAGCGGCTGAGGCGGCGGCAGGCGGTTCCGTCTCGACAAGCCGGCGGCGGCGGGGCACTATCTCCCGGCATTCCGCTCGTGGCCGTGAACCGGGGATCGGCGCCGCGGCGCAAGATCAAGCCGCGCCACCGTGGCCGCGGGATGCGCTATCGGCGATCGGGGGGCTGATCGAGGAGGACCTCATGATCCGCTCCGCCATGCTTGCATCTGCACTGCTCGCCGGCCTTGCGGCGCCGGCCCTTGCCGACCGGACCGCCACCACCGACGGGCATTTCGTCAACATCCGCTCAGGCGCCGGCACGGCGCATCCGATCATCTGCCTTGCCTGGCCGAACGTGACCTTCACGGTGACGGACTGCAGCGGCAACTGGTGCGCCGTCCACTACCTGAAGACCACCGGCTACATGTCGGCCCGGCACATCGTCATCCAGGACTGATCCCGGACCGACGCCAACGCTGCGGGCGGGCGCGCGCCGGATGCGGCGCGTGCCCGTGCCGCCAGGCGATCAGGCCGCCATGTGCGGCCGGATCAGGGCGAGCCATTCCTCGATGGACTGGCCCGATGACATCTGCGGCTCGACCATGCGCTCGATGGCGAAGCTCGGCGAGGAGTGGACGCCTATCTGGCGGCCGTAGCGGACGTTCCAGCGGAGTGCGCGGTCGACGCTCTTCCAGCAGAACGCCTCGGTCAGATCCTGCCCGGCCAGCGCCGAGATCGCGCGGAGGATGTCGGCCGGCGTGCGGTCCATGTTGGCGCCGCGGCAGTGACCGTCGAACTCGAAGGCGTCGCGGTCCTGATAGACGCCGGCCATGGCGCGGAGCCCGGCCTCGGCGCCGCCGGCGGCGCTTGCCGCAAGGATCGCGCGGGTGACGACGCCGGAATAGAGGTGCCAGGGCTGGGACAGGAAACGGATGCGGACCGTCAGCCGGTCGGGGCCGGCAGCTTCGACCAGGGCGGGGAACTTCGCGAAGGCCCGCTTCGAATAGGGGCAGGTCGGTTCGAGGAAGGCCTCGAGCTCGGTCGGGCCGTGGCCGAAGGTGAGTTGCGGGACGGGAGGCGAGGGGTCGACGGTCATGCAGACGGTTCCGGGATTCGGGGGTTGAGGGGAGCGCCGGGCGACTATAGGGCGCGCCGGTGCGGGCGGGGAGTGCGCCCGCGACGCGATCAGCGGGTCGTGTCGGGTGTCCCGGGTGTGCTCGCTTCGGGCGGCCGGCCGAAGGCGCGGTAACGCGCCTCGACCGCGGCAAGGAGGTCGGCCGCCTTCACCGGCAGCCAGGCGTGATGGAGGGCGACAAGCATCATCCCGTCGCGCGGGATGAAGAGCTGGTCCCAGCCCGGGCCGCGGCGAATGAATGAATCGACGTGGATGACGCGGTCGTAGAAGTCCCGTGTGACCACCACCGCCGTGACGTTGTCGAAGGTGACGCCGCGGAGCCCCTCGACGGTGATGGCATCGACGCCGTGAACCTCGATCCAGGGAATGGTGAACTCGGTCGCACCCTCGATGTTGATGCGGAGGCCCTCGGGCGACAGGACGAGGAGCGGCTTCTGCTTGCCGGTGGTCTTGGAGAACTCCCAGCCGGCGAAGCCGACGCCGAACGCGAGCAGGCCGCAACTCACATAGAAGAGCATGGCATCATCGTCGGCGACCAGCACGCCGAGGAAGCCGACGGCGGCGGCGATGCCGGCAAAGAGCATCTGTTTCTGCGCGAGCTTCTCGCGGCCGAAGGTGAGGACCCGGTTGACGTCGTCGGCCCGGACACCGGCTGCGGCCATGACTACCGGCGCCAGAAGTCGCGGTGGGCGGCGACGATGTCGTCCTCGATCTCCGGGAACGGGCCGTGGACCTCGATCTTCTTCTGGCCCGAGCCGAGCACGGTGCGCGACGAAAGGCTCATCGTCGGGTTCCTGGCGTGGTTGCCGGTGAGCGCGAGGAGCTTGCTCTCATCGACGCCGTAGACCAGCCGGCCGATATTCGCCCAATAGAGCGCGCCGGAACACATGGCGCAGAGGTCGAAGGTCGAGACCATCGTGCAGCCCCAGAGGAAATCCGGCTCGTAGGCGGCCGCGGCGCGGCGGGCAAGCTCGGTCTCGGCATGACGGACGGTGTCGAGGTTGCCCTGGCGCATCAGGACCGCGCCGTCGGGGCCGACCAGCACGGCGCCAAAGGGATGGTGCCCGTGCGCGGCCGCCTCGCGGGCGACGGCATCGGCGACACGGAGATAGGCGAGCATCTGGTCGCGGGTCACGGCAGCGACTATACGGCCGGCAGACCCGGTTTGGAAAGCGGCCGGCGGCGCGGAACGTTGCCGGGCGCCGCAGCGCGGGGTTGATCTGACCGGGCACGGGAGCAGCGGGGAAGGGGCCATGGGCGAGAGCGAAATCGACGCGATCCGGACGATGCTCGCGGCAAAGCCGCGGCCTTCCGGCTGGGAGGAGAGGCGGGCGCGGATCGAGGAGGTCGGCGCGGCGTGGCCCGTGGCCGACGACATCCGCTGCGAGCCGGTGGTGATCGGCGGGGTCGCGGGCGAACTGTCGCTGGCCCCGGGCAGCGACCCGTCGCGGGTGCTGGTGTTCTTCCATGGCGGCGGATTCTGCTCGGGCTCGGTGGTGAGCCATCGCCGGCTGGTCACCGAGGCCGGACGGGCGGCGGGGATGCGGACGCTCGCGCTCGACTATCGGCTCGCGCCCGCGCATCCCTACCCCGCGGCGCATGAGGACGCGCTCGCGGTGTGGCGGTGGCTGCGGCGGCAGGGCGCGGCCGCGGAGCGGATCGTCATCGGCGGCGACAGCGCCGGCGGCAACCTCGCGATCGGCCTGATCAACCGGCTCCGCGCCGCGGGGGAGACGGCGCCGGCCGCCGCCTGGCTCCTCTCGCCGTGGACGGACCTCACCATGTCCGGCGCCTCGATGGCGGCCAAGGCGGCGATCGATCCGCTGATCCATGCGCCTTATCTCGAGGAACTGGCGGAGGCCTATGCCCAGCGGCGTGACCGGCGCGACCCGATGATCTCGCCGCTGTTCTCGGACCTCCGCGGTTTCCCGCCGATGCTGATCCAGGTCGGCTCCGACGAGACGCTGCTCGACGATGCGACGCGGCTCGCCGCGAGCGCCGGCGCGGCCGACGTGGCGGTGACGCTCGAGGTCTGGCCGCACATGATCCACGCCTTCCCGATGTGGAACGCGCGGCTCGCCGCGGGGCGGCAGGCGCTCGACCAGGCCGGCGCGTGGATGCGGCGGTGGGTGGCATAGGCGGCGCCGTCCACGCGCGCCATCGATGGGGTCGCGGCCTGTCGATCCGGCGAAGGGCCGTTCGTCGAGGGGGTACGCGGCGAATGCCGCGCGTCGACAACGGAGCAGTGCGATGAAGCGATTCCTGGCGATCTACATGGGCTCGATGGACGGGTTCGAGCGGGCGGGGTGGAACAAGCTCGACCCGGCGGCGCGGAAGGCGCGCGAAGCGGAAGGGATGAAGGCCTGGATGGACTGGGCCGTGGCCCATGCCGGGCAGATCGTCGACCAGGGCAGCCCGCTCGGCAAGACGAGGCGCGCCGCCCGCGACGGCATCACCGACATCAAGAATGCGATGACCGCCTACCCCATCGTCGAGGCGGTGAGCCTCGAGGCGGCGGCGGCC
>JAESFN010001094.1_pt1 | contig 14766 bp, 12 predicted proteins | sample 9269411 | NCBI WGS metagenome assembly JAESFN01 (sample SAMN14505399, study PRJNA617100) | algae metagenome | isolation source: Iphinoe sp. HA4291-MV1 and co-occurring heterotrophs from trail next to... | place: USA: Maunawili Falls, Hawaii | collected 2009-07-25
CTCGCCAGCTTCGCCTTGATCGCATCGACGGTCGGCTTCAGCGCCTCGACCCCGGGGATCGCCAGCACCCGGTCGATCACCGGGTTGAGTTGCGCGACGATCGGGTCGACCAGGCCTTTTACCGCAGCCTTCTGCTCCGCCGTGGCATTGCCGAGCACCGCGCCGACCTTGTCGATCTCGGCGGTGACGTTCTGCAGCTGCGGCAGGGCGGTCTGCGCCGATGCGGCATCGCTGACCCCTTCGAGCGAGGTCTTGAGCGTGCCGAGGCTGTCGGTCAGCGTCTGCGCCACATCGACATTGCCGATCAGCAGCGGCGGCGCCGTGGTGGTCACGGGTGCGACGGCCTTGTTGGTGAACTGCTGCGTCGGCGGCGCGTCGGGCGACTGTCGGCCGGCGAAGTACCACAGCCCCAGCACCACCAGCGCCAGCGGGATCGCCCAGACTGCCCAGGACCGCCCGCTCTTCGCCGTAGCTTGCGCCGCATTGGCCGCCGCGGCGGCACTGGCGCCGGCATATTGCTTGGCCGAGGCGCCCGCCGCCTTGGCGGAGCCGGCCACATCCTCGAGGCCGTCGAGCACGCCGGAGCCTTCGAGCAGGCCGCCGAGGCGCGGCGGCAGGGCGCCGGCAATATTGTTCTTCTGGCCGCCCAGCAGTGCCCCGAGGCTTTCAGCGTTGAACCCTTGCGGGCCGGCCTGCTTGCCGATGATCCCGAGCACCGCCGGGGCGATAGCGCCGAGCAGCGCCGTCACTGCCCCCTGGCCGAGCCCGGAAAAGGTCGAGATCGTCGAGGACAGCGCAGTTTGCGTATTGCTGCCCAACAGCGAGCCCACCAGCTTCGAGCCGGTCTCGACCAGCCCGGTCTGGCTGCTGCCGCCGAGCAGGTCGGCAAAGCCGTCGAGCGCCGAGGCCTGCTGGTTCGCCGCTTCCGCCAGCCGTTGTGCTCCACCGGGTTGCTTGGCGGTGCCGGCCATGCCGGCCAGCAGCGCCGGAATGGCGCCGCCGATGGCGGTTTGCGCCTGGGTCGGGTCGAGCCCGAGCGTCGCCGCCAGCTTCTGCACCATGTCAGGCGTCAGGAACTGCTTGATGAGTGAAACCAGATCGATAGCCATGGCGAATACCTCACATGTCGCATGGAGCGCTTTCAGGAAAAGTTGCAGACTTTTCGGTTCGAACGCGCAACAAAAACAATGACTTAGATCCTTTTGCCGTTCCACTTGAACGGTGAAAGGGTCTAGCGACCGGTCGGGTGAGGCGCCTTCCGGTCATCAAGGTCCGTGCTAGCGCCCGCCGGACTAACGGCGCGCCAGTAAATCCGATGGAATTTGCCACAAACTGGCAGGCGTTCAGGCCTCGTCGCCGGCCCGGATCGGTTTCACCGCTTCGAGGTCCTGGCCTCGGAACTGCGCGATGCGCAGGCGGAAATTGTAGCCGATGCGCTCGGCACGCTCGACGAACAGCGCCGCCACATCAGGCGGGCAGAGTTCTTCCGCCGTCTCGCGGAACAGCTTCAGCCAGCGGGCGAAATGGCGGTCGGAGAGTTCCGGAATGGCGATATGCTTTGGCATCGGCCGGCCATAGTAGCGGCCGCTGCCGAGCAGCATCGAACTCCAGAAATCGGCAATGGTCTTGAGGTGCGCCGGCCACTCGGCCTCCGGGATCACCCGGTTGAACACCGGCCCGATTATCTCGTCGCGCCGTGCCTTACCGTAAAAGCTCTCGACCACCGCCGTCACCATGGCGTCGTCGAGATCGGGCGGGATCAGCCGGCCGGTCGGGTGGAGGCGCGGGCCCTCGGGTACAGTCACGTCATGGCCTTTCGGAGCCGCCGGCGCTTTCGTCGCGCCGGCGGCTATGTAGTGAGTTTAGGCGACCTTTGCGAGCGCCTGTTCGACATCGGCGATGATGTCGTCGATGTGCTCGATGCCGACCGAGATGCGAACCAGGTCTTCCGAGACGCCGGCCTTGGCCAGTTCCTCGGGGCCGAGCTGCCGGTGGGTGGTCGAAGCCGGGTGGCAGGCCAGCGACTTGGCATCGCCGATGTTCACCAGCCGAAGGATCATCTGCAGCGCATCGATGAACTGTCCGCCGGCAACGGCGCCGCCCTTGATGCCGAAGCTGATAATGCCCGACGCCTTGCCCTTGGTGATCTTCTTGGCCGTGGCGTTATACTTGCTGTCCGGCAGCTGGGCGTAGTTCACCCAGTTGATCTTGGGGTGCTTTTTCAGCCAGGCGGCAAGCTTCTCGGCATTCTCGCAATGCCGTTCCATCCTGAGCCCGAGCGTTTCGAGGCCCTGCAGGAACAGGAAGGCGTTGTGCGGCGACAGCGCCGCGCCGGTATTGCGCAACGGCACCACGCGGCAGCGTCCGATATAGGCCGCCGGCCCCAGCGCCTCGGTATAGACCACGCCGTGGTAGGACGGGTCGGGTTCGTTGAGGATCGGGAAGCGGTCCTTGTGCTTCACCCAGTCGAACTTGCCCGAGTCGACGATGATGCCGCCGATCGAGTTGCCGTGCCCGCCGATATACTTGGTCAGCGCATGCACCACGATGTCAGCGCCGAACTCGAACGGCTTGCAGAGGTAGGGTGTCGCCACCGTGTTGTCGACGATGACGGGCACGCCGTGGCGATGTGCGATCTCGGCCAGCCGCTGGATGTCGACGACGTTGCCGGCCGGGTTGCCGATCGACTCGCAGAACACCGCCTTGGTGTTCTTGTCGATGAGCTTCTCCAACCCCTCGAAATCGCCCTGGTCGGCCATCCGCACCTCGATGCCCTGGCGCGGGAACGAGTGCATGAACAGGTTGTAGGTGCCGCCATAGAGCTGGCTGATCGAAACGATGTTGTCGCCGACGCCGGCGATCGCCTGGATCGAATAGGTGATGGCCGCCATGCCCGAGGCGACGCAGAGGCCGGCAATGCCGCCTTCCATCTCGGCAACGCGCTGCTCGAGCACCGCCGTCGTCGGGTTCATGATGCGGGTATAGATGTTACCGGGGACCGCGAGATTGAACAGGTCCGCGCCGTGCTGGGTGTTGTCGAAGGTGTACGAGGTGGTCTGATAGATCGGGACCGCCGCCGCCTTGGTGGTTTCCTCCGCCTTGTAACCATGATGGAGCGCGATGGATTCGAGCTTCACTTATTGTCCTTTCAAGCAATGAACCGCCGGGCGAGCCGGTGGACCGGTATCCGTACCATAGCTGGGTGGGGGAGGGACCCCGTCCGAACGGATGGGCATTGCGTCATCAGGGCGCAGAGGGAAATATCGCTCCCCTCCAGTCCTCGAGGTTGACGTGCAGATCCGTAGTGAACGCCCTGAAGATGATGCGATGATCCATGAGTTGACGCGCGTCGCATTCGAGCCGATGCCGTTCAGCAGCGGCACCGAAGCGCCAATCATCCGGGCCTTGCGCCGCTCCGGCGACCTGACGCTGTCGCTGGTGGCCGAGGACGATGGCGAGATTGTCGGGCACATCGCATTCTCCCCCGTCACCATCGATGGGGTGCATGCCGGTTGGTTTGGGCTTGGGCCGATCTCGGTGCGCGCCGACCGGCAGCGCCAGGGCATCGGCAAGGCGCTAATCGCCCGGGGCGTTGAGCTGCTGCGGCAACGGGGCGCCGCAGGTGTGGCGCTGATCGGCAACCCCGAGATTTACAGCCGCGCTGGGTTCGCAAGCGACGGCCTCTTGGCCTACGGCGATCTCGATCGGCGCCTGGTGCAGAGGCTTGTGCTATCCAGCCTGCCGCCGCGCGGCGAACTGAGGTTTGCGCCGGCCTTCGATACATAGTGCTTTGAGACCATCGGCGACATTGCCACCGGGCCACACCCCAAACTCGGTGTCATCCCTGCGAAAGCAGGGACCCATTTCACCGCTTGCGCTAGCCGATAGTTGGGTCCCTGCTTTCGCAGGGATGACAGCCGGTGGGAGGAGCAAATTATCGTGGGTCAGTTCGACGTTCGCGCACCGCAGGCGAGGCCATGAGCTGCTTCACCAGTGTTTGACCGTGTAACCATGTTATTATAGTAACATACTCTGCGTCGACGCGGCGCGGAGGGGCGGTTGCGCGGAACACGCGGCCGGGCGGAGGTTGACGATCAAGGATCGCGCCGGGAGGACGGGGCGGATGGCACGGCTTGAGCCGCACCATCCGATCGCGCCGTCAGATCTTGTTGGCGGCCTTGAGTTCGGCGTCGAGCTTGGCCTGGTAGGCCCGCTTCATTTCCTCATCGGCCTTGGCGCTGACTCCGAAATAAACGAAGCCCAGGGCGCGACGCGAGCGGGTCGGCGAGCGGTTGGGGCTGGCCCAGTGCACCGTCTTGCAGTCGTGCATCAGCAGCATGCCCGCCGGTCCCGGCTGCGCCACGGTGTTGGCGACATCGTGCTCGGTGCCGAAATCGGTGATCCCCTGCGAAAAGCCGAGGATTTGCGAGCGGCCATGTGGACGCCAGCCCTCGAACGCGTGCGAGCCGCGCACATATTGCAGGCATCCGTTCTCGTCGTCGACCGGCTCGAGCGCCAGCCAGCCGGTAATCGCCTTGGGCGGCGCGATCTTGAAATAGTAGCCGTCCTGGTGCGGCGGCGTCTGCTTGCCGATCCCCGGCGGCTTGTTGAAATATTCCATGTTCTGGGCCACCGCCTCTTCGCCCAGCACCGTCTCGGCCAGTTCCCTGATCACCCCGTCGCTGAGCAGCGTCTTGAAGTAGCTGTCGTACTTTTCGAGGTACATCATCTGCTTGACCGTCGAGCGGTTGGTCTTGTCCTCGTAATAGACCTCGGTCTCCGACATTTGCGGCACGCACTCGACGAGGAACCGGTCGAGCTCGCGGTTGATCTCGGCCATGCGGGCCGCATCGAACAGCGGCCGGAAGGCGATATAGCCGTCGCGGTCGAAATCCTGTTTCAGCTTGTCATGCGGCAGGTGCATCGCGGCACTCATTCGGCTCTCCTCCATGCGCGGATATCGCGGCGTCGAGGCATGAAAGTCCAACGCCAGCGGCGCGTCATCGCCGTGGAACGGCAAGCCGTTAGGAAATCCGATTGCCGTGGCCAACCGACACTGGCGAGGCGTCATGTCCTGTGACACCGCTGAGCTCGAGCTGCGCGACCACCGCTTCGGTCGGATCAACCGTCGCATGCCGATCGGACCCGTACAATGGCCGTTCCACGATCTGTTCTGGGTGCACGAGGGGCGCGTCGCCATCGGCTTTCCCGAGCTCGGCGCGAAACTCGAACTGGTGGCACCGGCGGGCGTGCTGATCCTGCCTGGCACCCAGTTCCAGGGTGCAACGCTCGGCGCCTTCGCCACCGCCTCGATCTGCCACTTTACGATCGCCGAGGAACCGGCCGGGCCGGGCTATGCCCTGCCCAACCCGGACGAGGCGCTGCATCTGCAGAACCTCATCCGTCTCGCCATGCACCTCGCCCGCCGCAACCGCGCCGACGAACTGCCACGGCGCAAGCGCCTGCTGCTGTCGCTGCTCGACGGTTTCCAGCGCAGTGGCGCCCCCGAGGTGCCGACCGCCGACGAGGACCGGCTGACCATCGCCTGGACCCAGGCCGGCCAGAACCTCCATCGCATGCGCACTCTCGCCGACGTGGCCGCCCTGCTCGGCATCTCCGAGAGCGCACTGCGTGCCATGCATCGCAAGGCGCGGCACACTTCCGCCGGCGAACACCTGCGGGAACTCCGCCTCACCCGCAGCGAGGAGCTGCTGGTGTCCACCGACAAGTCGCTGGCCGAGATCGCCGCCGAAGTCGGCTACGGCCACGCCGCCACTTTCGCCGCCGCGTTCCGCAAGCGGCGCGGCAAGACCCCCGGCCAGTATCGCCACTGGTCCAACCCTTTCGCCTGACCGGAGTTTTCGATGCAGCGCCTTGAAGAGATCACCATCTATGCCAATCCCGACCCGCTGCTGGTCAGCCGGCAGGCCACCTTTCCCGGCATCGTGCAACTGGCCTCGGGCGAGCTGGTCGCCATCTTCACTATCGGCCAGGCCTTCGATGCCGCAGATGCGCGCGCCCATGTGAGCCGCAGTTCCGACAATGGCCGCACCTGGTCGGCCCCGGTACGCCTCAATGATCACGAAGTGCGTCCCGAGGAGTCCGAGAGTTTCAAGCCGCTATTGCTGAGCGATGGTTCGCTGCTTGCCACTGGCTATGTCTTCGTCCGCCCGACCCCGCTCACCCCGGTGGTCGATCCCGATACCTTCAAGCTCCTCACCCTGCGCAACAAGACCAGTACCTCCACCAATGGCGGCCGCAGCTGGAGCGTCCCTGATTATTTCGACATCGAGGGCCAGCCGCTCGAGCTTTCCGGCCCGGCAATCCAGCTCGCCTCGGGCCGCATCATCGCTGCCACCGCGCCGTTCCATCTCGGCAAACAGGGGCATGCCGGCTGGATCATCGCCAGCGACGACAATGGCAGGAGCTGGCGGAAGCTCTCCGAGTTCTATCGGTCCGCGGCAGGCAACGTCTCGACCTGGGAGAGTCGCATCGCCGATCTCGGCAACGGCCGCGTCGCGGTGATCTTCTGGGCCTATGACAACGCCGCGGGCGCCAATCTCGCCAACCACGTCGCCATCTCCAACGATGGCGGCGAGACCTTCGCACCGGCCATCGACACCGGCATCCGCGGCCAGGCCTCAAACCTGCTGTCGCTCGGCGGCGGCAAGGCGCTGACCATTCATTCGCACCGCGAGGCACCGGTCGGGCTGATCGTCCGCCGTGTCGATCTCAACCATGGCTTCGAAGTCGAGGAGGAACTGAATCTGTTCGCCGACGCATCGATGGGCAGCGATTCCGCCGACATCAAGAAGCAGTTCGGCAGCCTGAAATTCGGCCAGCCCTCGCTGTTGTGCCTCGCCAACGGGGAAATTTTCGCGGCCTGCTGGAGTTTCGAGCAGAGCCAGTATGTGATCAAGGGCTATCGGATCGCTCTCTGAAGAGAAGGCGAGTCGGCGGGGGGACCAGTATCGTGTCGCGGGCGGAGCAGATCGGCGGGATAGCGGCCGAGTACGAGGTGCAGTCGGATTTCGACAAGATTCGGCGCATTCCCTATCTCTACGCCTTCAACATCATCACCGCGGCGGCGTTGCTCTGCACCGTCACCTCGCCGCTGGCGCTGTTCGCCGCCGAGCTGGGCGTCCCCAAGGATCGCATCGGGCTGATCGGCGGCATCATGCCGTTCGTGCAGGTGATCGCGGTAGTGTTCCTGCCCATCGTCATGGCCTTTGGCCATCGCCGGGTGGCCGGCTATGCTTCGCTCACCCGCTATCTGTGCCTGTCGCTGATCCTCGTCGCGCCGATGTTCCAGGGCAACGCCGACATGGTGTTTTGGGTGCTGTTCGCGGCCATGCTCGGCTTTTCGATCTTCCGCACCCTGGCCGAAACGGCGATCTGGCCGTGGTCGCAGGAATATATGCCGAGCTTCATCCGCGGCCGGCTGACCGGTGGCATTGCCGTTGCCTACCTGCCGGTGGCGCTGGTCGGCTCGGTGCTGGTGCAGCTCTGGCTCGATGGCCAGCACGGCATCGAGCGGTTCTTTCCGGTCTTTGCCATCGGGCTCATCCTCGGCGTCATCGCCGCATCGACCCTGTTCGGGCTCGGCGGCGGCAAACCGCGCCCCGGCTCGGCCCGTGGCTTCGACTCGATCCGGGGCATTGAGGTGCCGCTGCGCGACGGCAACTTCCTGCTCTACCTCGTCTCCTCCGGCACGCAGTTCCTCGTCTACACCGTCATCAACCTGTTCATCCTCTTGTTCTTCCGCGAGCGGCTCGGCATCTCCTCCGGCCAGATCGTCCTGATGGCGGCCTTCATCCCGGTCGGCGCCGCAGTTGGCAGCGTCGCGTCCGGCTGGTTCGTCGATCGCTACGGCACCCGTGCCATCCGCATCACGCTGCAAGCGCTGCAGGTGGCGATGCTGATCGCGCTGATGTTCGTCACCAAAGATACGCCCGGTACCATCTTCGTCGTCGGCGCAATCTTCTTCGTCTTCGGCATGCTGTTCCAGAGCGCCATCTCGGTGGGCGGCATCTACATGCTCAACTACGTGCCGCCGGCCAAAAAGGAGAGCTACATGACGCTCGCCTATATGACCGATGGCCTGATCGGCGGCGGCGCCGCCTTCCTCGCCGGCTGGCTGCTCGAACTGCTCGCCAGCAACACCATCGTCATCTCCGGTGTAACGCTGGGCAATTTTGAGACGCTGTTCGCGCTCAGCGCCGTGATGGTGGTGATCTCCGCCATCACCTTCGCCATGCTGAAGGAAGAGGGCGCCACCGGGGTGCGCGATTTCCTCGGCCAGTTCGGCCGCGGTCGGCCACTCAGCGCGCTCTGGGGCATCCATCGCTATGGCGCGCTCACTTCCGAAGAGCGCCGCCGCGACCTCGCCTATGGCTTCGGCAAGACCCGCAGCGCGCTGGTCAAGGAAGAGCTGATCGCGGCATTGAGCGATCCCTCATTCGACGTGCGGCATGAGGCGATCCAGTCGCTCGGTCACCTGCCGCCGAGCCCGGCGGTGGTCCGGGCGCTCGAATCCATGTTGGCCTATGACGGGTTGGTCGAGCTGCAATATGCGGCGCTCAACTCGCTCGGTCGCATCAAGGCGACGCAGAGCGGCGACGCCATTGCCCGCTTCCTCGATAGCCCCAACCCGCTGCTGCGCGCCCGCGCCACCCGCACGTTGGGCGATATCCGCGATGCAAAATATCTGCCGCGCATCCGTCAACTGCTCGCCGAGGATCCCGAGATCGATGCCCGGCTGGCCGCCGTCTCGGCGCTCGGCAAGTTTCGCGACAGCCAGAGCGTCGATGGCTTGCTGCAGGTCTATCGCGAGCTGGCCGGCGATGCCGTGAGCATGGTGGGCGAGCCGCGCAGCAAGGTGGTGCTCCTGGCGCTCGCCAAGATCCTCGACTGGGAAGAGAGCTTTTCGCGCGAGTGGCGGCACGAGGAAAAGGTGCTCGGCTATCGGCTGCCCGGCCTGTTCGGCCGCCTCAGCGACAGCCTCCGCAAACGCTCCAACGAGGAACACTCGCGCCTCATGCTGCAGGCCGCCGCCGCGCTGAGTTCAGGCAGCACCGGCACCGCCTTCCGTGCGCTGCAGGCGCTCAGGCCTTACGTGGAAAAGAGCGGCCACCCCGAAGCCGGTATCGTGCTGAAACTGATGGACGGCACCAGCGACATCGAACAACCACACCGCGCGCTGCTGATCCTCCTGGCGCTGGCCATGCGGCCGGTGCTGGCGGGGTAGCCGCACGCCGGCGCTTCAGCTGGGCAACTACACCCTGAGCTTCGCCCACCGCACATCCAGCGCCTTCGGCTCCCCCGCATAATACACCACCAGCACATCGCCATCCGGCAACGCCGTGGCGGATGGTAGCCCGAAGCTCCATACGTCCATGCTGGCCAGCATGTCGCCGGTATCGCTGCTCGCCGCCTGCGCTTTGGCGTGCGCATACACCTCGACCTCAGTCTCGGCCGCGAACGGCGCGTCGATGCTCGCCGCCGCCCTTGCCCGGATCGACTGCGCGCCGAACCGGTCGACCCACGCCAGCACCACCCGGCCATCCCCGAGCATCGCCGGCCGCGCCGCCTGGTCGGCAAAGCCGATATCCTCGGGTGCGCTCCAGCTCATCCCGCCATCGGCGCTGATGCGGCGATGGATGTTGAGGTAGCTCGCCGTCTCCGTGTCGTAGGTCCAGGCGAACGAGCCGACCCGGCCATCCGGCGCCACGGCGCAGCGAAGATCCCAGTTGAAGATCCGGCCCGACGGATCCTCGGCCACCGTCACCGGCCCACTCCAGCTCTGGCCCTCATCGGCGGAGTGAAAGAATACCGCGCGCTGCAGCCACTTCGAGCTGTCGAGATAGCTCTTGTTGGTCTCGATGCTCATCGCCAGCCGTCCGTCACCCAGCCGCATCACCGGGCTGGTGAGGCTCGCCGGACCGATTTCCGCGGGCATCGGCACTGCGCGCCAGCTGCTCCAGCTCGCGCCATTGTCCTCGGAGTTGGCGAGGAGGATCACCATCGGCAGGCAGCCCTCGGTCTCCGCGTTGAACAAAGGCTTCCCGGGATAGCTGGTGCGATCGACCCACATTGCTGCCGCCAGCAGCCGGCTGGGCGCGAGTTCGGTGATGTAGCAGAGCTTCAGTGTGCCGGCGGTGCCGCGCAGCTCGGGCGGCGCGAAGGGGTAGCTTGGCGCCGACCAGTTGAGCCCGTTATCGCTCGAGCGATAGAAGGCGATCCGCTCCTTCGGCGAGTCCTTCTCGTCCCCGGCCCGCAGCGTCGCCAGCAGCGAGCCGTCCGCCAGCGCGGTAACCGACGGGAAGGTCAGGTTGGCGCGAACCGTCCCAGGCTCGGCCTTCCCCAATATCCCTGACGCGACGATCTGCATTGGCCTGTTCCCCCCGAAAGCCGCTGCACCGCGCGTGTTACTCGGCGCGTCTGAACAGCGTCTCTCCGCCCACTACTGTCGCCTCGATCTCCAGTGTTTTCGGATCGAGCACCGCGAAATCCGCGAACTTGCCGACTTCGATCGAGCCGATGTCGTTTTCCATCCCCAGCACACGAGCCGGCACGAGACTCGTGGCGTGCGCGGTGCGGGTGAGGTCGGCGCCGACCATCGTCACGTAGTTGCGCATCGCCTCATCCGGGGTCAGCGACGAGCCGCAGAGCCCGCCATTGCGATCGACCACCGCCTTGCCGCGGGCACTCCGCACCCACTGGCCGGGATAGAACTCGAACTCCGTATCCTCGGCGCCGGCATATTTATTGGCGTCGGTTTCGAGGAACACCCGGTCGACCGGCAACTGCGCCAGGATCTTCATCAGCTTGGGCGAGACATGGATGCCGTCGCAGATCAGCCCCAGTGCCAGGTTCGGCTCTGCCAGCAGCGCATCGGTAAGCGACAGCACGTGCAACCCCATATTGCCGGGCTCGGGCTGGCGCATGACGTTGTACATGTGGGTCACCGCATCGATGCCCCAGGAGACATAGCGCGCCACGTCCTCCGGCACCGCCTGGCTGTGGCCGAGATGGATGCTGACCCCGTCGGCTTTGAGCCGCTTGATGAACGCCTCGGCACCAGGCAGTTCCGGCGCCAGCGTTACTGCCTTCAGCCGCCCATTGCTGGCGGCGAGCATCCGCTCGGCGAGTTCGACGCTCGGCTTTTGCAGGTTGCGCGGGTTGTGTGCGCCGGGCGAGGCGAATACCGGGCCTTCGCTGTGGATGCCCAGGGCCCGCGCCCCGGCGGCCTTCTCGACCTCGGCGGCGAGGCGGGTGAGCGTCGGTTCCATGTCCTCGGGCGGCAGGCAACTGATCGAAGGCAGGAACCCGGTGACGCCGCGCGACAGCAGCAGCGTCGAGTTGTCGGAAACGCAGCCGGGCAGGGTGTCGTTGTAGAGGTAGACGTCCATGCCGTGCTGCAGCAGGTCGATGATGCCGGGGAACAGCAGCTTGCCGCTGGCGTCGACATCCCGCCAATCCGCGCCGGTGGCGGCGTCTCGGCCTATGATGCCGGTGAACCGGCCATTTTCGATCAACAGATCCTGCCCGATTTCTCCGCCCGGGGTCACCAGCGTGGCGTTACGCCATCTTTGCTTCACTTGCAGAATCCATGCTCGTAGTATATTGTCATGATAACCACCTAACATGCGAATTCAAGGGGAAACATGGCGCCTTGAAGTGCCTCGGTGATCGGCAGGGCAGGCGCGGTGCTATATGTCGCCGGAGGAATCTTCGGCAATAACCTGTCACGGGAAGTCCTGGCTTGAGTATCGACCTGTCGCCACGCCACTTGCAGCTCAGGGATATGCTGTTCCGGCGCTGGAAAACCAACGGCCTGAAAGCCGGTGACAAGATCGAGTCGCAGAACGAGATCGTAAAGTTCTGCGAATTCTCGCTGATCACTGTGATCAAGACGCTGAAGGACCTGGAAGCCGAGGGCATCATCCGGCGCCAGGTGGGGAAGGGCTCCTTCCTCGTCGAGACGCCGTGGACCGAGGCGCATCACCGCATCGGCTTCTTCTATAACCGCGACATCGTCGGCGGCGGCATCTTCAACAACGAGTTCTATACCAAGCTGGTGGTGGCGCTGGAAAAGGCCGTGGTCTCCGATGGCCACGAGTTCATTCTCGGCAGCTTCACCCACAAGTCGATGCCGACCCATGTCTGGGATGCGCTCGATGTCGTGGTGCTGGCCGGCATCACGCCCGAGACCGAGATCGACAAGCTGCCCGAGACCTCGGCGCAGGTGGCGATCATGGATCTCGTCATCGAGGATCTGCCCTATCACGCCTACCGCATCGATTTCGAGCCGGCCTTCATGGAGATGTTCCGGCAGAACGACGGCAAGAAGCTCAAGTATCTCTACCTCAACACCACCATCAACTCGAGCGAGCAGGCCTCGCGCCTCGCCAGCATCCGGCGCGCCCATCAATCGACCAAGACCGAGCAGGACCTGCGCGTCATCTCGGTGAATCAGGAAACCGGCCAGAGCGACACCGCCGAACTCGAAGCAGTGCTGAAGAGCTACAAGCCCGACATCGTCTGCGGCTACATGCACCACAGCTGGGTGCCGGTGATCGCGGCGAAGGCGACCAAGCCCACCAAGGCCTACCGCTACTCGCTCGACAATGATGGCCCGAGCTTCAACGTCGACTCCGCCGCCTGGATGCAGCAGGTCCTCGCCGACATCTACGCCAACCTCGAAGATCGGAAGCCCGGCAAGCAGGTCATGAGCATGCCGGCGACGTTTCAGCCTTAGGGGTGTTTCTGAGGGGGCGGTGCGAGCCGACCCCCACCCCTGTCCCCTCCCCCTAAACAAGGGGAGGGAGACGATAGCCTCGATATCAGTGTGTGGGTCTCCCTCCCCATTCTTAGGGGGAGGGGACAGGGGTGGGGGTCAGCCTACGCCAGCCCCTGCAGTCAGCGCACAGTCACCCCAGCGCCTTGTCAAACGCCGCCATCGACTCGTCGGCATAGTTCGCTAGCGCAATCACATCGGCGCCGACCGACAACAGGTTGTACCCCATGTCGACATACTCGCCGATCAGGTCGCGGTTGGTCACCGTCGCGGCGATCTTGCCGTACTTCCGCGCCACTTCGGCAACGCGCTTCCGCACCGCCTTGATCTCGTCGTGCTGGATCTGCCCGGGGATGCCGCTCGCCACCGAATAGTCGCCGGGGCCGAAGAACAGGCAATCCACCCCGTCCATCTCGGCGATCGCCTCGAGATGCTCCAGCGCTTCCGGGTCTTCGATCTGGTAACAGGCGAAGCGTTCCTCGTTGGCAGTCTTCAGGTAATCGAGGAAGCCGACGCGGGTGAACTGCGCGTCGTTATTGCCGCCATCGACGGCGCGCTTGCCGAGCGGCGCGAACTTGGTGATGTCGCGCACCTTGCGCGCATCGTCGGCATTCATGACGTGCGGCACGATCAGGCCCGTGGCATCCATCTCGTAGCCGCGGATGTAGTCGCTGTAGCTGCCGCGCGACACCCGCAGCAGGGTATCGACATCATAGAGCTTGGCGGCGCGGATCTGGTTTTCCACCTGCTCCCAGGTCGCCGAGGTGTGCTCCATGCACAGCCACAGCGCATCCGGCTGCGCCGCGGCGAAGATCTCGGCGATCTTGGCGTCGGCGATGTTGAGCTTCAGCACGCGGGCCACCTTGCCCTCGCGGATGGTGCGCAGCACGCGGCTCGGCCGCATGCGGAAGCGCGTCGGGGGCGTCGCGGCGTAGGGCTGCGTCTGGGACAAGGTAAACTCCTCCAGGGGGTGTTATTTGGCGGTATAGCCGCCATCGATGGGGATATTGGTGCCGGTGACATAGGCCGAGGCGTCGGACGCCAGAAAGACGATGACGCCCTTCAAATCGGTATCATTGGCCATACGGCCGAGCTGGGTACGGGCGCTATAGGCTTTGACGAACGGCGCCGGCTGGTTGTTGAAGAAGCCGCCCGGCGACAGGCAGTTCACGCGCACATTGTCGGCGCCTAGGATGCTCGCCGCCCAGCGGGTGAAATTGAGCATGCCGCCCTTCTCGTAGTGGTAGATCGGCGACGGGTTGGGCGTCATGTCGGTGCCCTCGTAATTCGCCATCTCGACCCCGACCATGCCCATCATCGAGCCGATATTGATGATCGAGCCGGATTTCTGCGCCCGCATGTTGCGGCCGAACAGTTCGGTGATCTTGAACAGCGCGGAGGCGTTGACGCGGAGGCTTTTGTCGAAGGCGTCGAGCTCGTGCGCCCAGCCATCGAGCGCCGATCGCGTCACCGCGTTGTTGACCAGCACGTCGCAGCGGCCGGCTTGCGCGATCACTTCGCGGTGCAGCGTTTCGATCGACTCGTCGGAGGAGAGGTCGAGCGGCAGCGCCGTGACATCGAAGCCGCGCACCCGCTCCTCGGCAGCCACCGCTTCGAGCTTGCTCACATCGCGCGCCGCGATGAAGGTTTTCGCGCCGGCTTCGGCCAGCGCTGCAACGATCTGCCGGCCATAGAGCCCGGCCCCGCCGGTGACCACGGCGACTTTGCCTTTGAGCGAGAAGCTTTCCAGTACCTGCATGTTTCAGTCCATCTCGCTGAGGAAAACGCGGCGGCCGCCCTGTTCGCGGCTTTCGATGCCGGCGATCACCAGTTGCATCAGCTCGCGCGTTTCTTCCCATGGCACCGGCGGTTTGCCGGTGCGGAGATAATCGACGAAGCCGACGAGCTGGGTGCGGAACGCGTGGTAGGTATCGGAGAATTTGAGCTGCAGCCCGGCCGCGGTGCCG
>JAESFN010001095.1_pt1 | contig 14754 bp, 16 predicted proteins | sample 9269411 | NCBI WGS metagenome assembly JAESFN01 (sample SAMN14505399, study PRJNA617100) | algae metagenome | isolation source: Iphinoe sp. HA4291-MV1 and co-occurring heterotrophs from trail next to... | place: USA: Maunawili Falls, Hawaii | collected 2009-07-25
CGCGCGCTGGTCAGATTTCTACGCGATGGGGCAGGCAATCGAGGACCTCGGGTTCGACTCGCTCTGGTTCGCCGATCACCTTCTCATGCAGATGCCGGGCCACGACGTGCAGGGCGCCTGGGAAGCGATGTCGGTGCTCTCCGCCTTCGCCGCCACCACCAAGCGCATCACCATTGCGCCGTTCGTCGCTTCCACCGCCTACCGCAATCCCGCGCTGACCGCGAAAATCGCGGAAACGATCGATGAAATCAGCGGTGGCCGTTTCATCCTCGGACTCGGTTCCGGCTGGGCGGAACACGAATATCACGCCTACGGCTACCCCTACGATCACCGCGCCAGCCGCTTCGAGGAAGCGATCCAGATCATCACCAGTCTGATCCGCACCGGTGAATCAACCTTTTCCGGCGAGTACTACACCACCGCCGAATGCAACATCCGGCCGCGCGGACCCCGCCCCAACCAAATCCCGATCATGATCGGCACCTGGTTCGGAGAGCGCATGATGCGCCTCACCGCGCAGTACGCCGATCACTGGAATGTCTGGGTGAACGTCACCAAAAATAGCGCCGCCAACGTTCCCGCGATGAATGCGCGCATGGATGCGATCTGCCGCGAAATCGGCCGCGATCCCGCTACCCTGGAACGAAGCTGCGCGGTGATGGTCGATTTCGAGGGCGCCTACGGCCGCCCCGGTCAGGCCGATCCCTCCCTCACCGGCACCCCGGAGCAGATCGCGGAGGAGTTCCGCGCCTATGCCCGCGCCGGTATCTCTCACCTCCAGGTCTACCCCGACCCCTGCACCATCGAGGGGTTCGAGAAGGTTGCCCGCGCAGTGGAAATCCTCGACCGCGAAGGGTGAGACGGGGTGTTGGGGGCAACATCGTAGCTCCGGAGGAGCGTTTACTGCGTAGCCTGGGGTCGGAACCCCAGGTCTGCTCAATCAGTGGATGAAAGAAACGCCCAGTGACCGCGATGGTCCCTGGGCGTTTCCGTGCGTCGCCGCACCGATCGATGCAGGGCGTTAGTAGGCGCAGGGAATCAGCCAGCTATCCCAGCTTTTCACGGTGCAGTGATTCGCGTCCGGATCGGGGCAATAGCCGTACGGACCACACTGGCACCCGCCCGGCTCCTGGATAAAGCATTGGTTGGCCCAATAGGAGTGCGGATCCGAGCCGTCGGTGCAGGGCTGGCAGCACCCGTTGACGTAGCAGAACCCAGCGTTAATGGTGACGGTTCCCCCCTCCGCATCCGGCGCGTTGCAGGTCACCGTGCCGTCGGCGCAATCGTCAATGAAGAGATGCGTGGCCCCGAAAACCTCGCCAAACGCTGAGAGGTCGGCCGGGGCGGTCTCGAAGCCCACGCCCAGCTCACGCTCCCATTCCTTCAACACCGCCACTTCGTAGGTCGCGGTGTGCGTCGCTTGATCGTATTTGGGATCGATCAGCTCAATCACGGCAATCTCGGTGTTGCCGTCCTCCTTTTCGACCACGATCGCCGCGTTTGGCGGATCGGTGTCCGAGAATCCGACGTTCGCCAAGAACTCTGCCGTCGGTGTGACCCCGACCACGCGCTCGGGTCGGTCGGTGAAGAACACCGTTTGTCCCAACCCATGTTCGAGGGTAAGCACGTAGTGGCCATCGGCATCCGTTTTCGGTGCGATCGAACCAGATTGAAATGCCTGCAGAAAGAGGGTCTGTGACGTCCGTTCCTCACCGATCACATCGGCGGTTGGCGTGGCGCCTGCAGACGGGGTGGCATCCTGGCTAGCGATTGGGGTCGCCTCCTGGGCAGTGGCATGACGGTGCAATCCGGTGGCGGCGAGCGCGCCAGCAGCGAGGCCGGTGCCACCAGCCAGCATGGCTTGGCGCCGCGAGCGGCGCGCGGCAAAGAGTTTGGCGACCGTGTCGAAACGAGAGGCATCCACGCGATTGCTCCTCCTCCGAAAATGGCGACGACCGTCGATGCTGTTTCCAGCAGTGTACAGGTAGTTCCAGCGTGCTTCTTATTCCGACTGCTAACCAGTTGCGAACGCTCGAGTGCATTTATCGACGTGCGCCCGGGACAGGCTCATAAACGGCGACCCGGACACGGCTCTTTTCGCGATCGATTGGACCACCACGTCCTGGAGTCACGCGAGCAAGGCGCCAACGAGAGAGCGGGAGGGGCAGGGGTTTTGTGGGAGCAGGACGATATTGCTAGTATCGAATAGTCCATGTTGGGCATGACGTGTCGTACACTGCGCGTAGATTCCCCATCTGGCCAATAGTGTGGGCCAATATGTTCCGCGCGGGTGCACGCCTGCGCTCGTTGTCTGCTTTGAGAGGAGCTTCGATGAGACCGCGTATCGCCCGGATCCTCGCCATCGCCGTCTGCCTGATCGCACCGCTCGGGTGGATGTCGCACGCCCGCGCCGATACCACCGGCAATGTCTCGATGACGGGTGAGGTCGTTGCGAGCCCAATGTCGCTCACGCTCGATCGGAACTCATTTTTGTTCGGCACGATCGATGCCACCGGCGCTGCTTACGATCCAGCCACCTCCACGGTCGCGCCCTATGCGGTCAGCGGCCAGACGGCGAACGGGATTCCCGACGGCATCGCCTGGTTCGCCCGGCAACCGCTGATCATCACCATTACCAGTCCGGTACGGGTGCGGCTAAGCGCGTGCATGACGGCGCAATCGAACGTGCTCGATGGCACCAAATCCCGTCTCAACATCACGTACTCCACCCCGGCATCCGGCGGCCAGGCCTACGAACATCTGCTGGGCACGAGCGCGCCGGTATGCGCACCCGGTATCTACACCGCAACCGCATTTGACGCGGGTGCCAACCAGGCCCACGATGTCTATCCGGTCTACCTGGTGCGCGCCACCGATACGCCCAATACCTTCTCGATGACCGTTCAGTTCACTATCAGCTCGCTCTAGGTACGGGCATCGGGCCCCGGCGCACTCGCGCAAAAAGTCAGGACCTCGCGGATCGCGCGGGTTCTCGCCGCCACCGGCCCGATCCCGCGCTGGGTGCCGAACGGCCCGACCGTGGACATCGATGTAATCTGTTTTGACGGCAACAGCGCGCCGGTAGGCTCCTTCGTCAACCTCAGCTCCCTCATCGGAGCCTTTTCAGCGCGTGGTCAATCTGCCAAGCACAGAACAGCGCCCGGGCAATTGCCCGTGCGTTGTTCTGTATGAAACGATGCGCGATCGCTCAGATCAGGGGGTGGCGACGAGCGTCCACGAGCCGTCGCATTTCACATTGAGCAGCCCAAGCACCAGACTGTCGCCGATTCCAGGAATGGTGATGCGGGTGCCGCTTTCCGTGATCGGGATCGTCTCCGGACCGACGGCCGGGAGGTAGATACCCGCTGTTCCCCCAGACGTATCGCACTTAAGCCGGAAGGTATAGGCGCCTGGGAGCAGGTTAACATCGGTCCAGGTGACGCCGGTGCCGGAGGTTTCGAAGCTCGCCGCGCTCGTTTGCACCGCCGGCGTGGGCGAGGGTTTCGCCCCCGCTTCCGTAACGGTGGCCTCCGGCTGAGCATCCGCGACCGGGAAGGCGGCGCTCGATTGTGAGCCCCATGTATCCGCTAGCTCCTGAAAATCGGCGCAGATCGTGGTGGCGATGGCGGTGGTATCGAGATCGCGTTGGTTGAGTTCGTCGATCTGATCCGAGAAATCACTCAGAACGGTGGAACCATCCCTTGCCGACGCACGCCCGATCTGCTCGAACAGCCCGAACGTTGCGATCAAATTGTGATGGTAATCCGCGGCGAAATCTGGAGGCGTGATCGCCTTGAGCCGCCGCTGCCCCTCCAGCGTAATCTCGGCGTAGACCGTCCAATCGTCGGAGGAGTAGGTGAAGATGTTGCGATCATCAAGCCCGGCTGCGGCGGAGGTATCGTTGAGATAGCGACCCACGCCGTACATCGCCTCGCGATAGGCGGTTAGCCCCTCGCAGCCCGGAGCATCCTGTCGCGCCAGTGCTTGACCGCCCGGCGAGCCAGCGAGGAACGCGACCGGCAGCATCAGCGCCGCCATCACCAAGAGCACAACCCATCGTCGCATTTTCCCGCTCCCGTGTGTCGTGAATTTCCGATCGTCTCCCGCGCATTGTGGTGGTCCGGTCCGGCGAACGCAATCGAGGTGGGTGGAACCGGGGTACGAGCCGAACCGGCGCGAGCAAGGGGCGAAAACGGCGATCGGTGATCTTTCTAGCGGTGCACGGAGAATGCTTTCGGGTTTCTGCCTGGCCAGGGACGACATCTCCCGAGGATTCGCCAGCAGGGAAGTACCCGTCACAAACAGGCGCTCATAGATTCCATTTACTGCCGACGATTCCGATCACGATTAACGAGATTGCGGCATGCCCTCAGCGCGTTCGACCGCGTAAATCTCATCCGTTATGGGCCACTGTTACAAACACGTTATGCCGCGGAACCATGCTTATCGGGATGGGACAACTATCCTACTATCACGAATTCTTCGTCTTGCATACAATCGCGCAATCGCGCGGGCGTTGATTGCCTCCTACCTGAAAGGAATCACCTGATGTCCCAGCCCCCTTCGTCTTCGGCACACTTCTCGCGGCGGGCGCTGCTCGGCGGGACCGCCGCGGCGGCAGCCGGCATCCTCTGGGTGCGCGCCACGGATGCCGCCGGAAATCCCGTCTCGACGTCGCGTCTTCTCACCAGCAATCCCCAGGAAGCGGTCAGCGGCGGCACCCTTACCATCGGGTTGGGGTCGGAGCCGGACAATCTCGACATGCAGGTCAGCCCCTACGCGGTTTCCGCCAATGTCGGGGTGAATCTCTTCGATTCGCTGGTCTATCAGGACCCCGCCGATGCCAGCTACAAACCGGGTCTCGCCGAAAGCTGGGAAGTTACCCCAGATGGGTTGAGCTACACCTTCAAACTTCGTTCCGGCGTTACCTTCCACGACGGCACGCCCTACGATGCCGAAGCGCAAAAGTTCAATTTCGACCGCACCGCCGATCCCGCAACGAAATCGGGGTTTGCGGGTAGCCTGCTCGGCCCCTATACCGGCTCGGAAGTCATCGATCCGCAAACGATCAAAGTCAATTTCTCCGAACCCTTCGCACCGTTCCTCGATTCACTGAGCCAGGCCTTCCTCGCCCCGCAATCGCCCAAAGCGATTCAGGAGCTCGGAGCTGAATTCGGCACCAAGCCAGTCGGCACTGGCCCGTTCAAATTCAAGGAATGGGTGTCGAAGGATCACCTCACCCTCGAACGAAACCCCGATTACAACTGGGCTAGCGCGGTCTACCTGCATCAGGGTCCGGCCTATCTCGATGCCATCATTTTCAAATTCGTGCTCGAAGGCGCCACCCGCACCGGTACGCTGCAAAGCGGCGAAACCCAGCTGATCGAGAGCATCGAGCCCAGCGACATCGAATTGATCGAGAGCGATGGCCTGACGGTGCTCCAGGGTCCGATCCCCGGCTATCCCAACGCCGCGTTGATCGATGCCACCGTCGCACCGACCGATGACCTCGCGGTGCGCCAGGCGATCGTTGCCGCCACGGATCAGGCGGAGCTCGCCACCACCATCTTCTTCGACGCCTATCCGCCCGCCAGTGCGGCGCTGAGCGCATCGAGCTGGGCGTATAACGCGGCAGTGGCCGCGCAATCGGCCTTCGATCTCGACAAAGCCAACGCCGCGCTCGATGCCGCCGGTTGGGCGTTGAATGGCGACTACCGCGAAAAAGACGGCGCCAAGCTCTCAGTGAAGTTCACCTACGCGGAACCGTGGGACGGTGGTGACTACGCCGAGCTCTGGCAGGCGCAGTTGAAGAAAGCCGGGATCGAGCTGGTGCTCTCGCAACTCGATCCGGCCTCGAAAATCGAGGCGATCCACGGCGGTCAATCGAACCTCGCCGTCACCGCCTGGACCAGCTCCGATCCGATCGTGCTGGAGCACCTCTTCCACTCGAAGAACATCGAAGCCGGCTACGCCTTCTCCCGCTACAACGATCCCGCGCTCGACGAAGCGCTCGACTCCGGACGCGCCGAAGTCGATTTCGAAAAGCGCAAAGCGTTCTACGGCACCGTGCAACAGATCATCGCCGATCAATCGCTGATCTCGCCGTTCTACGATCAGGTGGCGATCAATGGGGTGGCGACGCAGGTGCATGACGTTCGCCTCGATTCGCGCAGCACGTACCGCTGGCTGTACGACACCTGGATCGAGCAGTAGCAGTAACCAGATTGCCCGGCCGGGCGTGGCGATTTGCCACGCCCGGCTCAGTCAGGACACCCCATGCTCCAGTACATCCAACGGCGAGTGCTGCTCGCTATCCCCAATCTTTTGATCATTTCGATCATGGTCTTTTTCGTGATGCGCATTGTGCCAGGCGATCCGGTGAGCGCGATGCTCGCGCGCTCCCCCGCCTCGGGAGAGCAAGTCGAGCAACTGCGCGAATCGATGGGGCTGAACGATCCGCTGTTGCTGCAGTACGTGCATTTCGCGGCCGACGCGGTGCAGGGCGATCTCGGGGAATCGATCACCACCCGCCGCCCGGTGACATCGGAAATCTGGAGTCAGTTCCCCACCACGCTCGGACTCACCCTGTGCGGTCTGGCGGTCGCGTTGATTCTCGGTATCCCGATCGGGATCGCCTCCGCGCTGCGCAAGGGCTCGTGGGTCGATGCGCTGCTGATGACGGTCGCGCTGATCGGTGTCTCGATGCCCGGGTACTGGCTGGCGCTGATCTCGCTCTCGGTCTTTTCGTTCAATCTCGGCTGGTTCCCCGCCACCGGCATCGGCGGTTGGAAGCACATGGTGCTCCCGGCGATGGTGCTCGGTCTGGGCGAGGCATCGATCATCGCCCGCATGGTGCGGGCGAGCATGGTCGAGGTGCTGCGCCAGGAGTACGTCGTGGTCGCGCGCGCCAAAGGGCTGCGCAACAGCGTGGTGGTGGGTCGCCACGCCATGCGCAACGCCCTCATCCCGGTGATCACGGCGCTCGGCATGGAGTTCGGCTTTCTGCTGGGCGGAGCGGTGGTGCTGGAAACGGTGTTTGCCCGTCCCGGCCTTGGCCGCTTGATCGTAGACGCGATCCTGGAGCGCGATTACCCGATCGTGCAGGGAGCGGTGCTGTTCGTGGCGGCGCTCTACATCGCGATCAACATCCTGGTCGATGTTTCGTATGCCTGGCTCGATCCGCGCATCCGGGTCAATTAGGTGGAGTCGAGGAAGCGCGTGATGTCGACCGGACAGCAACAAACCCTCAGCATCGCCGAACCCGCACTGGCGAAAATGCCGAAAGAGCGCTCGCAACTCCAGCTCTTCTGGAGTCAGGTGCGCCGCAACCGGAGCGCGCTGATTGGCGGCTCGATCGTACTTCTCGTTATTGCCGTGGCGCTGCTCTCGCGCTGGATCGCTCCCTACGACCCGCTTGAAGTTGTGCCGAAGGATCGCCTGCAGGGACCGAGCTGGTCGCACCCGATGGGCACCGATAAAGTCGGCCGCGATGTCTTCAGCCGGGTGATCGCCGGATCGCCGCAATCGCTCGGGGTCGGGCTAATTTCGGTGGCGATCGGCGGGGGATTCGGGATCACGCTCGGGTTGATCGCGGGCTACGTGCGCGGCAAGGTCAGCACCGCGATCCTCATGCTTGGCGACGCCATGCTCACCTTCCCCAGCATTCTGCTCGCGCTCGCGGTGGTCGCCGCGCTCGGACCCGGGCTGCAAAACACGATCATCGCGATCGCGGTTTCGACCATCCCTTACTACATGCGCGTCGTGCGGGCATCGGTGCTCACCGTGCGCGAAAGCCAGTACGTCGATGCGGCGGTCGTTTCCGGCTCGACCGGCGTGCGTATCGTGCTGCGGCACATTCTGCCGAATGTGCTGGCGCCAATCATCGTGCTCGCATCGCTCGGGGTCGCCACCGGCATCCTGGTCGGATCGTCGCTCTCGTTTCTCGGGCTGGGCGCGCAACCGCCGGCTCCTGAGTGGGGCGCGATGCTGAACGACGGGCGGAATATTCTGCGGATCGCGCCGTGGGTGACCACCTTCCCCGGGCTGGTGATCATGATCACCGTGCTGGCGATGAACCTGCTCGGCGATGGTTTGCGCGATGCGCTCGACCCGCGGATGAAGCTGTGATCAGCGCTCCGCGTCGTGCATCCGCCACAGCGCCTCTAGCCAGTATGGATTCGTCGCTTCCGGGCGGAGATTGTCGCGAGTGGTGTAGCCCTTGAGATCGAGAATCGGGGTGCCGGGCCAGGCATCGAGCCCGGTAACGCACAGGCGATTGCCGTCCTGCCCGATGAGGCGAGCGATCGAGAGCCCGATCGGATTCGGGCGGCGTGGGGTACGCGTAGCGAACAGCCCGACCGGCGGCAACTCCTCGCGCCCCTCAGCGGGACGCAGCTCCGGCGATTCAGTGGCGCGCTCAGCGCGATCGAACCAGAACATCACCACGAGGTGCGAGAAGTCGCTCAACCCGGTCAGCGCTGCCTCCCACCGCGGCTCGATCACCAGCACCGATTCGAGCGCGGGATCGAAAAATTGCTCGGGATTCGCATCCGCGCCGTCGCGCTCCACACGCCCGATCGCCACCACTTCGCCTAGCATTGCCTTACTCCGTTTACCCGCACGATAGGAGGAAGCAACCGATGCCACCCCCAATCCGGCAACTCGCGATCGGCGACCGCGCTCCCGATATTCCGGTGCTCGATCAGCAGGGCGAGTCGATTTCGCTAGCTCCATTCTGGCAAGCGTCGCCGAATGGCGCCGCGGTTGTCTTTCTCCGCCACTTCGGCTGCATCTTTTGCCGCGAGCAGGCGATTCGCCTGCGCAAAGCCTACGACCAGTTTCAGGAGCGCAATCTCGCCGTCGTCACGATCGGTCTCGGTTCACCCGAGAATGCACGCGAGTTTGCCGAGTGGCTGAAACTCCCCTACCCCGTCCTCGCCGCACCAGACACCGCGATCTACCAGGCGTGGGGATTGGGTACCACCTCTGTGGGCAACATGTTCCAACCCGCGGTGTTCGCCGCCGGGATGCGCGCACTCACGCAGCGCGCCATGCAGGGCAAAAATACGGGAGACACCAAGCAGCTCCCTGGGACATTCCTCGTTTCGCCGGAATCAATTGTGGAGTGGTCCTACTCGGCGAAGCACCCCGGCGATCTCGCACCGATCGAGAACGTGCTTGCCGCGGCCGATGCGATCGCCAACCGGCGAGGGGTTAGCGCCGCTCGATCTTCATAACGGTTTTGAGCAGGTAGGTCACCCGAATTTTTGCGCCCGGCAGCAGCGTTTCGTCGAACGCGTCGCTCGGGAGCTGCGCCTGGTGGATCGTTTCCGTATCCCCCTCGTGGCTGAAATAGACGCGGTAGTAGACCGAGCCGTGGATGGTATAGCGTTGGAGACCCTCCAGCAGCGCATCGACATCCATCAGGCCTCTCCACCCTCAGCAGCCGCATCCTCTTCATCGGCGAGGCGGCGATCCTCCCGCGCCCGCGCCGAGACGTAGAGCGCGACGAGCAGCACCAGAATCGGCACGACCGTGATGCAGAAGAAAATCAGAATGACCCCGGAATCCTCTTCCCGTCCCCGGTCGAACACAACGTAGAGCAGCACCGCCAGCACGAGCACCAACCCGATCGAGCCGAGCATCGCCCCGGGGGTCACGCATCCGCGTGCGTTAGTGTTGATATCGGGCGGGTCAATCGGTGGCACATCGGCGATGTCGCGCGGCACCGCGGCCTGGCTCGCCGAGAGATCGGTCTGTTTCACGTAACCGAGGCGACCGTCTTCGAGGCGCACGCGCGCGTAATCGAGCGGTGCATCCTTATCCGGCAGCGTCTCGACCGCCGCCCCGGAACTGACGATCTCGACGATGCGCGAGGCGTCATCCGGGCGTTGAAACACCCGCAACCCCTCGGTGGGGTGGAAGGCATCGACCAGCGTCGACCCACAGCGCGCGCAATAGTGATTGCTCGCCGGATTCAGCGCTCCGCACAGCCCGCAATACAGCAGACCTGCGCGATCGTGAAAATCGAGTTTCTCATCGGGATCCTGGGACCCGGGGGGAGTGTTTCCGCTGGTGGAATCCACGCGGGTCGTTCCTCTCGATCTACTCTTGGTACAGTGCATCGCAACGGTGCTTCGCCGTCTTATACCACAGCGATCAGTCCGGTTCGCTCGCGCGTTTGGCAGCGAACGGCACGCATGCAATGACCGAGGGGGAGAGCATGACCAGCGATTCGACGCGCCCGATCTGCAGCAATTGCGGCGCGCCGAACGAGCCTGGTGCGCTCACCTGCATCGTTTGCGGCGCGGAACTGCCGGTCAGTGTTGTGACGACAACCACAACCACCACAACGCCCGCCCCCGAGCCGGTCTTCTCGCCCGCCACCACGACCCCGCCGCCGGGTGGCGATTGGCGCTCGATATTCGAATCGAACCTCACCCGGCCGGTAACCATTCCGGAGCCACCGGCCGAACTCGACGACGATGCGCCCGATCTCCCAATCTCGCCACCGCCGTACGTCACCACCACCCCAGCGCCAGTGACCACGACACCGGCGCCCCGAACAACTACGCCCGCCCCAGTGATGCCACCGCCACCGCTGACCCAAAGGGTCACGCCGCCGGTTCAAGCGCGTCCAACTGTTTCCACCACCACGACCCGGCCGCCAAAGGCTCAGCCGCCCCAGCAGCCGAGGCCGCCGGGGAAACCGGGGGTCGATCCCCGGTTCAACAAGAGAAGATCGCAATCGTTCGTCATGTATGGCGTCCTGGTCATGTTCTTCGGCTGTATCGCAACCTTTGTTCTCGCACTAGCCAACGTCAACAGCACGGTGGTCGGTCTGGTTTTTCTCTGCTCAATGCCGATCGGGTTCATCGGTATCGTCGCTGGAGTGGTGGTGGCGATTTCCCGCAAAGAGGGTCGCGGACCGTGAGCTCGAAGCAATAATTCCCGGGCATCCCTGAAAACGCGACGATAATCCGGTGTCGCGGCGGGGCTCGTGCCCGCCGTCTCGTTCACCGCAAGCATCTCGTGTTTGCATCAGCCCGGTTCGCTGCGGCGATCAGTAACCGCCTCGTCACAAACGAAACGGAGGGCACAGGGCCCTCCGCTACGCTGTTCATTATCGATCTTCGGGAGTTGCTAGAAGCCCGCCGCAAACCCCTCGACGCGCGGATCGGAACCAGCCGCCAGCACACCGGTGGCGGGATCGCGCGCGATCAATTGCGCCGCGCCGCCGCCTCCCCAGGCGGATTGCAGGATGACGTTGTGCCCCTTCGCCCGCAGATCGGCGATCGTTTCCGCGTCCGCCCGATCCTCGATTCGGAGCTCGAACGGATTGTCGACCCAGCCGGGATCGGTGCCGGGGAAGGAGGTCCAGCGAGGCGCTTCAATCGCCGCCTGTACATCCAATCCGTGATCGACCATGCTGCTGATCATCTGCAGATTCCACTGCGGCTGCCCGTCGCCACCCGGCGTACCGCCGGTTAGCACCACCTCGCCGCTCTGGTCGCCAATGAGGAAGCAGTTGAGCGTGTGCATCGTCTTCTTGCCGGGAGCGTAGATATTCGGGTGCCCCTCGACTAGCGAGAACCCGCGGCCGACCCGGTTGTTCATCACCACGCCGGTGTCGCCGGCGATCACACCGCTGCCGAAGGCGCTCGACACCGATTGGATCAGCGACACCATCATGCCGTCGCTATCAACCACGTTGAGGTAGGTCGTATCGCCGTCCTGCATGCCCCCGGCAGGAACTTCGCTGGACGCGCGCTCGGGATCGATCGCCTTCGCACGCTTCGCAGCCCACTCCTTGCTGAGCAGGGTATCGAGCGGCGTGGTGTGAAACGCGGGATCGGCGGCGTAGCCATTGCGATCGGCGTAGGCGATCTTCTTCGCCTCGACCAGCGCGTGCAGCTCCCGCGCGCCACCGCGCACGTCGCCGAGCGCCTCAAACACATTCAGCGCCTCCAGCAGGATCAACCCCTGGGTCGGCAATCCGGTCTGGTAGACGGTGTAGCCGCGATAGGTGGTCGCGAGCGGGTCGTTGACGACCGTCGCGTGCCCAGCGAGATCATCCGCGCTCAACCCACCGCCAACCTCGGCGATCCCGGCGGCAATGCGCTGCGCCAGCGGACCGCGATAGAAATCATCGACACCCTGTTCGCCGATTTCCCGCAGCGTGGCCGCCAGATCGCTCTGCTTGAAAATCTCGCCTTCCTTCAGTGTCTTTCCACCGGGGAAGAAGACCGCACTCGACGCCGGAAACTGCTTCAGCAGCGGTGCTTGCTCGGCGATGTAGTAGGCGCCGTAATGGGTGAGCGGAAATCCCTCACCGGCGTGGGCGATCGCTCGCTGCGAGAGCTCGGCGAATGAGCGCGTGCCGAATTCGCGCAGCAGCGTGAAATAGGCATCGACCATCCCGGGCACACCGATCGAGAGCGGTCCCTGATACGGCATCTTTTTGCCGCCGTCGCCACCGGCGGCGCGCATCTGCTCGATCGAGATGCCGCGGGGCGCGATGCCGCTGCCGAGAAATGCCCGCACCGGCTGTCCCGGTTTAGCCACGAGCGCGAAGAGATCGCCACCCAGCCCGCACATCTCGGGCATCACGACTGCCGCGACTGCACCGGCAGCCACCGCGGCATCGACCGCGTTGCCACCCCGCGCCAGGACATCGAGTCCGGCCGCGACCGTCAGCGGGTGCGCTGCGGCAACCATGCCCTTCGTGCCGTAGACCGGCGATTCACGCCGCCGCTCCCAGGGTTGTGGCGATTGATTCGTACCGGGAAAACCGATCATCTCGGTCTTGCTCCTCTTTCTGCGCTGTTCGCGCTGCTGGCACGTCATCCGAATTCCAACGGATCGCACCGCGTCTACTTGCCCGGAGGACAAGCGGTCATCTGACGGGCAGTATCTCCGACCTCCTCGTCTTGTGCGCGGTATGCTCCTCTACATGGAAAACGCTGGCGCCGCGATTCGCACGAGTCAACTCACAAAACGCTATGGCGAGACACTCGCCCTCTCATCGGCGAGTATCACCGTGGCGGCTGGTTCGATTTACGGATTCCTCGGACCGAACGGTGCCGGCAAAACCACCGCGATCCGCCTGCTGATGGGCTTTATAAAACCGACCTCAGGCTCGGCATCCATGTTCGGGTTTGATTGCTGGCGCGATGGTCTCAACGCTCGCCGCGATCTGGGCTTTCTGGTTACCGCCGATGCGCTCTACCCCGATATGACCGGAGCATCACAACTCGACTACGCCGCCCGCTTGTCGAAGCGCCCACCGGTCCTGCGGGAGGCTTTGCTTGACGCACTTGAGTTGCCTCAGGCGGCCCTCGAGCGCCGGCTCGGCTCGTACTCGAAAGGAATGCGGCAAAAACTCGCCCTTATCGCCGCAATGCAGCACGATCCGGCATTGCTCGTTCTCGACGAGCCGACCGATGGGCTCGATCCACTCATCCAGCGAAACTTTGAGGAGTTCTTGATCTCGCTCCGCGATCGCGGCCGCACGATCTTCATGTCGAGCCACGACCTTCCCGAGGTCGAGCGGATTTGCGAGCGCGTGGCGGTGGTGCGCTCGGGAGTCATCGTAGCGGAGGAGCGCATTTCCGATTTGCAGCAGCGTCACGCTCACCGCGCGACGGTCAGGTTCAAAGATTCCCTGCCCGATCTTTCGGTTGTACCGGGGATTGCGGTGCAACGCATCGAAGGAAATCGAGTCGAGCTCCTGCTCACCGGCGATCCGAATCCGTTGCTGCATTTTCTTGCGCTGCACGCGGTGGATGACATCACGATCACCCCACCAAGCCTCGAAGACATCTTCATGGCCTACTACGAGCCCGCCGCCGTGCCGGCCGTTGCGGCGGTGCGCTCATGACGATCACGCTGATGATGACCCGCCGCATTGTGAAACGCGGGTTGAGCGGTTCGATCTTTTTGCTGGTCGGGTTATTCATCTTCGAATTCGTGCAACCGCTCGTCGCGAACTCACTCGGCGGCGGCCAGGGTATCGCCGATTTATTCGAGCGGCTCCCACCGGCATTTCAGGCGGTCATGAAAACCCAGCCGGAGTTCGTCGCCCTTTCGGGGTTGGCGGGCTATCTCTCGCTCGGATTTTCCCACCCGGTCTACTTCGTGCTGACCGCGGCTGTGCTGATCGCGCTCATTACGCGCTCGCTCGCCGGTGAGCTGGAAAGCGGAACGATGCAGCTCGCACTGGCGCGATCGGTGTCACGACGCTCCATTTACGTTTCGCGACTGATTGCGGTTGCGGTGGCGATCGTGGCGGTTTCCGTGGTGACCTTCGCCGGGATGATTACCGGCATTCTCGTCGGCAACCCGGATGGCGAAATCATCTATCGCCATCTTTTGCCAACCGCCGTCGGCGCGGCACTCCTTCTCTGGGCGATCGCCGGGGTCACTCTCGCGATCTCGGCCTGGAGCAATACCACCAGCCAGGCCGTCGGCTACACAACCGGTTTTGTCGTCGTGTCGTTTGTGCTCGACTACCTCGCCGGTTTGTGGTCGGTAATCGAGCCATTCGAGCCGTTGAGCATCTACTCCTACTTCGATCCCGCCAATGCGCTGGTCAACGGCTCACTCGCCGCTCGCGATCTCACGGTGCTCGGGCTCGTCGGGCTGGTTGGCTGCGTCGCCGGTCTCGTCATCTTTCGCGAGCGCGATCTCCCCTCCTGATCGGCCTTCCCTGGAGAGGTCCGTCACATCGGGGTAGCGGCGGGTTTCGTGCCCGCC
>JAESFN010001096.1_pt1 | contig 14732 bp, 8 predicted proteins | sample 9269411 | NCBI WGS metagenome assembly JAESFN01 (sample SAMN14505399, study PRJNA617100) | algae metagenome | isolation source: Iphinoe sp. HA4291-MV1 and co-occurring heterotrophs from trail next to... | place: USA: Maunawili Falls, Hawaii | collected 2009-07-25
CGCTCGTCTGATAGGCTTCGTCGCACTGCACGTTGCCGCGCGCGTCGAGGGCGAGGCCGAGTTCTTCGATCGCTCCCTTGCGCTCGGGGCCCACGAACCCCATGGCCAAGAGCACGAGTTGCGCTGGCCAGACTTTCTCGCTGCCGGGACGTTCCTTCATGCTCGGGCGCCCCGTGGCAGGGTCCTTCACCCAATCGATCTCCACCGTGACCAGGCTTTCGAGGTTGCCGTCGGCGTCGCCGCGGAACTCCTTGGTCAGGATCGACCAGTGACGGTCGCAGCCTTCTTCGTGCGAGCTGCTCGTGCGGAGCATCATGGGCCAGTAGGGCCAGGGAGACTCTGCCGGGCGTTCGGCCGCCCGTGGGTACGAGCCCAACTCCGGTGGCTTATTGAGCAGTTCGAACTGCGTGACGCTCTTGGCGCCTTGCCGGTTCGAGGTGCCGGTGCAGTCGCTGCCGGTGTCGCCACCGCCGATGACGATCACGTCCTTGCCGGATGCGAGGATCGCAATGTCCTCCGGCACGGTGTCGCCTTGATTGCGCTTGTTCTGCTGCGGCAAGAACTCCATGGCGAAGTACACGCCCTTGAAGTTGCGGCCAGGAATCGGCAGATCGCGGCCGTGGGTCGCGCCGCCGGTGAGAAGCAAGGCGTCGTACTCGGCGCGGAGCTGGCTGGCGGTCACGTCGACGCCAACATTCACACTGCAGCGGAACTCGATGCCTTCGGCCGTCATCTGCTCGACGCGCCGCGCCACGCGCGACTTCTCGAGCTTGAAGTCGGGGATGCCGTACATGAGCAGGCCGCCGGGGCGATCGGCCCGCTCGAACACGGTGACGCGGTGACCGGCGCGACGGAGTTGCTGCGCGGCGGCCATGCCGGCCGGACCGCTGCCGACCACGGCCACGCTCTTGCCGGTTTCGACCGCGGGGGGCTCAGGCTTGATCCAGCCTTCCTCGAAGCCGCGGTCGGCGATCGACATTTCGATCTGCTTGATCGCCACCGGATCTTCGTTGATCCCGAGTACGCAGGCCGACTCGCACGGCGCGGGGCACACGCGCCCGGTGAACTCGGGAAAATTGTTCGTGGCGTGTAGCCGGTCAAGGGCTTCTTGCCAACGATCGCGAAACACGAGGTCGTTCCAGTCGGGAATGATGTTCCCGAGCGGGCAGCCGGTATGGCAGAAGGGAACGCCGCAGTCCATGCAGCGAGCGCCCTGCGTGCGCAGTTCGGCCACCGGCAGCGGCAGCGTGAACTCGTGATAGTGCTTCAGGCGCTCGGCAACCGGCGCCTCCCCGTACTTCTTGCGGGGAAATTTCATGAATCCGCGTGCATCACCCATGAGCCACCTCGGCCAGCGCTTCCGCCTCGTGTTGCATTTCGGCCCGCTTCATTTCGGCGAGCGCCCGTTTGTAGTCGACCGGCATCACCTTGACGAACTTAGGGGCCATTTCGTCCCAGTGATCGAGCACCTGGCGGCCGCGGGGGCTGCCGGTGTACTCCACGTGCTGCTCGATGAGCTTCCGCACGAACTCTTGTTCCTCGGCGTCGGCGAACTCCTCGAGTTCGACCATTTCCTTGTTCACCTTGGCGGGGAACTTGCCTGACTCGTCGAGCACGTAGGCGATGCCGCCGCTCATGCCGGCCGCAAAGTTGCGTCCGGTCGAGCCCAGAATCACCGCGCGGCCGCCGGTCATGTATTCGCAGCCGTGGTCGCCCACGCCTTCGACCACCGCCACCGCGCCGCTATTCCGCACGCAGAACCGTTCACCGGCCCGGCCATTCAAAAACAGCTCGCCCCCCGTCGCGCCATACAGGCACACGTTGCCGGCGATGATGTTCTCTTCCGGCTTGAAGGTCGCCTCGCGCGGCGGGTGGACGATCACCTTGCCGCCTGAGAGGCCCTTGCCGCAGTAGTCGTTCACGTCGCCTTCTACGCGGACCGTGACGCCATGCGAGCCAAAGGCCATCAGCGATTGGCCGGCCGTGCCGCGGAAGTTGAGCTGGATCGTGTCGGGCTTGGTGAAACCCTTACCTCCCCAACGCCGCGTGACCTCGCTCGAAAGAATTGTGCAGGCCGTGCGGTTGACGTTGCGGATCGGCAGGTTGACCACCACCGGTTCTTGCTTCTCGAGCGCCGGCTTGCACAGGTCGAGCAGCGTGGTCATGTCGAGCGATTGCTCGAGCCCGTGATCTTGCTGCTCGCAGCAGTAGGTCTTCACATGCTCAGGCACCACCGGCTTGTGCAGAACCTTGCTGAAGTCGAGGCCGCGGGCCTTCCAGTGGGCAATTGCCGAGCGCGTGTCGAGGCAATCGACCCGGCCGACCATTTCGTTGATGGTGCGGAAGCCCAGGCTGGCCATGATCTCGCGCAGCTCTTCGGCCAGCATGAAGAAGTAGTTCACGACATGCTCAGGCTTGCCTTCGAACTTTTTCCGCAGCACCGGATCTTGCGTGGCGATGCCGACCGGGCAGGTGTTCAAGTGGCACTTACGCATCATGATGCAGCCCGTGACGACGAGGGCCGCGGTGGCAATGCCCCACTCCTCGGCGCCCAGCATCGTGGCGATGGCCACGTCGCGAGCGGTGCGCAACTGCCCGTCGGTCTGTACGACGATGCGGCTGCGGAGATCGTTGAGCACGAGCACCTGGTGCGTTTCGGCCAGGCCGAGTTCCCAGGGAACGCCGGCGTGCTTGATCGACGTTTGCGGGCTCGCGCCGGTGCCGCCGTCGTAGCCGCTGATGAGCACAACGTCGGACTTACCCTTCGACACGCCCGCCGCGACCGTGCCCACGCCGACCTCGGCCACCAGCTTCACGCTGACGCGGGCGAAGCGGTTGGAGTTTTTGAGGTCGTGAATGAGCTGCGACAGATCTTCGATCGAGTAGATGTCGTGATGCGGCGGCGGGGAAATGAGGCCCACGCCCGGCGTGCTGTGCCGGATGCGGGCGATCTCCTGGTCGACCTTGTGGCCGGGCAACTGGCCGCCTTCGCCGGGCTTCGCGCCTTGGGCCATCTTGATCTGCAGTTCTTGGGCGCTGACCAGGTACTCGCTGGTGACGCCGAAGCGGCCGCTGGCGACCTGCTTGATCGCGCTACTGCGGCGGTCGCCGTTGGCGTCGGGCGTGTAGCGAGCCGAATCCTCGCCCCCTTCGCCCGTGTTGCTCTTCGCGCCCAGGCGATTCATGGCAACGGCGAGCGTTTCGTGCGCTTCCTTGGAGATCGAGCCGTACGACATCGCTCCCGTGGCGAAGCGCTTGACGATTTCCTTGGCGGGCTCCACCTCGTCGAGCGGAATCGCCGCCTGTTGTGGCTTGAGCTCGAGTAGGCCGCGAAGCGTGAGCAGGCGTCGTTCTTGCTCGTCGATCAGCTTGCTGAACTTCTTGAACTCCTCGCGGCTGTTCACCTTGGTAGAGTGTTGCAGCTTGGCGACCACGTCGGGCGAGAAGAGATGCGCTTCACCCTTGCGGCGCCACTGATACTGCCCGCCGACGTCGAGGTCGAGCAACTGCGGCACCGGCGTCGTGGGATAGGCGTGCTCGTGTCGACGGAGCGTTTCTTCAGTGATCTCGGCCAGGCCCACGCCGCCGATGCGGCTGGGGGTCCAGGTGAAGTAGTCGTTGACGAAGCCCTTATCGAGCCCGACCGCCTCGAAGATCTGCGCGCCGCGGTAGCTCTGCAGCGTGGAGATGCCCATCTTGGAGATAACCTTGAGCACCCCCTTGTTCACGGCCTTGATGTAGTTCTTCTCGAGCTTCTCCTGCGAGTAGTCGGCCGGCAGCCAACCTTCGGTGCGCATCTGGCCGATCGTGGCAAAGGCCAGATAAGGGTTGATCGCCCCGGCGCCATAGCCAGAGAGGAGCGCGAAGTGCTGCACCTCGCGAGCTTCGCCGGTCTCGACGACGAGGCCGCAGTGCGTTCGCGTTCCTTCACGCACCAGGTGGTGGTGAATGGCGCTCGTGGCCAAGAGCGCTGGGATCGGCGCCTGGTCGACGTTCACGCCCCGGTCCGAGAGCACCAAGATGGTGACGCCATCGGCCACGGCTTGCGAAGCTTCGGCCCGCAAGGCCTCGATCCGCGCGGCCATGCCTTCGACGCCTTGCTCCGCGGCAAACAGCGTCGACAGCGTGCGAACCTTGAAGCCTGGCTCGTCGAGTTGCTTGATCCGCTCGAGATCCGTGTTCGTGAGCACCGGCTGATCGAGCCGCAGCAGCCGGCATTGCTCGGGCGTCTCGTCGATCAGATTTCCTTCGGCCCCGATCGTCGTGATGATCGAAGTGATGATCTCTTCGCGAATCGCGTCGAGCGGCGGGTTGGTGACCTGAGCGAAGAGCTGCTTGAAGTAGTTGTAGATCAACTGCGGACGGTCGGAGAGGACCGCCAGCGGCGCGTCGTTGCCCATCGAACCGATCGGCTCGAGGCCGTCGGCCGCCATGGGGCCAAGGATGATCCGCAGGTCCTCGAGCGTGTAGCCAAAGGCTCGCTGCAGCGTTTGCAGCGGCTGATCGAGGTGGCCGTTGACGTGCGCCACGGGCGGCAGGTCGGCCAGGCTCTTTTGGTTCTCGCTGATCCACTGCCGGTACGGATGCCGGTTGGCCAGCTCTTGCTTGATCTCCTCGTCGGCAATGATGCGGCCCTGCGCCGTGTCGACCAGGAACATGCGGCCCGGTTGCAGCCGCCCCTTGGCGACCACTTCTTCTTGCGGGATATCGAGCACGCCGGCCTCGGAGGCCATGACGACCAGCCCGTCGCGCGTGATCCAGTACCGGCAAGGACGCAGCCCGTTGCGGTCGAGCAGCGCGCCCATCACGGTGCCGTCGGTGAAGGCCATGGCCGCCGGGCCGTCCCACGGCTCGGTCAAGCAGGCCTGGTATTCGTAGTACGCCTTGCGGTCGTCGGCCATGCTTTCGTGCCCCGACCACGGCTCCGGCACGAGCATCGACATGGCCTGCGGCAGCGAACGGCCAGTGAGCACGAGCAGTTCGAGCACGTTGTCGCAGATTGCCGAGTCGCTCGCCCGCGGGATACAGATGGGGGCCAGCTTCTGCAGGTCGGCGCCATACTTCTCGCTGGCGAACATGCTCTCGCGGGCACGCATCCAGTTGATGTTGCCGCGCAGGGTGTTGATTTCGCCGTTGTGGGCCAGGAAGCGGAACGGATGCGCCAGGTCCCAGGTGGGGAACGTGTTGGTGCTGTACCGCTGATGCACGAGCGCCAGCGCCGAGACAAACCGCTCGTCGGCCAGATCGTCGTAGAATTTCTCGACCTGATCGGCCAGCATCAGCCCCTTGTACACGATCACGCGGCTCGAAAGCGTGGGCACATAGCAGTACTTGCGCTGCTCGAGCGTGCTGGCGGCGATCTCGAGCTCGAGCCGCTTGCGAATGACGTAGAGCTTCCACTCCAGCATGTCGGCCGCGGTGCTTTCGCCGCGGGCGATGAACACCTGGCGAATGACCGGCTCGACCTCGCGGGCCAAGGGGCCGATCACGTCGTTGTTGATCGGGACGTCGCGCCAACCAAGAAACTTTTGTCCTTCCTCGCCGATGATGCCTTCGAGGCGCTCCTCGCAGTAGCGGCGCTCTTCTTCGTTGCGCGGTAGGAAGACCGTGCCGACGCCGTAGTCGCCCGAGGCAGGCAGTTCGATGCCCAACTCGCCGGCCTTGGCCACGAAGAAGTCGTGCGGAATCTGCACCAGGATGCCGGCGCCGTCGCCGGTGAGCGGATCGCAGCCGCACGCTCCGCGATGCGCAAGGTTGACCAAGATCTGTAGGCCGGAGCGCACGATCTCGTGACTGCGCTTGCCGTGCATGTTGACGACAAAGCCCACGCCGCAGGCGTCGTGCTCGTTGGCCGGATCGTAGAGCCCTTGGGCGTCGGGCAGTCCGTATTGTCGTTTCAGTTCCATGGTCTCACCCTGACTTGCGTGGGATTCCTGGCGTGTGTCCCTACACGAATGGCTGGCGGCGCCCGCCGCCCGTTCCTGGCGTGGAATGGTTAATTCTTCACGGCGACCAGCGGCGCCGCGGCAAAGCGAGCCGCGGGTTCGGCGCTGTCGGCAGTGCGTGCTTCGGCAGTCTCGACCGTGTGACCATTGGTGGTCGCCTGCGGCCACGGCAACCCATCGGGCTGCTGACTATCGCTCTGCAGCAGATCGATGAAGCGACGGGCCGTGCTGCTGAGTTCCTTGCCCCGCAGATGAACGATGCCCAGCGGACGCACCAAGTCGTCGCTGGCAAGCGGAACAGCGACCAGCGTGCCTGACTCGAGTTCGCGCGTGAGAGTAGGCTTCGGGAGCAACCCCACGCCGGCGTCGATTTCGATGGCCCGTTTGATCGCCTCGATGTTGTCGAACTCCATGGCCACGTTCACATGGCACTGGTGCTGCTCGAGCACGCGGTCGATGTGGCGGCGGATGGGCAGGTCGCCGTCGAAGGCGACCATGTTCACGCCGGCGAGCTGTTCGAGAGCGATGCGTTCGGCCCGGGCCAGGCGATGCCCTGGGGCACAAGCCAACACCATCGGCTCCACGCGCCAGCGAATGACCTGCAGTTGGCGCGATGACTTGGGATAGCTGATTAACCCCAGGTCGGCGTCTTCGCTGAGCACGGCCTCGATCACCCGCCGCGGGTGCGCGTATTCGACGCGGATGTCGGCCTTGGGGTGTTGCCGAAGGAATCGCTCGCGGCAACGCGTGAGATGGTGCAATCCCACCGAGTAAATCGAGACCACCCGCACCTTGCCGGCGACCTCTTCATGCAGGGTCCGCACCCGCTCTTCGAGCGCCAGATAGCGCTGTACGAGCTTCCGGCAGCCCTCGTAATACGTTTCCCCTTCCGGCGTGAGCACGAACGGCCGCTTGGAGCGGTCGATGAGCTTCACTCCCAAATGGGCCTCGAGCTGGTGGACGACCTGGCTGGCCCCCGATTGGGTGATGCCGTTTTCATCGGCAGCACGGGAAAAACTGCGACGACCCACCACATCACAAAACACCTTCAGCGACTTGAGCTGCATCGACGGCGCTTTATTAGACATGCTTATAGTGCGTCAGCGGATGATCTGGGTTCGACATAATAGCGTAACGGTGGGGGGGACATACGTCAAGCAATTTCCGAGATCCAAATCACCCCTTCCACCGAGACACGACTAAATCCTAGGGTTCGTCCGCCTAGGTACTTAGGTTACGGACGGCACTCGCAAGGTTCGCGCCGCTCAGGCAAGAACTGGCACAATCGTTTGACATGCCGGAGCTCCTAGAGCGCCGATTGGTCACGGCGACGCTGGCACGGACACCGGTATTAGGCCGCCTCATAAAAGCGCGGCCCTTTGATGAGCGGGGGCGAATTCGGGCGGCTCTTCGCCGGCAGATTGGCAACTTTCCCGCCCGACCGGACATAGGTCGCCAGGATTTTTTTCCGGGAAACGTTGCCGCTTTCGCTGCGGGTTGCAGTTCTCTTCTTGTGGGGCAGGGCGCGCGGTCTGCGGACCCCCGCGCGTTCGAACAACCGGACTCGGGCCGGGTCGTCGCTTCATGGCATTCGCGACGGCCCGGCTCGTTCCAGTTACGCCGCTTCTTTCGGGGCGACCAGTGGAATCCCCCCGACATGGGCGGGATGCCAATGAGCCGAGGAACGCTGTCATTAGCCCCCGGCGAGTCGCCGGGGGGCAAGGATCGTTACGGTGCGCGAGCCCGTTGAAACCCGGTTGAATTAGGCTTTCAAAGGCGTTCGAGCGTTTAGAGCGTCTCGCCCGCTTCGAAGGCGGCTGCATTCTTCAGGCAGGTCACCGCGATCCTGATTTGGTCGTACTCGACCTGTCCCCCGAGCGCCTCGTGAATGGGCCGGAGCCGGGCGTCTTCCTGCTCCAGCCACACCGAGCGGACCCGCTCAAAAGTCTCTCCATCGACCCAAGGAGCGGGGTCGGTGATCTGCTCCGAGGTGAGATAGTCGGTCAGATACTGCATCGTGGTTGAAGCTGCTCGGCCAAGCGCAGCCGCCGTGTCTTCGACGCTCGTTCCCTTGGCAAATAGCGCCCAGGCCTCTTGCCGCACGCCGCTCACCGAGCGCACCTCGGCCGGGGGGGGCGGCGCTGCGGAGACACCTCGCACATCAGTCTCGACGCCCTGTTCCTCGCAATAAGCTGACAGCAGTTCCAGCAAATCCTGCCCGTAGTCGGCGGCCTTCTTCTCGCCGATGCCATGGACTTGGTGCAGGCCTTCTTCGGTCGTCGGTCGTTGGCGCGCTAGGTCGCGCAGCGAAGCGTCGCCGAGCACGATGAACGGCGGCAGTCCGCGTTCGGCTGCCTTGGCCTTACGCCAGCCGCGCAGCCGCTCGAACAGCCCTCGATCGACGCCCTCCCAGGACGTTTTCTCGACGCGGGCTTCGCGCTGCGGCTTGGCCGCGGGCTGAGACAGTCGCGGCGTCTCCTCGCCACGCAAGACTCGCCAGCCTTCGTCGGTGACCTGGAGGGTGCAGAATTCGCCGACCCGTTCGAGCAGCCCCTGCCCCGCCAATTGGTCGATCCAGCCCCGGACGGTCGACTTGCGCTGATCGCCCAGCAGGTTCCAAGTGCTCAATTGGTCGTGCCCGCGATTGACGATGCGTTGGTCGCGCGAGCCAGTAAGCACGAGCGCCGTGTACTCTGCCCCGAACGACTCCTCGAGCCGCAAGACGCACGACAGGATCTTCTGCGCCAGAATGAGCGCATCGGGCGACCACTCGACTTCTTCCAGACACACATCGCAGGCCTGGCAGCGCTCGCCCTCGAGTTCTTGGTCAAAGTATTCGAGAATAGCCCGATGGCGACAGCCAACCGCTTGGCAGAAGTTCTCGATTCCGGCCAACACGGTCTGCGCGATCCGCGCCGCGTCGGCCGGCAGATCGGACTGCAGCTTGCGCCAAGTCATGAAGTCGCCGGGCGAGTAGAACAGGCAGCACTCGGCCTCGAGCCCGTCGCGCCCCGCGCGGCCGCTTTCTTGCTGATAGGCCTCGAGCGACTTGGGGGCCGCCGCATGCACGACGAACCGTACGTCGGATTTATCGATGCCCATGCCGAAGGCCACCGTCGCGACGACGATCCGCGTTTGGTCGGTACTGAAGGCCGCCTGATTGCGGCGGCGTTCTTCGTCGCTGAGCCCGGCGTGGTATGGGAGCGCCGCGTGCCCCGCGGCCTGCAACATCCCGCAGACCTCTTCGACATCGCGGCGGCGAATGCAGTACACGATGCCCGCCTGTCCCGCATGGCGATCGATCACCCCGAGGACCTGCTTCCGCAGATCCGTGCGGGGAGAAACTCGGTACACCAGATTCGGGCGGTCGAACGAGCCGACCAGGATCTCTGGATCAACGAGCTCGAGTTCCCGCGCGATGTCTTGCCGCACGCGCTCCGTGGCCGTGGCCGTGTAGGCATGGATCGGCAGGCCGGGGAACGTTTGCTTCAAGCGCCGCAGCATGCGGTACTCGGGCCGGAAGTCGTGCCCCCAATCGCTGATGCAGTGCGCCTCGTCGATCGCCACGAACGACAGATCGGTCTGGTGCAGGAAATCGAGCGTCCGCTCGGTCATCAACCGCTCGGGAGATAGATAGAGCAGCTTCAGGCGCCCCGCGCGGGCGTCTTGGGCCGCTTGGCGGCGTTCCTCGAGCGAGCTGGCGCTGGTGACCGCCGCCGCCGCGACCCCGTTGTCGACGAGGGAACCTACCTGATCCATCATCAGCGAGATGAGCGGAGACACCACGACGGCCAGGCCCGGCAACTGGAGCGCCGGCGCCTGATAGCAAAGCGACTTGCCGCCGCCAGTGGGAAGGACGACGACCGAGTCGCGCCCTTCGACCACGGCCTGCATAGCTTCTGCCTGCAGCGGCCGAAAGCCGTCGAAGCCCCAGGTATTACGGAGGATACGGCGAAGTTCTTCCACGCGGGGAGATCTGAAAGGCGGGGCCAAACCTGATGGGCAGAGACGCTACCGCCCATGATATCGCGTGGGGAAATATTGTCTCTGGCGGCAAATCGCGATGGCAGCGGCCGCCCTTCTTTGCGGCTGCGACCGCTCAGCGCCATCTACGGACTGCAAGCATTTCACAGTAGTTTGGGGCCCGTACCCCGCTGCAGAAGACCTAAATCACCCCCCGACAAAGTGATTTCTTTCGCCCACACGCGTGTGTAACGTGTTTCTTGCCAATTGCTTGCACGGGTTCGTCGGTCCTGAAAAGGGAAGTTTTCGGAATGCAGTTTCGATTCTTCCGGAACCGATAAAATTTCCGACCAGAACATGGACACGCGAGCGGACCGCCGTTATACTCCGACTTACCCTCAGAGAACTACCTGCACTGGGAGATCGACAGATGCGCTCTTTGTCCGTACGTGTTTCTAAGATGGTGGGCATGGTTGCCGCCGTCGCTGCGGTGGCCCTGCCGGCCGCTGCTGTACTGATGCCTTCGTCTCCTGAGTCGGCGGTTGCGGCAGTAGCTCCGGTCCGCGTTGCTCAGACTGAGTCGTTGGCCACCCTGCTCACGGGAAGCGAGCTGAAGGCTGCCGAGACCTCGGCCGTCTCGCCCGTTTCCGCCATGCTGATCGCAAGCACGGTAAGTGCTGACTTCAGCGGCCCTCCGTACTACTACTTCGGTGACGTTGACGGTAACGGGATCACCAACCTGACCGACTTCGGCATCTTGAAGGAGAACTTTGGTCTCGTCGGTCCCACTGCTGTCCGCGGCACGGGCGACCTGACCGGCGACTTCATCGTCAGCCTCGACGACTTCTTGGTCGTCAAGTTCTTCTTCGGCGCCAAGAGCCCGTTCCTGCCGTAAGGCTCGCGCCACTCGATCTCACAAGCGCAGCACAGGGCCGGCGATTTCGCCGGCCCTTTTTTTTTGCGCTCCTGTGTTAAGCAGCAGTTGCGTCGGCACCGCCGGTCGACCTGGACTGCGGCTCTGGTGCTCCGTCCTAGTCAGGGGCAGCGCGAGGTGACCTCGAGCATCGAGAAGGGCAAACCCCTCGACGCCACGCGAAAGGCTCGTCTGCTCAGCCCCGGCGGAGGGCTGTCGCCGCTGCTGACACTCTTCACTCGCGATTGTGTGGGAGCCGAGCGGCGAAGGCGCTACTGCTCTTCGGCATCTGGCAACGGCTCGAGCTTCACCAGGATCTCGCCCAGGTCATTCTTGCCTGGCTTGATCTCGAACTTCGCCACACCGATTGGCCATTCGACGGGCTTGCCGCCGAGCGTGGCTTGCTGAACCCAGCCGGTGTCGTGGCACACCTTGAACTCGAGTTCGCCTGCAGGCAGCTTCTCGATCTCGAACTTGCCGTCGACGCCGGTCACCGCGGCGTATGGGTTATCGCGCACGATGACCAGCCCCTGCATCCAGGGGAAGTAGTTGTCTCGCAGCGAGACGGGCAAGCTCTCCGACGCCTTGAAATAAAACTCCGTACTATGGCTCGGCTTCAAGTGCTGCTGGAACGTCCGGTTCTTGCCGGTCAGCGATTCGAAGATCGGGTTGTGCGCCGCCGGGTCGGCGTTTTCGAGAGCCACCGGTTGGCCGACCCGAGCGATCGCCACATGGGGTTCAAAGCGAAAACCGCGCTGGCGGATCAACACCGCCGGCCCGAGTTTGGGATCGCCAAAGTCAGGATGCACCGGCAACGTGACGCCCTGCCTCCTGCGCACGAAAATCGCGACGTTCGCTACGCCAGACGTGAGAGGATCGACGAGGAGATCCTCCGCAGGCACCATGGGGACATCCGTTCGTCCGGTGTCCAATTGCCGGGGAGCGGGGGCGGGACCATCGAACACGAACCGCCCGGACAGCGATCCCCACTCGCGGTCTGCGGCGAGTCCGCGATTGCAGAACGTCAGCGTAAGCAGAACTGCGATCCTACAGAGCTTCGGATTACTCATGCGTGGTACTAACTCCCTGCGGCGGCGCAGCGTGCGTTATTGCGGTCGCTGCTCGTAGACCACGATCAGCATCACGTCGGACGGCGGAAACTCGCTGCGCGTGAGGCCGTGTTGTTTGCCTTCGCCGCCGCCGCTTTGTGGGGCGATGTTGCCGAAGATGTTGACGATGCGGGCCGCGGTGCTCCGCAGCCACTCGTTCACCGCCGCCTCGAGTTCGGGCAGCTCGTTTTCCAAACCCTTGAAGATCTTGATCTGGTGCATCGCGCGGCGCCTTTGCGGTTCGAGGAGCGGACCTTTGGCTCATTTTCGCGCCGCCTGGCGATTGCCACAAGGGTTTTGGCGAAGTGGATCACGGCGATTCGCCCGCGCTGCGGCCTCGTTGATCAGCTCGCTTGCGGCCTCCCCCTGGTGCGCTGCGCTTGGCTGCGGTAAACCATCGGGAGACCGCTTCGCCGCTCCCACCACTGCTCCCCAGGATCGCTCTTCCGTGAAAGCCGCTTACATTCAGGAACCTGGCCCGGCTGAGACCCTTGTCTACGGCGACCTGCCGCGTCCCGAGCCGCGCGAGGCCGAGGTCTTGGTCCGCGTGGGCGCTGTGGCCGTGAACCCGATCGACACCTACATCCGCGGCGGCATGATCAAGGTCGAGTTGCCGCGGCCATTCATCGTCGGTTGCGACCTGGCTGGCACCGTCGAGGCCGTGGGGCCCGGCGCCAAGCGGTTCAAGCCGGGCGATCGCATCTGGGGCTCCAACCAAGGCCTGATGGGCCGCCAGGGCACCTTTGCCGAGTACGCCGCGGTCGACGAGAAGTGGCTGTATCCCACGCCGGCCAACGTCACCGACGAGCAGGCGGCGGCCAATGCACTCGTGGCCATCACGGGGCAGCTCGGCCTGGTCCGCTGCGCGAAGCTGCAAGCCGGCGAAACGCTGTTCATCAACGGCGGCACCGGCGGCGTCGGCTCCACGGTAGTGCAAATGGCAAAGGCGCTTGGCGCGACCGTGATCACCACGGCCGGAACGCCGGAAAAGGTCGCCGCCGCGCTCGCACTCGGGGCTGATCACGCCATCGACTACCGTGCGGCCGACGTGCCGGCCGAGGTCAAACGCTTGGCCCCGCAGGGCGTTAACGTCTACTGGGAATCGCTTCGCGATCCCAGCTTCGAGCAAATCGTGCCGCTGCTGGCGTTTCGCGGGCGGCTGATTGTGATGGCTGGGCGAGACGCCAAGCCTCTGTTTCCCGTCGGTCCGTTCTATGTGAAGGACTGTTCGATGTTCGGCTTCGCCATGTTCAACGCCACGCCCGATGAGCAGCGGGCCGCGGCCGAAGACATCAACCGCTGGCTGACCGAAGGCAAGCTCCGCCCACGCATCGACCGCGTGCTGCCCCTTTCAGAAACCGCGGCCGCCCACAAGCTGCAGGAAGAGAGCACGATTCACAAGTCGTGCGCTTTGGCGGGCAAGTTAGTGCTGAAGCCGTAGAGTCAGACCGCGCGCCAGTCGATTGCGGGATCGAATCGCGTCGCACCGTGCCCTAGTTCGGCTAGCACTGGCGGCACGGCTCGGCGTTCAATCTCACGTCGGTTCGTCGCCAAGCTGGCGTCGTCGGTGCGCGGATCGGTTTGGTTTAGCACGATGCCGGCAATCGCCAGCTCCTCGGCCCAGGCCGTCACTGCCACGAGCGTTTGCAGCGTCTGGTTGATGGCGCCGACGGCATTTCGCACCACCACCACGAGCGGGTAGCCGAACTCGGCGGCCAAGTTGGCGACATACTCCTCCGGCCCCAGCGGCGAAAGAAAGCCTCCCGCGCCTTCCACCAGCACGAACTCGCTCTGCTCGCGCCAGTAGTCGAGCCCCGCGCGGAGCAACTCGGCGTCGAGCTCGCGTCCCTCGGCTTCCGCCGCCAAATGCGGCGCGAGCGGCGCTTCGAAGCGCTGCGGGCAAACGCGGCTGAGCGTGCGTGGCTGGCCGGCCGCTTTCCAGAGGGCGAGCGCGTCGTCGGAGACGAGTTCGTCGCCACGCCAAGTGCAGCCGCTGGCCGCCGGCTTGTAGACGCCGACGCGCACTCCCGCGGCCGCCAGCGCTTGCGCGATCAGCGCCGTCACGTAGGTCTTGCCCACGCCGGTGTCTGCGCCAATGATGAACAATCCTGGAGGCTGTGCGCGGCTCACGCTGCATAGCCTAGCCAACTTCCGTTCGCCGTCTAGTCGCGCCGTTTTTCCTTAGCGGAGCCCCCATGCCCCACGCCGCCGGTTCAGTCGTCAATCTCGCGCTCGTGCAGATGAGCTGCACCCCTTCGAAGGCCGAGAATGTGGCCAAGGCGCTCGCGCGAATTGCCGAGGCGGCCGAGCGCGGGGCCAACGTGGTGTGCCTGCAGGAGCTGTTTCACGGGCAGTACCCCTGCCAGAGCGAGGACCACACGAAGTTCGACGAGGCCGAACCGATCCCCGGTCCTACCAGCGAGGCGCTGGCGGCGGCGGCCAAGCAGCACAACGTGGTCATCGTGGGCTCGATGTTCGAACGCCGCGCCCCCGGTCTGTATCACAACACGGCCGTGATCTACGAGCGCGACGGCGGCACGGCGGGCGTGTATCGCAAGATGCACATCCCGGATGATCCGCTCTACTACGAGAAGTTTTACTTCACCCCCGGTGACCTGGGCTTCCAGAGCTTCGATACCCAGGCCGGCAAGGTGGGCGTGTGCGTGTGCTGGGATCAGTGGTATCCCGAAGCGGCGCGGCTCACGGCTCTCACCGGCGCCGAGATGCTTTTTTACCCCACGGCCATCGGCTGGCTGCCGGGCGAGAAGGCGGTCTATGGCGTGAGCCAACATTCGGCCTGGG
>JAESFN010001097.1_pt1 | contig 14707 bp, 10 predicted proteins | sample 9269411 | NCBI WGS metagenome assembly JAESFN01 (sample SAMN14505399, study PRJNA617100) | algae metagenome | isolation source: Iphinoe sp. HA4291-MV1 and co-occurring heterotrophs from trail next to... | place: USA: Maunawili Falls, Hawaii | collected 2009-07-25
CTGCAGAAAGTCTTCAGCCGAGTTATTGAGGACCGAATTGATAGTGCCGCCCTATTTGCCAACGCAGGCTTCGGAGAAGCTCTTTACAAGGCCCAGCAGCTTTACGAGCAGGAGTTGGCTGCCGCGCATTCATGCGACTTTTCGCTACTACTTAGATACTTTCTTGACTTCTTGAGCACTGGGCAGGGACAGCTATTCCTCCACGGCGATGCGACGGGAGTTCGCTTGCCGCTGACGCACGTTTTGGTAGATGAGTACCAGGATACTAATCCCATTCAGGAGTCGATCTACATTCGGCTGTGCGAGTCCGCGCCGCACAACATTACGGTCGTCGGTGACGACGATCAAGCCTTGTATCGCTTTCGTGGCGGTACGGTAGAGTGTATGGTCGGCTTTTCGTCAAAATGCCGAACACACTGGGGCGTTTCTCCGCAAGTGGTCTACCTGTCGCACAATCACCGCTCCGACAGCGAGATTGTGCAATGGTGCAACGCGTACATCACATCTTTCGAACAGATGTGCCGGCCCAATGTTCGCATAGCTGGCAAGCCGCCGCTCAACTCAGCGGTCGGACGCACGGGTACACATCCCGCCGTCAGTCTGATCCGGTCGGGCACAGTTGGCGCGTGTGCGACAGACATGGCCACGCTTGTGGCCGACCTGATGGCCAATGCAGTTGTACAAGACTACAGTCAGTGTGTACTTCTGCTGCGGAGCACTAGGAATTCGCAGAACTTTGCCGGACCATACGTGACGGCGCTACAGTCGCGGAGCATTCCTGTCTATAATCCTCGATCAAAAGACTATCTGGCACAAGATGAGGTGGCAGAATGTCTGGGGGCATTCATTCGCGTGATCGATCCTCACCTCGCACAACTCGGGGCTTTGAAGTCGATGGCGACTCAAAGAATGGTCATGGACTGGGTCGGGGCCTATGACGTGAGGGCACAGACCTTTCCCGCATTAGCGCAATACGTTGCCCGAAGTGCGCAAAGAGTTGCCGCGACGCCCGCGAGCCAGCGAATCACTCACGCAATGCCGACGATTCTGTATCGAATTCTCTCCTATCCGCCGTTTGTCGGTTACCAAACAAATCCGGAGATGGATCTCCGTCTTAGTAAAATGACGCGATTGTTCGAGTCCTTTTGCTCGCAGTATGGTCGCGAGTTATGGACGGACAATACGGCCGGGGGGCAATTGCCACAGTGGTGGTATGGAAGCTTCTACTATGGCCTTTGTGGCTACTTGGAGAAGAAGGGCCTCGACGACGACGAAGAGGAAGAGGTCGTCTGCCCAGCAGGGTGTTTTCCGATCATGACCGTGCATCAAGCGAAAGGCTTGGAGTTCGAATTTGTGTTTGTGGGAAATCTCGGCCTCAGCGTATCGTCGAGCGACTCCCACCGCCTCGAGCAAGACCTTCGGCCATATCGCGCCGACGCTCCGGTCGTATCTCATGCGATCTCGGAAGCTCAATGGCACGACGATATTAGGCAGCATTTTGTAGCCTACTCTCGGGCGAAGGTCGCATTGGTGCTCCTCGCTACGGACAGCCAACTACGGAAGAAGGGCGACGAGACCGCATCGTTTGGCCGGGATGGTGGTTCTTGGGTGCGTCAAAACATTCGTAGGCTCTAGGGACGTTGCGATGTGGCGGCATTTTCAATCTTTAAGCGTTGCTCATAATCCTCCCGCACGCGGTCGGCGGCGCTACAGCGTTACTGCAGACATTCTCGCTTTTCAGCAGTGCTCGCTTCAGTACGGGGCGTTTGCGGCACGCCGATATGAACCAGCCCTAGTTGTGCAATTGTTCTATGGGACCGTTATCCATCAGGTGCTTGACCGCGCGCACGCGCATTTTCGCGGCGAGCTTGGACATCCGGCTCGATCGATGCCAACGGACGGCGACATCGAGTCCTACTTCGGTGAGGTTGAGAACGCTCTCAAGTCTCGCCGGATTCGAGCCGTTCAGGGAGTCAAGGATCAAGCGAAAGAGATCTTGAAGCGATTCAATGCCCTGGAAGGGCCGTCTCTCTATCCGCGAATCATCGACACTGAATGCAGGCTGCAAGCGGACCAAGGACAATTCATACTTCATGGCAACGTCGACGTTCTCGTGTCGTCGGGCGTCGGCGCGAACAATGCTGTTGAAATCTGGGACTACAAGGGCGCATATCGTCCATCGCTGGGAGACCCCGACTACGAGCGCTACGTTTTTCAGATGCAGGTATATGCGGAACTGTACAGGCGAAAGACCGGTTGCGCGCCGAGAAAGGCGATTCTGTATTTTTTGAATGAGTTGTCGGGATCGTCTGCGCCGGCCTCCCGACCAGTGAACGCGCTTCTTGAAGTAGACTTGGATCCGACTGCGGTTCAGCGCGCTTTGCAATCATTCGGCCAAACGGTCCAACAAATCGAGGGCTGCTTGACTTCGAGGAACTGGCCCCCGCCAAACGCCGCTCCCTCGCCAACGACGTGCAATGCGTGCGATCTTCGGTGGAACTGCAGTGCTGCTGCCGGATTTGGCCGCAACTACGAAATGATCTTTCCTTGAACGAGGTCGGTGCGTTCCCCCGAACTCTCAGTTCAACCCCGCGAATCAGGCCACCGCGGCCCACCGTTCCCTCTTGCTCCACCACCGCCCACGGGTTTACCCCGGAAGTTGCGCTACTGCTGCGCAACAGTGCGACAACACTTCTATCTCCCGCCTGCTTAACGGCTTCACGTCGAAAAAGCGGTCGGCGTGTGGCACCACACGCGCGCCGAAAACGTGTTTTCGCCCGAAAGGACTTGAATCTGCGTTTTTCGCGCCTTCGGGCTCGCAAGCGGTGCTAGCCCACCGTGCGCGGCGCAGGCGTGGCCCAGAGATTCAGCTCCGCAGGCAGGCGGCCGGGGGCGTATCGTGGACGCATACCCCGGCACGCCAACCGGTTACTATTGCGGGGAATGCCGCCCTGGTCTGCGGTGAACAACCCACGCCGCGGCGTCCGCTTCAATGGGCCGCATGGACTCGATGGGGACTCGATCGTGTCCGGCGATGGAGGCATTTTTTCTTGGCAGTTTGAAGCATCCGTTGCCAGGTTTACCTCGTCGTTCCCTTGGAGCTTGAGTCTCAGCGCGGATGGTTTCTCGAGCGAGGAGATCGACTTCACTCCACGGCACGAGCCAGGCGACGCGCTTAACCTCGTCCTCGTCCGAGTGTATCTGCGCCCCGCCCCATCGAACGGCCCTACGAAAATCGCGAAAACGCCATCGCGGGCGGCCAAGTCCCGCGTAGCAGAACACAACGAGAGCCTTGCGATGCAACGCGGGAGGCGCGATTGAGCGCGTTCCGCTTTCACCGCGTGTCAGAGGGCGCGTGACGATCGAATACGCTCAGCGCGATCAACGCCCGTGCATCGTGCTCGCCCGTTCGGCCGCGGCCGGCAACGTGAACTCGATCGAAGTCCCTTCATTGAAGTGCGGGTTTACGGAGATCGTGCCCCCGTAGAACTCCACCACGCGGCGGGCGATCGCCAGGCCCATGCCGGTGCCGGCGCCGCGCGTGCCTGGCACGCGCTTGCCCGCTTCGAAGATCGCATCGCGGTGTTCGGCCGGGATGCCCAGGCCGTTGTCGATCACGCGCACGCGAATCCAGGCGGGGCGCGAAGTCGGGCTCCAGGCCACGAGCAGGCGTGGATTCGCGATGTCGCAGCCGTGCAGCGCGGCGTTGCGCACCAAGTTGGTCAGCACCTGGCGGAGCCGCGACTCATTGCACCACACCGCCAGCGGCTCGCCGCGCACTCCCACGGCGATCGCCCGCTGCTCGAACAGCGGTCGCTGTTCGGCCAACACCGACGCGGCCACCGCCGCCAGATCGACGCGCTCGGCGTCCATCTGCACCTGGCCGGAGCGGCCCAGTTCGAGCAAATCATCGACGAAGGCGCGCGTTTGCTCCATCGTGCGTTCTACGAGCAACCAGCGCGCTTCCCGCTTGCGTTCGTCGCGTTCCTGCCGGACCTGCCCCAGCCCGCTTTCGAGCAGCGCCAGATGCGCGCGGAGGTCGTGCGCGAGCCCGCCCAGCAGATCGCGGGACGCGGTGTCGCTGAAAGCGAGCGCCGGACGAAGCGGGGCCGACGGAGCCATCCGGTGCGGTCCCTTGGGAGCCTCGATGCGCGTCGACATGGGACAATCTTTCGCTTGGGGCCGCGGGGTGAACTCGCTGACTACCTCAGGCATCGTCACGCGATCGGCACATTCTTCCGCTTTTGCCGGATCGCTACCGGTCGCCCAAGTTTTCAGTACGGACGGCCCGACTACTTTTCTAGGCCGCCGGCAGGCCCCAAAAGTGGCGTGAAAATCGGTGCAGTTGACGCAATTGCCCCAAGCCCCCATGCTGACTTGTCTGTCCGACCGGCTCGAACAAAGCCATCTGCACTGATTTCTCGAGGGTTGCCCGTGTTTGTCGCTCGCTCGTCTGTGCTCGTTCTCTTGGGACTCGTGGCCGTGGCGATCGGTGGCTGCGGTCAGCCGGCCGCCGGTCCGACCCCTGGCGTCACCACGGCTCAGTCCACGACGATCAGCGACGCCGACCTGCAGCGCAAGCTTGACACGGTGCTCGATTTCACCTTCGAGCGCAAGCTCGACGCCAACGTCAACGCCGCCTGGCAAGTGGTCCACGGCATCATGGCCTTCGGCCCTGCCTATGAAGTGCGCGTCGACGGCCAAGTGCGCCCCGCGCTCGACTGGCTGCTCAAAGGCGGCACGCTCCGCGGCTGGACCATGGAAAACGGCGACCACGGCGTGAAGGCGATCCTCGATCCCGGCAGCAAGACCGGCCAAGGCCACCCCGACCAGTGGCTCGGCTACCTTTCGCATTGCCAACTGGCTCCCGAGCAGCCCATCGTGGTGCAGGGGCAAACCCGTCAGATCCAGGACCTGCTCGATCAGGCTCGTTGGGATGTGCGCGACGGCCAGGAATGCAGTTGGACGCTGATGTCGCTCTCGACCTATCTGCCCAGCAATGAGCAGTGGAAGAACAAGCAAGGGGAAGACTGGGACCTCGAGCGAATCATCCAACTCGAGACCGACTGGGACTTGAACACCAGCCCCTGTGGCGGAACCCACCGGATGTATGCCATCGCCATGGCTCTGCAACACTACCTGGAGCAGAACCCCGGCGTGAAGCTCGAAGGGGGCTGGCTCGCGGCCCAAGAGAAGGTGAAGCAGCAGGCCGAGAACGCCCGCCAGTTCCAACAGCCGACCGGCGCGTTTTCGACGAACTACTTCGCCCGCCCAGGCAACTCGCCTGACCTCGGCTCGCAGCTTGGGGCCACCGGCCACACGCTCGAGTTCCTCACGGTGGCCCTCGACGACGAGCAACTCAAGCAGCCCTGGGTAACGAACGCGGTGCTGTTCCTCACCACGCTGCTCGAGCAGACCCGCAACGAAGACTTGGAATGCGGCGCTCTCTACCACGCCGCGCACGGCCTGCACCTCTACCGGGAGCGCCGCTTCGGCCCCCGCGAGTATGTCGGCACGAGCACGCCAGCCAAGGCGGAGCTGACCTCGGCAGACCCGGCGCCGAAGCCTGAGTAGAGCGACCTCAAACGCTCAGCTCTTGAATCAGATTGTCCGTCGATCCGAAGTGGGACTAGAATAGGATCTCAGTCCGAGTCGTTTCGCTTCAGGTGCTTCGTGGCCACGATTCAAGTAGACGAACAGACGGCCGCGGCCATCGCATCAAGAGCGGCTTCGCAAGGCCTTTCTGTTGCGGAGTTGCTGCGACAGTGGGTCGCTGAAAAGCCAATGAGGGCGCCAAAGGCATTGTCGACAGACGAATTCGATCAAATGCTCGACAAGCTCTCGGGGCAAGCTCCGCCGCTGCCCAGCGATTTTTCAAGAGCGGACATCTATTGCGATCACGATTGAGCCGGGCCATGTATGGCAATTCTGCTCGACACCGGCATTCTTCTGCGCGCGTTTGAGTTCAACGAACCGGAATGTCGATCGATTCGCCGGGCGTTGCGGACAGTTCATGTTCGTGGTGAACGGCTCGCAACTACGTTGCAGAATCTCGCTGAGTTTTGGAACGTATCGACACGCCCCACTTCGGCCCGCGGCGGATACGGTTACTCTGCGGCAGCAGCCATACCGCGGCTGCGGTTCATCGAGCGGTCTTGTGAGATCCTCACTGAAAGCTCGTCTTCCCACCAAATTTGGAGCAGCCTCGTCGAGGAGCTTCAGCTTACTGGCGTGACAGTTCACGACGCGCGCATAGCAGCCATCATGTTGGCGCAAGGTTACTCGCAGATACTCACGTTGAACGCGCAGGACTTTCGGCGTTTCCCAGGCGTGATTGCCTTGGTTCCCTCCGAAGTTGCTTGAGGGGGAAGGCGGTAAAGCTTCCTGCAGCTACCTCCCCACCAGACCCTCGAACTTCGCATAAGCCTCGTCCCAAGCCGCGTCGGGCCGCGGGTAGTAATCCTCCACGGCGAAGCTGTGGCGAATCACCTCGCGGGCTTCGGCAATCGACTTCACGTCGCCGGCCGACACCGCCTGCATCATCAGGTTGCCGATCGCCGTGGCTTCGATCGGACCCGCGACGACCGGGCGGTTGCAGGCGTCGGCCGCCATTTGGCAGAGCTGCCGGTTCTGGGTGCCTCCGCCGACGATGTGAATCGTTTCGATCCGCCCACCGGTCAGCCCCTCGAGCCAACCTAGGACCTGCCGATACTTGAGCGCCAGGCTTTCGAGCGCCGTGCGGATCACCGCCCCCTCGCCTTCGGGCGCAGGCTGTCCCGTGCGGCGGCAATACTCGACGATCGCCGTCGGCATGTCAGACGGGGAGAGGAACGCCGGATCATCAGGGTTGATCAGCGACCGCAGCGGCGGCGCAGCCGACGACAGCAGGTTCAGGTCTTCCCAACCAAAGTGTCCGCCGGCGCGGTTCCACGCCTTACGGCATTCCTGCACGATCCACAGGCCGCTGATATTCTTGAGCAGCCGCACGGTGCCCCCCACGCCTCCTTCATTCGTGAAGTTGAGCGCTCGGCACTGCTCGCTGATCACCGGCCGCAGCACTTCGACTCCCATCAGCGACCAGGTGCCGGAGCTGATGTAGCACCAGTTCGGCTTCTCGGCCGGCGGGCTGGCGGCCGGCACCGCCATCACGGCGCTGGCGGTGTCGTGCGTGCCTGGCAGCACGACTTCGGCCGAAGTCAGCCCGGTCTCGGCCGCCACGTCGCGACGCAGCTTGCCGAGCCGCGTGCCCGGGGGCGTCACGTCGCCCAGAATATGCCGCGGGATGCCGAAGGCGGTACAGAGATCGGCCGACCACTGCTGGTTGCGCGGGTCGAGCATCTGCGTCGTGGAGGCGTCGGTGAATTCGTTCGACTTCTCGCCCGTCATCAGCCAGTGGAACAGGTCCGGCATCATCAGCAGCCGTTCGGCCACATCAAGCAGCGGCGACTGCGCGAGCCGCATCGCCCACAGTTGATAGAGCGTGTTGAACTGCATGAACTGCAGCCCCGACGCTGCGAAGATCTGCTCGCGCGGCACGACCTGAAAGGCCCGCTCGAGCAGGCCGTCGGTGCGGTGGTCGCGGTAGTGATACGGGTTGCCGAGCAACTCGTCGCCGCGGCCGAGCAGGCCGAAGTCGACGCCCCAGGTGTCAACGCCCACGCTGGCGATTCGCGCGCCGTACTTCGTGGCCGCGGCGGTCAGCCCTGCCCGCACGTGGCTCCACTGCTGGAGCAGATCCCAATAGAGCCGACCGGCGGCGGGCGACGGCCCATTTTCGAAGCGATGCACCTCGGCCAACTCGAGCCGGCGGCCGTTGAACAAACCGGCGACGTGTCGGCCGCTCGAGGCGCCAAGGTCGACCGCCAAATAGACTTTCTCAGGCATGCGTGCAAACTAGGGTCGATGGGGCAGGTTGGGGGTTGGCCGCATCCTGACCACCTGGCGTGCCTGCGTCAAGCTGCGGGCGACTATCGCGACTTGGTCATGGCCGCCGCACCGCCAAAAGCCTGGGTCACGCGATGAATCGCGGCATTCGAGCGGGTTACTGGGGGCTCGCTGCGCTCGACTCCAGGCACCCAATCCAGCCACCCGCCCTCGCTCCGACTAACGCCCGCGCGTAAATCGCGCCGGGTTGTTCGTCCGTGGGCCGGCCGGCGATCGGTACGGCTGCTTCTTCTGATAGAGCTCGAGCCGCTGCCGCAACAGCTTGGCGTCTTCGCCCGTGCCGGCCAATTCGAGCGCCTTGCTCTGCGTGGCCACGGCCTCATCGAAGTTGCCTGAGTCGGCGAGCGCCGCCGCCAGCACGTCGAGATAGTGGTAGTCCTTGTCCCCATCGAGTTCGACCGACTTGCGGGCCGCCTCGAGGGCCACGGCCGGGTTGCGGAAGCGGCGGTCGGGGCAGGTCGCGCTCAGCCAGGCCGCCCCCAGGTAGGCCCGGCCCAGCTTGGGATCGATGCGGATTGCTTCGCGATAGTCGGCCGCGGCGCGGCCGAAGTCGCCCATGTCGGCATAGGCGTCGGCCCGATTGGTGAGCGCCGAGGCGTTGCGCGGATCGGCCCGCAAGGCGCGGCTGTAATCGTTCAGCGCGTCGCGGTAGCGGCCGAGTTGATAGTAGGCGTGGCCGCGGCTGTTCAGGGCCGAGGAGTCGTTGACCGTGAGTTCAAGCGCCTTGTTGTAGTCGGCAATGGCGTGCGAGTAGCGGCCCTGATCGTAGTGCAGTTCGCCGCGATTGAAGTAGGCGTTGGCGTACTTCGGATTGAGCTCGATCGTCTTGTTGAAGTCGTCCATGGCTTCTTCCGACTTGCCGGCCACGGCGAAGTTCACCGCGCGGTTGTGGACGGCGCGCCACGAATCCGGCTTCAGGCTGATGGCCCGCTGGAAGTCGGCAAAGGCGCCGGTCTCGTCTCCCTTGGCGGCCTTGGCTTCGCCCGCGCGATTGAGCGCCCAGGCCAACAGGTTGTTGCCGTACTGCTCCTGCTCGCCCGAGAGGTCGCCCGACAGACCGACCTCGCACATCTTCACGATCTCGTCGTAGTCGACCTTGTCGGCCGGCTGCAACGAGAGCTTGTGCGCGGCTTGCAAGAGCGCATAGCCCCGCGGGCCTGGCGCGTCATCGGTCGCTGCGTTGGCGGCTTCCGTGGTCGGCTCGCTGTCTTCATTTTCCGCGGCGGAGGGATCTTGCGCCCACGAGACCGAGAGTTGGGCGCCGCCCAGCAGCGACAACGTGAGAAGCCAAATGACGAACGCCGCACTTACAGATCGCATGGTTCCACCTAGGCCGAGACAGTCAGAGAGCGGGAAGAACGAACATCCGCGAAACCGGCGCCGCCAGATCGACGGCCCACCGCTCGCGGAGCGCTTCTTGCACTTCCAGACGATGCTAGAGCAGTACGGCGAGCCTGGCAATCAGCGCTCCGCCAATCCGCCAGGGTCGGCGCAAGCCACCGCCCGCTCTATCCGCTAGCGTCGGGAGAGTCGGTGAGCCACTAACATTGCGGACGTGCCAAATTAGCCCCCGGCGAGCCGCCGGGGGGGAACGCCCGCCAACCTCTTGCTCTTACAGCCCCATCACTTTCCGCCGGCAGGAAACACGTGCCCCTTGGCTTCCATCGGCGCGGTGTAGACGCCCTTACGGGCAGTGACAAACAAGGTCTTGCCTTCAGGGCCGCCGAACGTGGCGTTGGCCGGTTGCTCAGGGAACGCGATCACGCCCAGAGCTTTGCCGCCCTTGTCAAAGACCTGCAGGCCGAGCGCTGAGGTGATGTACAGGTTGCCGGCGGTGTCGATCGTCAGCCCATCGCCGCCGCCTCCGCTCTGGCCGGGCGCTTGCGCTAAGCGGCAGAATTCGCGGCCGGCCCCGAGCTTGCCAGGCCCCTCCACCGGGTAGGCCATCATGATGTCGTTGCCGCTGGGAATGACGTACAGCGTTTGCTCGTCAGGCGAAAGGATCACGCCGTTCGGGGCCTTGAGATCGTCGATCAAGCGCGTCACTTCGCCGGCCGGAGTCGCGTAGTAGACGGCCGTCTTGCCTTGCGGCAACGGATCGGGCGCACGGAAGTGGGGGTCGGTGAAGTAGGCGCCTCCGGCGCGGTCGACGACCAGATCATTTGGCGCGTTGAAGCGAGCGCCCTGGTGTTCTTTGGCGAGCGGGCGGATCGACTTGTCGTCGGCCGAAATCGCCACGACCTGGCCGTCCATCTGGCAGGCGGCGATCTCGCCTGAGCCGATCACGATCAGTCCATTCGTATGCCCCGAGGGCTCGAGGAACAGCGCGACCTTGCCCTGCGGATCGATCTTATAGATGCGGTTTGCCGGAATGTCGGAGAAGTAGATGTTCCCGTGACGATCGGCGGCCGGGCCTTCGGTGAATTGATAGACGCCCTCGACCTTGGTAATTGGGCCGGTGGGGCCGATGCCGGGAATGGCGTCCGCGGCACGCACCTGACCAAGAGACAACACGACCAAACCGACGAGGCAGCAAACGGAAACGCGCATGGCTAGCTCGAATCTCAGAGGGATGAAGAGGGGCTCGACGGTGGGTGTGTACCCAGCAAGCTAGCGGGCGGGCAGGGGGCGTGCAACCAGCGGCGACTATCCCTGCTTAACGCCATGATCGACAAGCAGTCGGCGCGCGGCCGGAATCGCGCTCGCCGTCTGCTCGAGCCAGCACAGCCCTTTTTCGATCTCCGCGGCATGCTCGCTCGCCGCCTGAGCAAGGAGTTGTCGCCGGGTATTGGCGTCGAACTCGTGCGTCGGTGCTTTGGCGTAGCGCTGCATGGTGGGGCCCGCCAGGATGCGGCCGACTTGCTCCGCGCTGGTGGCCGCGCCAAAGTGCTCGTGCGCCGCCTGCAGATGTGTCGGCGGATCGGCTAGGAAGCGATCGAAGTCGAGCCACAACACGCGATCGCCAAAGCGATCGCCGGCCGCTTGCAGGGCCAGCATTTCGCACAGCCAGCTCATGGCCACCTGCTCGCCAGGCGAGAGTTGCTCTCGCTGCCCGAGCGGCGCGCCGAGCCGGCGCTCGAGTCGCTTGAGGCGCTGCGTCGCTAGCCCGGTGATGTCGCTCATCGCCCCACCCAACAGCGCCGGCAGGAACACGAGCGGCGACACATACATGGCCACTGCCCGCGCGGTCGGCTGCCGCTCGAGCAATTGCTCGGACAACTCGCAGACGAAGCTCGTAGCCTTGATCACAGCCGTTTGCTGCGATTCGAACGTCCGCGACCAGACTCGCAAATAAACGCTCGAGCGATCGGCGAATTCCTCGCGGCTCCAAGGGCAGTTCGCTTCCCCAAGCGATAACTCGGCCTCGGCCAGGAACCGCAGGATCGCCGGCTCGCGTAGGGAAAATAGCGAGGGATGCTGACCCACCAACCGGGAGAGCAGCGTCGAGCCGACGTGCGAGATATGGAAGATATAGTGGCAACGCTCCGGCAGCCCCTCGGCCGCCTCGCGAAACTCGGTCCAGCGTGCCCACCCAGTCTTCGTGTTCGCCGTCAGCAGTCGGTTGTCGAGAAAACTGGCCGCCGCGTAATCCGTTGCGCTCAAGTTGACGATCTGCACCGCATCGGCACGCACATCGAACGCGATCGGGTAGAGCGCCGGCGAGGCTTGCAGATGCTGGCGAAGGCTAGGAGCGGTCATGCGTTCAACGTCGGCGAGGGTCTCTCATTAGCCCCCCGTGAGTCACGGGGGGAAAAAAGCTGGGAGTTATGTGTTCGCGGGCCGTTGGAAAACACTAACGTGGATCCCCCCGGCGACTCGCCGGGGGCTAATAGGCGGATCACGTTAGTGATCTCGCAGAATCTCCTCCGCCGCGTTCTTGCCGCAGGAGCCCATCACGCCGCCGCCGGGGTGGCTCGCCGCGCCGCAAACGTACAGCCCTGCCACCGGCGTGCGGTGATCGGCCCAACCGGCCACGGGGCGCAGCGAGTAAAGCTGATGCAGCGTCATCGCGCCCTGGAAGATGTTGCCGCCGGTGAGGCCGTAGGTCCGCTCGAGGTCGAGCGGGCTCAGCACCTGGCGATGCAGCACCGCGCCCGGCACGTTCGGCGCATAGCGGCTGAGCACCTCGATGCAACGGTCACCGAAGGCTTCCTTCCGCTCGTCCCAGTTGCCTTCGGCCAACTTGTAGGGAGCGTACTGCACGAAGATCGAAATGATGTGCTTGCCTTCAGGCGCGATTGTCTGGTCAACGCACGTAGGCATCGTCAGCTCGAGGATCGGCTCTTCGCTGGGGCGGCCATACTTGGCGTCGTCGAACGCCCGCTCGAGGTAGTCGAGCGTAGGGCCGATGTGCATGGTGCCGTGGTGATGCGGGGCCACACCAGTGCTCGGCAGCGCCGTGAAGTTCGGCGGCTCCGATAGCGCCAGGTTCACCTTGGCCGAGGCCGACGAGTAGTCGATGCGGGCAACCGCCGCGCGAAACTCCTCCGGCAGCCACTGTGGCTCGAGCAGCCGTTCGAAGGTCCAATGCGGGTCGAGGCTCGAGGCCACGATGCGGGCATCGATCTGCTTGCCGCCGGCGAGCAACACGCCGGCTGCCTTGCCGTCTTTGACCAGGATCTGCCGGACCTCGGTCTCGCGGAAGATCTCGACGCCCAGGTCGGTGCAGGACTTCTCGAGCGCCGTTGCCAGCCCACCCATGCCGCCCTGCACATATCCCCACACGCCGCGGGCGCCGCCGGCCTCGCCCATCACGTGATGCAGCAGCACATAGGCGCTGCCGGGCGCGCCGATCGAGGAGAAGCTGCCGATCACCGCGTCGGTAGCCAGCGTCGCCTTCAGGCCTTCGCTCTCGAACCACCGCTCGAGCAGCGGGCGGGCAGCGCCGGCCAACACCTCGATCGCCTCGGGCACGTCGTTGCCCAAGGCGGACATGGCGCGATACATCTCCCAGAGCTTGCCGGCGTCGCGCACTTTCTTGCCGAGTCCGATCTTGCGGCCGTTCACTTCGATCGGCAAGTCGGGCGCGGTCTTGGCCAGCACCGGCTCGATCGCCTTGGCCACGCGTTCGAGCAGTTTCTCGTAGCGGGGATAGGCTTCAGCGTCGCGCGTGCTGAACTTGGCGATCTCGCGCTGATTGAGCCCCGGCTCGGGGCCCATCAGCAGCGAACGGCCGTCCGGGAACGGCGTGAACGACGAGGGACTGCGCGGCAACACCTTGAGCCCATAGGCGTTGAGCTTCAGGTCGCGGGTGATCTGCGGCTGGAAGAGGCTGATGACGTAGGCGGCGGTCGAAACCTTATACCCAGGCCAAAGCTCTTCGGTCGTGCTCGCTCCCCCAAGGACGTGGCGGCGCTCGAGCACGCACACGCGGCGGCCCGCCTTGGCCAGATAGGCAGCGGCGACCAGGCCGTTGTGGCCGCCGCCGATGATGATCACGTCGTAGCTAGCGCGGGGGGGCATTCCGTCCTCTGTTCAATGAGAAACCAAGTTGCATCTAGTTCGTCGCCGCCAGCGGCACGCCCAGCCGCTCGGCGACGCGGATCAGATCGGCGTCGCGCGTCGCCAGCGGCAAGCGGCGGCGACGCGCGAGATCGAGATAGGCCGCATCATAGGACGTGAGGGCATGGTCGCGACAGAGTGGCAGTAGATGGGAAAACGACCGCCCGGCCGTCTCATGGTCGATCTCGATCTCGAGGACACTAAGTTCGCGCAGAAAATCATCGGCTCGCTCCAGCGTGATGCGGCCGCGGCGCTCTGCGATCACCAGCACGTTGGCGACCTCGAGGTGCCAGAACGCCGGCACGAGCGCGGCATCAGTGGCCATGCGATCGAGCAGCGCCAAACTCGCAGGATTGGCTTCGTCGCGAAAGCACCAGCTCAACGTCATGGAGGCATCCAGGACGAACTGTGCGGTCATCGACGACCTTCCGCGATCAGATCCTTGATCTTCAGGCCGCCCAAGTCGTTCTGCTGAGCCAAGCTTTTGATCGCGGCGATTGCCTTGCGGCGCTCGTCGACGGAAGGCAACTGGGCGACCGGCACAACGCGCGCGACCGGAACGCCGTGGCGAGTGATCGTCACTTCTTCGCCCCCAGCAACACGCTCGAGCAGCTCGGCGAAGTGCGTTTTGGCTTCGTAGGCGCCCATGCTTGATGTGTCCGCCACGAATCGCTCCTTGGCCTCAGACTGGTCTACGACCAGTCTATCTTGAGGGCCGCTTCTTGTCAGCGTGGCACGGGACATCCAAAGCCGTGGCAATCGCCATTCTTTCCGCAAGATTAACTGAGGAAACACTTTGCGTTGTACAACTGCATCGAACGCCATTTTAGACAGGCCCGGTTGCCAAAAATAGAAAACCCGGTAGGATGCTAGGGAAGAATCATTATCCGTTTCCCCAAGCCCGCTCATGAACCCGGCCATCAGCAGCAACGACGACGTTGTGCTCGACCTGCTTCGCAGGCGGGGCGCGCTCGGCATTGCCGAGTTGTCGGAAGCGCTCGAGGTAACGGCCACCGCCATTCGCCAACGGCTGACCCGTGTGGTCGAGCGGGGGTTGGTCGAGCGCGAACGAGTGCCGGCTGGCCGCGGCCGGCCGAGTTACCGGTATCGTCTGAGCGATAAGGGCTTTCGCCACGCCGGCAACAACTTCGCCGAATTGGCGATGGCGCTCTGGCAAGAAGTGCGGCGGATTCCCAATCTTGAGGTGCGGCGCGGTCTGCTGCAACGCTTGGCCGAGCGGATGAACGCCGGCATGAGTGAA
>JAESFN010001098.1_pt1 | contig 14704 bp, 16 predicted proteins | sample 9269411 | NCBI WGS metagenome assembly JAESFN01 (sample SAMN14505399, study PRJNA617100) | algae metagenome | isolation source: Iphinoe sp. HA4291-MV1 and co-occurring heterotrophs from trail next to... | place: USA: Maunawili Falls, Hawaii | collected 2009-07-25
CTTGTTCAACGGTTGGCGAGGGCCTAGAGAGCGGCAGCAAAAGGCCGGGCCGAACGCGCTAATCTGATGTATCGGTGCCGCCGATACCCTAATTCCGCGAAAACCGCCAGTCCCGAGCCGAAAGACGTAGCCTTGCCCGGTCCCTCATCAGTCCCGCCGGTCTCCCCATGGTGGACGCCTTCGGTGCATGCCGACCGGCGCCCGGCGCTGCTGGCGCGCAACCGGATCGAATTGGCGGTGCGCAAGTACCTGAGCGAGCGCGACTTTCTGATGGTCGACCCGCCGGGACTGCAGCGCAGCCCGGGGAACGAGACGCACCTCCATGCCTTTGCCACCACGGCGATCGGCAATGACGGGGTGGGGGAGACGCTTTACCTCCACACGTCGCCGGAATTCTCGATGAAGAAGCTGCTGGCGGCGGGCGAGCGGCGGATCGCCAGTCTCGGGCATGTCTGGCGGAATCGCGAGCGGAGCGCGCTGCACCACCCCGAGTTCACGATGCTGGAGTGGTATCGGGCCGGGGAGTCGTATGACGCGGTGATCGCCGATTGCGTGAACCTGCTTTGGCTGGCAGCCGAAACCGTCGGCATTCAGTACCTGCGTTTCCGGGGGCGGGAGTGCGACCCGTTCGGTGACCCCGAGCGGCTGGGAGTTGTTGAGGCTTTTCAGCGGTTTGCCGGGATCGACCTGTTCGCGACGATGGACGCGGATGGGGTGACTGACGCTGAGGCGCTGGCGGCCGAGATGCGCCGAGCGGGGCTGGAGGTGCCGCGGGAATACACGTGGTCGTACCTGTTCAGCCGGGTTCTGGTGGAAAAAGTCGAGCCAAATCTGGGGCTTGGGCGTGTGACGGTGCTGGACCGCTATCCGGCGGCGGAGGCGGCGCTGGCGCGGCGGACGGTCGGTGATCGGCGGCTGGCGGAGCGGTTCGAGCTTTATGCCTGTGGGGTGGAACTGGCAAACGGGTTCGGCGAGCTGACAGATGCAACAGAACAGCGCGTAAGGTTCCAAGCCGAGATGCACGAAAAGCTGCGGCTGTACCATGAAATTTATCCGCTGGATGAGGAACTGCTGGCGGCGCTGCCGCTGATGGACGAAACCAGCGGTGTGGCACTGGGGTTCGACCGGCTGGTGATGCTGGCGGTGGACGCGCGGCGGATCGAGGACGTGCTGTGGGTGCCGGTGGTCGGAGGCGACAGATGAAGCAGGATCGCGCGATACGGACGCCGAAGGAACTGGTGTCGGCCGGGCTGCTCGAGGCCGGGCGGCAGGGTGACGCCGAGGCGGTGGCGAAGCAGTATGCGATTGCCATCACACCTGCGATGGCGGGGCTGATCGATCGCGACGACCCGAACGATCCGATCGCGCGGCAGTTCGTGCCCGACCTCGCTGAGCTGAGCACGACGCCGGAGGAGCGGGCGGACCCGATCGGGGACCTCTCGCACTCGCCGGTCGAGGGGATCGTGCATCGTTACCCGGACCGGGTGCTGCTGAAGGCTGTGCATGTTTGCCCGGTGTATTGTCGCTTCTGCTTCCGCCGCGAGATGGTGGGGCCGGAGGGGTTGGGGACGCTGGCGCCCGAGGCAATGGATGCCGCGATCGGCTACATCGCCGGGCATCCCGAGATCTGGGAAGTGATCCTCACCGGCGGCGACCCGCTGGTGCTGTCGGCGCGGCGGCTCGAGGAGATGATGGTCCGGCTCAAGGACATCGCGCATGTGAAGATCGTGCGCTTCCACAGCCGGGTGCCGGTGGTGGAGCCGGAGCGGGTCGACGACAAGCTGATCGAAGCGCTGAAGGCCAGCGGCAAGACCACCTATGTGGCGCTGCATGCCAACCATCCGCGCGAGCTGACCCCGGCGGCGCGGGCGGCGGCGGGGCGGTTGGTCGACGCCGGCGTGGTGATGCTGAGCCAGTCGGTGCTGCTGCGCGGCATCAACGACGATGCGGACGTGCTGGCCGGCCTGATGCGCGGCTTCGTCGAGATGCGGGTGAAGCCCTATTACCTGCACCATCCGGACCTGGCGCCGGGCACGGCGCATTTCCGGCTGTCGATCGCCGAGGGGCAGGCGCTGGTCGCGGGGCTGCGCGGACGAGTGTCGGGGCTGTGCCAGCCGACCTATGTGCTGGACATCCCCGGCGGCTACGGCAAAGCGCCGATCGCGGCGAGCAATGTCGAAGCGACGGGCGAGGGCAGCTACGCGGTGTCGGACTGGCAGGGCGGGGTGCACGCCTACCCGCCGGCCGGAACGTACTAGCGGCGGTAACGCAGCGCTTCGACGATGATCTGGAACGCCGGCGATTGCTGGCGGCGGCTGGGATAATAGAGGTGGAAGCCGGAGATCGACGGGCACCATGCGTCGAGGACGGCTATGAGCGTGCCGCGCTCGATGTGCTCGCGAACCGCTTCCTCGGGGACAAAGGCGATGCCGAAACCCTTGAGGGCGGCTTCGACCGACAGGTGGATTGAGCTGAAGGCGAGCTGCCCGTCGACGCGCACGCGCAGCGGTCGATCTTCCTGCTGGAACTCCCAGGCGTAGATGGCGCCGCTGCCGATGAGACGCAGGTTGATGCAGGCGTGCCTGACCAGCTCCTGTGGCGTCTCCGGTGTTGGGTGGCGCTCGAAGTACTCGGGAGAGGCGACCGGGAGCAGGCGGCTATCGGGGCCGATGCGCACCGCGACCATGTCCTTTTCAACGCTTTCGCCGAGCCGTACGCCGGCGTCGTAGCCCTGCGCAGCGATATCGACGAAGCCGTTGTCGCTGACCAGCTCGAGCCGGATATCGGGATAGTCGCGCAGCACGCCCGCCAGCCTCGGCCAGACGATGGTATCGGCGGCGTATTCGCTGGCGGTGATGCAAACGGTGCCGGCCGGCTTGTCGCGCAGTTCGCCCAGCGCGAGGAGTTCGGTGTCGATCTCCTCAAGACGCGGGGCGACGGTGGCGAGGAGGCGCGCGCCGGCCTCGGTGGGTGAGACGCTGCGGGTGGTGCGGGTGAGCAGGCGATAGCCGAGGCGTTCTTCGAGCGTGCGGACGGTCTGGCTCAGCGCCGAGGGCGAAATGCCGAGTTCGGCCGCGGCGCGGGTGAAGCTGCGGGCGCGGGCAACTACGGCGAAGGCGGCGAGATCGTTGTAGCTGGTTCGCATCATTGTGAAGCCCTGCTTACAGGCTGATGCAGATTATCGCCGATTATCGCGCCAGAGAAGCCGGCCTATCTCAAGCCTCGAAGCTGCAAATCGAGGAGTATGACGATGTCGATCCCGACCATCACCCTGAACAATGGCGTAGAGCTGCCGGCCCTCGGGTTCGGCGTGTTCCAGACGCCGCCTGACGAGACGCAGGTGGCGGTGGTCGAGGCGCTGCGCGTCGGCTATCGCCACATCGATACTGCGGCGAGTTACGGCAACGAGCGCGGCGTCGGCGCGGCGATCAAGGCGTCGGGGCTGGCGCGGTCCGAGTTGTTCATCGAGACCAAGATCTGGGTCACCGACTACGGCTATGACGAGACACTGCACAGCTTTACCAAGAGCGCCGGCAAGCTCGGGGTCGAGCAGATCGACCTGCTGCTGCTGCACCAGCCGCTACCGTCGGCGTTTGATCGCACGCTGGGTGCCTATCGGGCGCTCGAGACGCTGCTCGCCGACGGCAGGGTGCGGGCGATCGGCATCAGCAACTTCCTGCCGGAGCACCTCGAGCGCCTGCTTCCCGAGATCAAGGTGATGCCGGCGGTGAACCAGATCGAGGTGCATCCGTATTTCCAGCAGCGCGCGGTACAGGCGCTCAACGCCAGGCACGGTATCCTGACACAGGCGTGGGCGCCGATCGGGGGGATTACCTTCTATCGTCCCGGGTTTTCGAAGAGCACGCTCGCCGATCCGGTCATCCTCGATATCGCGGCGGTGTACGGCAAATCGGCGGCGCAGGTGATGCTGCGCTGGGGCGCGCAGGAGGGCCGCTCGGTGATCCCCAAGTCGGTGAAGCCGGCCCGTATCGCGGAAAACTTCGACGTGTTCGACTTCAAGCTGACGGCGGCGCAGCTGGCGGCCATCGACGGGCTCGACAGCCTGGAGCGGGGCGGGCCGGACCCGAGCAGCATCACGGTCGACACGTTCAAGCGCGTGATCCCCGAGGCGTAGGAGCTCAGGCGGCCTGTTGCACCGTGCCGTCGACGATGACGTGGGGCAGGCCGCGGGAGCAGGTCTCGATGCGGGCTTCGACGCGGTAGACGTCGCGCAGCAGGTCGACGGTGATCACGTCGGTGGACCTGCCGCAGGCGGTCATCCGGCCGTTGACGATCACCATGGTCTGGTCGGCGAAGCGCAGGGCCTGGTTGAGGTCGTGCAGCGCAATCAGCACGATCATGCCGCGGGCGCGGGCGGTCTGCTGCATGAAGCCGAGCACTTCCACCTGGCGGTGGAGGTCGAGGGCCGAGGTCGGCTCGTCCATCAACAGGATCTCGGGATCACGCACCAGCGACTGGGCGATGCTCACCAGCTGGCGCTGGCCGCCGCTTAGTTCGCCCAGGTTGCGGAAGGCGATCGGCTTGATCTCGAGTGCATCGATCACGGTGTCGATGGCGCGCAGGTCGCCATCCTCGACGCCCCAGCCGGAGCCCTGCTTGCGGGCGAGGAGGATCGACTCGTAGACGGTGAGCACGGCATTGGCCGAGGTGTCCTGCGGCATATAGCTCAGCGCCCGGTCGGCATGGCGGGCATTGGTCACCTCGACGATGCCGTCGCCGCGCAGCAGGCCGGCAATGCGCTTGAACAGCGTCGACTTGCCGGCGGCGTTGGGGCCGATGACGGCGACGATCTCGCCGGCGGTGAAGGCCGGCGTGGTGACGCCGCTGACCACGGTCTTGCGGCCGTAGCCGGCCGCCACATCCTCGAGCCTCAGGCTTACCATGACTTCCTCATGTTGCTGATGATGAGCGAGAAGAAGAACGGCACGCCAACCAGCGCGGTGATGATGCCGATGGGGAAGACGACGCCCGGGACGATCGACTTCGAGACGATCGAGGTGACCGAGAGCAGCAGGGCGCCGCAGAGCACCGAGCCGGGCAGGAAGAAGCGCTGGTCTTCGCCCAGGATCATGCGCGCCATGTGCGGGCCGACCAGGCCGACAAAGCCGATGGTGCCGACGAAGCTGACCGGAATGGAGGCCAGCAGGGCAACGATCAGCATGGTTTCGAGCCGGAGGTAGCGGACGTTGACGCCAAAGCTGGCGGCCTTGTCTTCGCCAAGGCGCAGGGCGGTCAGCGCCCAGGCATTGCGTGCGAACAGCGGCAGGGCGACGACCACGACGAGCGCGGTGATGCCGACCTTCTCCCAGGTCGCCTTGGTGAGGCTGCCCATGGTCCAGAACACCACGGTCGCCAGCGCCTGCTCGGACGCGAGGTACTGCAGGAAGGCAAGCAGGGCGTTGAAGGTGAAGACCAGCGCGATGCCGAGCAGCACCACGGTCTGCACGGTGACACCGCGGGCCTGCGAGATGAAGTGGATGATCATCGTCGCGACCAGCGCCATCATGAAGGCGTTGATGGGGACCGCGTAACCGGCGGGGACCGGCAGGAAGGGAACGCCGATGACGATGGCGAGTGCCGCGCCAAAGCTGGCGGCGGCGGAGATGCCGAGCGTGAACGGGCTGGCCAGCGGGTTGGCGAGAATGGTCTGCATCTGCGCGCCGGCGGCAGACAGGGCGGCGCCGACGACGATCGCCATGACGGCGACCGGCATGCGGATATCCCAGACGACGACCCGGATCTGTTCGGGGGCCGCGCCCGGGTTGAGGATGGCGCCGACGACCTGCAGGATGTCGTATTTTGCCGGACCCCAGGCGACGTCGAACGCGAAGCTGATGCCGAGCGCGATGGTCAGGCCGGCGAGGATCAGGATGCGCTTGTAGGCGAGGGCGCGGTATTGACCGCGCCCCGCCAGATCCAGGGTCTCAGTGGTTGCGAGGGTCATCAGTCGTTCAACGAGACCCAGTAGCCCGGCTTGTAGGCGACCGGCAGGAAGCGGTCGTGCAGTTCCTTGAAGGTCGCATCCGGATCGAGATCGGCGAACAGGTCCGGGTGCAGCCACTTGGCGATCCGCTGGATGGCCACGAACTGGAACGGGTTGGTGTAGAATTGGTGCCAGATGGCGTGGACGTTGCCGGTTTCCTTGGCCTTGACGCCGGTGAAGGCGGGACGGTCCATCAGGGCGGCAAGCTTGACCTTGCCGGCGGCGAGATCGGCGCCGGCGCCAACGCCGACCCAGATGCCGTCGGGCTTGGCCGACTGGCTCCAGTTCGAACCGGTCGAGATGTAGACGTCGGGATTGGCGGCGATGATCTGTTCGCCGCTGACCATGCCCTGGGCGCCGGGCAGAATGTCGGTGCCGAGGTTGTGGCCACCGGCCAGCTTGATCATGCGGCCGAAGTTCTCGTCGCCGAAGGTGGCGCAGCACTCATCGAAGAAGCCCGGAGCGCGCTCGAGGAAGACCAGCGGTGCGGCCGGCTTCTTGGCCTCGATGACGTCGGTGACGCGCTTGATCTGGGCGGTGCGGAAGGCGTTGAACTCGGCGGCCCGTTCCTCTTTGCCGAAGAGCTTGCCGAGGATGTCCATGCTGGCCTCGGTGTTCTTGAAGGCCTCGAGGCGGAAGTCGATGAACACCACCTTCACGCCGATCGAGTCGAGCGTGTCGAACAGCTTGGATTCCTCGGCCGGGGTCTTGGATTCGAGCGGCAGCAGCAGCACGTCGGGCTTGAGGCTGACGGCCAGCTCGGTCTGGAAGGTGCCGTCGGTCAGGTTACCGAAGACCGGGATATCGGCCATCTTCGGGAACTTGGCGAGGTACTCGTTCCAGGTGTCGAGGTCGGCGGTGCGGACGTCGTCACGCCAGCCCACCACCCGCTTGAACGGGTCTTCGGTGTCGAGCACGGAGACGAAGTAAATCTGGCGACCTTCGCCGAGGATCGCGCGTTCGACCGGTTTGTCGAAGCTGACTTCGCGTCCGGCGACGTCAGTGATGGTGAAAGCCTGCGCCTGGGCGGCAACAGTGCCGGCCAGCACGGAGAGGGTCGCGATGGCGACGGCGAAGAAAGTCCTGCGAAGCATATTGCATCTCGCTCGTTGGGGTGCGAGAGCAGCGGGTATTAAACCTGATCCGGCAAATCAAGTTTTATCTTCTAGAGTCATTCCAAGGTGGCAGCCTCCCCATAGGGAGCGGTATGAGGACGTGCATGACGGCGGGAAGCAATTACTCGGTACGTGACGAAATCCGCGACTACTGGTCGATGCGGGCGGAGACATTCGATCTCAGCCCCGGGCACGAGATTTTCTCGGAGACCGAGCGCGGTGCGTGGCATCGGTTGATCCGCAAGCACCTGGGGCAGGGGGACGGCCGGCGAGCACTCGACCTGGCGTGCGGCACCGGGGTGGTGTCGCACCTGATGCATGACCTGAAATACGAGGTCACCGGGCTCGACTGGTCCGAGGCGATGCTCGACAAGGCGCGGGCCAAATCGAAGACGCGGGGCTCTTCGATCCGCTTCCTGATGCGTGACGCCGAGACGACGGGAGAGGATGCGGGCAGCTACGACGTGATCGTCACCCGGCACCTGGTGTGGACGCTGGTCGATCCGGCCGCGGCGTTTGCGCACTGGTTCTCGCTGCTGAAGCCGGGCGGACGGGTGCTGATCGTCGACGGCGACTTCGTCAGCCAGACCTGGTTCAGGAAGCTGCGCCGGCGGTTCGAGGCGGTGATGAGCCGGTTCCGGCCGGCCAAGCCCGATCCGCGGGCCGACTTCCGGACGCAGTACCAGTCGATCATGGCGCAGATCCATTTCCGCGAGGGAGCGCGGGCGCCCGAAGTGGTGCGGCTGCTCGAGGGGGCGGGGTTCAGGCCGGTGATCGTCGACACATCGCTGGGCGAGATCCACCGGGCGCAGGCCAGCAAGATGGGGATCGCGCAGTTCCTCGACCGCTCGACGCAGCACCGCTACGCGATCTGCGCGGTGCGGCCGGAATAGTCTGGCGCGGCGCCGGGCGGGCCCCTAGTCTCGCCCCGCATTTCGACAGGTAGCACATGACCACTCCATCGACCTGGCCATTTCCGTGGCCCGAAGACCGCGTTGCGCACTATACGGCGTACCGCGTGCCCGAACCGCTGACCATCGACGGCAAGCTCGACGAGGCGAGCTGGGGGCTGGCGCCGCGGTCGCCGCGGTTTGTCGACCTGATCACCGGCAAGCCGACCGTGCACGATACACGGGCGGCGGTGCTGTGGGACGACACGTATCTCTATGTCGGGTTCTGGGTGGAGGAGCCGTTCGTCGAGGCGAAGCTTACCGAACGGGATTCGCTGATCTGGAGCGAGAACGACATCGAGGTGTTCGTCGCCGGGCCGGATGCGTATTACGAGCTGGAACTCAACGCGCTGGGGACGATCTACGAGGCGTTCTTCGTGTGGGACGATGCCTACGAGCGGCGTGGCTTCGACAAGGCGGCCGAGTTTTCGCGTACCGCCGTGGGCGCCAAGCCGTGGAACGGGGTGGGGTTCGACAAGCACCCCAGGGGGACGCGGCTGGGGCTGTTCAACTGGGACATGCCGGGGCTTCGGGCCGCGGCCGCGGTGGACGGGACGATCAACGACAGTTCCGACCGGGATCGCGGCTGGACGGCGGAGATCGCCATTCCGTGGGCCAGCATGGGGTGGCTCGCGACCGACGGGCGGGCGCTGCCGCCGAAGGACGGCGACACCTGGCGGATGGATTTCTCGCGCTTCAATACCTATCGCGCGGCCAAGCCTGCCGAGGATTCGGGCGGCTGGGCGTGGAGCGCGCATGGGGTGTGGGATTCGCACGTGCCGGAGCTGTTTCCGCATGTGCACTTTTCGACGAAGGTGGTGGGCGGGGAGGGGTAGGACTGCGCTTCCCGCCGCCCCCTCCACCAGCTTCGCTGGTCCCCCTCCCCCGCCACGCGGGGGAGGATCACGGAGAGGCCGGTGTGCCCCTCAGTTGCCCCAATACTCCGGATCAAGCAGCTTGCCATGGGCCCAGGCCTCGATCAGGGCGCCGGCGATGGCGCCGGGGCGGGGGCGGTTGATTTCGGGGTGGGTGCCGGCGAGGATTTCGAGCACTTCGGCGCGGGTGACCCAGCGGGCGTCGGAGAGTTCGACCGGATCGATGGTGATGGCTTCGCTCGTCGCGTCGCCCTGGCAGCCGAACATCAGCGACATCGGGAACGGCCAGGGCTGCGAGGAGACGTAGCGGACCGGGCCGACCTTGATAGCGCTCTCTTCGAGGGTTTCGCGGCGGACAGCCGCTTCGATGGTTTCGCCCGGTTCGACGAAGCCGGCGAGCAGCGAGTACATGCGTTCGGGCCAGCTCGGGCTGCGGCCGAGCAGCAGCAGGTCGCCGCGGGTGATGGCCATGATCACCACTGGGTCGGTGCGCGGGAAATGCTGGGTGCCGCATTGCGGGCATTTTCGCACCCAGCCCGAACTCTCGACGGCGCTGGGGTTGCCGCAATTGGCGCAGAAGCGGTGGCTGGAGTGCCAACTGATCAGGGCGCGACCTGTGGCGACGGTCTCGCCTTCGAGCCGGGTCAGCGTCGGCATCAGGCCGCGGATTTCCATGAACTTGGCGTCGGGAAAGCCGGGGTGGACCTGCTGGGTCTGGTCGATGAACTGGCCGATGGTGGTGGCGTCCTCGGGCGGCGACCAGAGCGGCAGGTCGGCGGCGAAGCGCGGACCGTCCGGCGTCAGGCCGACGAAGAGCGGGGCCTCACGGCTGTCGGCGCGGGCGGGGTGGTCGAGCGGCACGGCGGCGGGGCGGCCATCGGCGTCGGCGAGGAGCTTGCCGCGCCAGAACACCAGCGTGCGGGCGCGCGGATCGTTGCGCGCTTCGTCGGTGGTCCGCAGGTGCGCGACGCGATCGAGCTCCCCCGGCTTGAATGCAAACCCGTAGTCCACGGCTACCCCTCCAGATTGGCCTAGCGGTGTAGGGGGATGCGGCGCGAGCCGCAAGCCGGATGGATCAGCCGTTCCACTTCATGCCCATGTAGACGCCGCCGACTTCCAGCTCTTCGAGCATCTGGCCCAGGTGCTTGTACTTGGTGGACTCGCGCTTCACCTTGTTGATCCAGAGCAGGTAGTCGTTGCGCTGGTAGGGCGGGCGGGCGTCGTAAGCGGCGCGGAGGCCGCTGCGCTCGAGCGCTTCGCGGACGAAGTCGGGCATTTCCTCGCGCTTGCGCAGCGGCCTCAGCGCTGGGCTCATGCGAGCACCGCCTGGGCTTCGATCTCGATCAGGTAGTTCGGGTTGGCGAGGCCGGCGACCCGAAGCACGGTGACGACGGGCGGGTTGGTGCGGGCGCCCCAGAAGGCCATCCAGGCGCCGAAGGCGGCGCGGAGGTCGGCGGCCTGATCGATGACGACGGTGACTTTCACGAGATCCTCGAGGTTGGCTCCGGCCGCGTCGAGCACGGCCTTGAGATTCTGCAGTGCCTGCGCCGACTGGGCGGCGACATCGCCCTTGCCGACGATCTCGCCGTGGCGGTCGACGGCGTTCTGGCCGCCAATCAGCAGGGTACGCGCGCCTGATGGCACGAGGACCGCCTGGGTGAAGACCGGGTTGTTGTGCAGGGCTTCGGGGTTGATGTGCTGGACGGGCATCGGGTGTCTCTCCTTGGTTGATGACTCAACATGGAGGGGACCTGCTGACAACGCCCGTCAGTAGCTTTCGCGGTATTCTATTACCGCGTCCCGACTGAATGGTCGAGGCTGTAGAGTCGCCTGCCCGGACGACCCTACAGCCCCCTGATCCGCGATTGCCACCGGCGGATCATTTCCTCTGCAGCGGCTTCGGCGCCCTGCATGTTTGCACTCTGATAGACATCAACCTCGACACCGTTGTGCGATAGCTGATCGACAGCTTCTGCCAGCACGGTGTTGAGGATGAAAACCCCCGCAATGGTCGAGGTCGGGCCCATGCGGATGTCGTTGCCGACGGTGAGAGCGGCATCGCCATATTCGCCGCCGTTGTCGAGCACCAGATCGGTGACCTGATAGAGGAGCTTCCCCGACTCGTGGCGCGAAGTGATGGCGCGGGCGTGGCGCAGCGAGGTCAGCGCGATGGTGGTGGCGCCGCGGGCCTTGCAGGCGAGCGCCATCTCGATGGGGTAGGCGTTGCGGCCGGAATTGGAGACGATGAAGACGACGTCACCGGGGCCGACCGGATAGTCGGCGAGGACGCGTTCGGCGCGGCCGGCCTCGCGCTCGAGCAGCGTGGAGCGCTCGGCGCCGAGGTGCAGCATCAGGTCGACATCGAGGATGGCCTGGGCTGCGGCGATGCCGCCGGCGCGGTAGAAGGCTTCCTCGGCGATGAGGTGGGAGTGGCCGGAGCCGGCGACATAGACCAGGTGGTCGGAGCCGAGTGCGGTGGCGACGGCGTCGCGGGCCGCATCGAGGGCAGGCGATTGCTCGCCGAGCACGCGGTCGAAGATAGTGGCGAGCTGGTCGCGATAGCGCTGGCGCGGGATAGTCATTCTAACCTCTGATCTCGCCGACATACTTATACCGATCGCCGCGGTACCAGGTCATTGCGTCTTCGACGACGGTGCCGGACAGGCCGTAGCCGAGCTGTGAAACTTCGAGCACCGCGGCGCCCGGCCGGATGCCCAGGTGGGCAGCGAGCGTCTCGTCGGCCTCGGTGGCGGAGAGACTCTGCAGCACACGGTGCGGACGGGCGTTGCGCGCGTCCATGCGTTCGTAGAGCGAGCCGGAGCCGTCGTAGTCGGCGCCGACCGCCTCGACCGGGACCACGGCGCGTTCGAGCGCGATGGCCTCGCCGCCGGCGAGACGCAGGCGGACCAGCGTCAGGACGGGCGAGCCGAGCGGCAGGCCGGTGCGGAAGGCGGCATCGGCGCCGATCCGCCCGATGGAGCATTCGAGCACCCGGGAGGTCGGCTCGAGGCCGCGCATGCGCATGTCTTCGGTGAAGCCGGAGAGCTGCGACAGGGCCTTGGGGATGCGGCCGATCACCACCGTGCCGGCGCCGGGCCGGGTGGCGATGATGCCCTGCTGGGCCAGTTCCTTCAGCCCCTGGCGGAGGGTGGAGCGGGAGACCGCGAGGGCCTCGGCCATCTCGCGTTCGGAGGGCAGCGATTCGCCTGGCGCGATGGCGCCGGAATCGAGCACGGCGGTCAATGCGTTGCGCAGACGCTCGCCCAGCGGACCGTGCCGGGCCTCCATCCGTTCGCGTACCGCGGCGTAAAAGTCCAAGGGTCCTCCGACCGCTGAGCCGTGCTTGTTCGTGCGCAACTGGTATGATTTTGGACTGGCATTTGCAAGCGCTCGCGCAAAGATTTGCAAGCGGATTGCACCGAATGTCGCAGGACTTTTGGGTGCTGGACAAACTGGTCTAAACCAATAACATACCAGTTGGCAGGGGAGATAGCTGCCGAGGGATTTGGGGCAAAAACAGGGTGTTACCGACTATGGCCAAGAGATTTACGCTGGCGACCGCAACCGCATTGCTGCTGCTGACCACTGCCGCGATGGCGCAGACCGAGGTGCGGTTCACGCACTCGATCACCGGCGGCTCCAGCCGCGAGGCGCTCGACTCGATCATCGCCGATTTCGAGGCGGCAAACCCGGACATCAAGATCAAGGAAATCGTCTTCGACGACGACCAGTATTCCAACCAGGGCCTGATCACCCAGCTGAAGAGCAACGAGGTCCCGGACATCTTCTTCGACTGGGCCGGGCTGCGGGTGCAGCGCAACGTCGAGGCGGGCTATGCCTACGACCTCACAGAGGCGATGGCGACCGACGGCTGGAAGGAGAGCTTTGCGCCGTCCGTGTGGACCGCAGGCGCCGGCACGATGGTCGACGGCAAGCCGTACCTGGTGCCGCTGTCGCTCGATCTGACCAACACCATCTGGTACAACACCAAGATGTTCGCCGAGGCTGGCGTCACACCCCCCAAGACCTGGGACGAGTTCGTCGAGGTGATCAAGAAGATCGCCGCGACCGGCGTCACGCCGATCGTCGAGGGCAATAACGAGTTCTGGCCGCTGGGCAACTGGGCCGGGCACATCGCGGCAAAGGTGGTGCCCGAGGCCGAGTATATCGCAGCGTTCAAGCAGGAGGGTCCGTTCAACACCCCCGGCTTCGAGAAAGCGCTCGACCTGCTGGTCGGGCTGCACGAGATCGGGGCGTTCAACAAGGACATGCAGTCGCTCGGCGCCGACCCCGGCATGGCGACGTTCTTCCTCGAGGGTGCGGCGATGCACCCGATCGGGTCGTGGCTGGTGTCGGAGTCGGGCAACCTCGCCGACGAGGGCTTTGAGTACGCGCAGTTCGACACGCCGGTGATCGATCCGACGCATCCGCTCGCCAACAGCGTGATCGGCACGATCACCGGGCTGGTGGTGCACAAGAACGCTGCGCACCCGGCCGAGGCGATCAAGTTCCTGAAGTTCCTGACCTCGGAAGCCAGCCAGATCAAGTGGGCCAATAGCGGGCAGATGAGCCCGGTACAGGGCGTCACCGAGAAGGCGACGCTCGACGCGCACACGCAGTCGCTGGTCGCCCTCATGGCCGGCGCGTCCTCGATCGTGCCGCCGCCGGACAACAAGTACCCGGTGCCGGTGGCCGAGGCGTTCTACCAGGCTGCCGCGATGGCCGCGGCGGGTGAAAAGAGCAGCAAGGATGCGCTGGTCTGGCTCGACGAGACCGTCACCGCCATGGGCAAGCAGTAAGCATCGGCGCCTCATAGTCCATGGAAGATCGTTCGGCCCCTATCAGCACCGGCGCCGCGAACCTGTTGTTCGCGGCGCCGGCCATGCTCCTGTTCGCGACCTTCGTGCTGCTGCCATTGGGCGCCTCGGTCTATTACGCCTTCACCTTCTGGGACGGGTTCAGCGCGCCGCGCTGGGCCGGCCTCACCAACTTCATCCGGGCGGTCACCGATCCGACCTACCTGATGAGCTACGTGCATGTGGTGCTCTACATCCTCGCCACGCTGATCTTCGAGGTCAGCTTCGGGCTGGTGATGGCGGTGCTGCTGAACTCGGACCGGCGCGGCTTCTCGCTGATGCGCGGCATGTTCTTTTCGCCGGTGGTGCTGTCGATGGCGGCCGCCGGCGTGTTGTGGACGTTCGTGCTCGACTATCGCACGGGGCTGCTGAACTCGACGCTGCGCTCGATCGGGCTGGGCGACTGGGCACAGCCGTGGCTCAGCCAGCCGGAAACGGCGCTGCTGTTCATCTGCATCGTCTCGGGCTGGAAGTATGCCGGGTTCTACATGGTGATTTTCTTCGCCGCGCTCCGCCGTATTCCGCGCAACATCTACGAGGCAGCGCGGCTCGATGGCGCCAACCAGGTGCAGCAGCTGTTCGCGATCACCCTGCCGATGCTGAAGCAGAACATCATCGTGTGCGTGCTGCTGGCGGTGACTGGTGGCTTCGCCGGGTTCGACCTGTTCTTCACGATGACCAACGGGCAGCCGTTCGGAGCGACCGAAGTGCCGGCGACCTGGATCATCAAGCAGGCGTTCGACCAGAACCAGATCGGCTATGGCGTGGCGCTGACAGTCATCCTGACGCTGGTCGTCTCGATCATCTCCATCGTCTACGTCCGCCTCTCGGAGCGCTCCAATGTCACCCGCTACTGAGAGGCGCAGGAGCCCCGCCGAGTGGCTGCAGTTCGGTGTCGCCGGAG
>JAESFN010001099.1_pt1 | contig 14699 bp, 15 predicted proteins | sample 9269411 | NCBI WGS metagenome assembly JAESFN01 (sample SAMN14505399, study PRJNA617100) | algae metagenome | isolation source: Iphinoe sp. HA4291-MV1 and co-occurring heterotrophs from trail next to... | place: USA: Maunawili Falls, Hawaii | collected 2009-07-25
GCGGGCGGCGGTCAGCAACCGGTCGCCCGTCGGCGAGCAGTACCTGGCGCTGACCCCGACCCGCCCGGACGGACCACCGCTGACCGGCGGGGCGGTGATCCCGGTCGACCGCACCAGCGTCCCGGTCCCGGCCGAACGCCTGCTCGGCCGGCTGAACGCCCTGGTCGCCGACCTGCCGCCGGCCGCGCTGGCCACCGTGGTCGGCGAGTCCGCCCGGGGCTTCGGGGGCAGCTCGATCCAGCTCGGGCAGCTGATCGAGCACAGCGACTCGCTCACCCGCACCGCGCTGGCCGGCCTGGACGACCAGCTCCGGCTGATCGACGGCGCCGCGGTCGTGCTGGACACCCAGAACGCCGCCGCCGGGGACATCGCCGCGCTCGGCCGCCGGCTCGCCTCGGTCACCGACCGGGTGCGCACGCTCATCCCGACCCTCTCCTCCGTGCTCGCCGGTGGCGCCCCGGCCGCCGATCAACTCGGCGCCCTGGCCCGGGACAACGCCGGGGCGCTGCCGCCGCTGCTCCGCGACCTCGCCGAGGTCAGCGGCACCGTCGACGGGCACCGGGCCGGGCTGCGCAAGACCCTGGCCAGCACGCCCTGGGTGGTGCAGTACGCCCTGGGCGCCATCCGCTACTGCGACGCCAACGACCCGGTGACCGGCCGCCCGATCGAGTCCACCTGCACCTACGACGGGCACGGGCGGCGGGAGTACAAGGCCCGGCAGGCCATCGCCCTGCCCGACCCCGGCGACCCGCCCCAGGCCTTCGAAGCCTGCTTCCGGGGCTACGAGGTGGCCCGCCGCACGCTCCCGAACGGCGCCCCGGTCGACGCCCCGGACCCGGACCCCGGCCGGCCGCCCGGCTGCACCGCGCCACCCACCGACCCGGCCACCCCGAACGTCCGCGGCCCGCAGAACCTGCCCCGCGGAGGTGGCTAGGCAGGCACCTGGGTACCCGTGACCAGGGCCGGAACCACGAACGACTCGATCATCAGCCGGTGCCCGGCCGAGCCCTGCCCGTCGTCGGCCAGCCAGCCGATCAGCAGGATGTTCACCGAGGTCAGCCAGCGGTAGACCTCGGGGAACGGCACGTGCCCGGCCAGCTCGCCGCGCTCCCGGGCCGCCACCAGCACCGGCTCCCACACCGCGCGGGCGAAGTCGACCGCGCCGGGGGAGTCCATCAGGATCTCGTGCACCTCGCCGACGGTCTCCCGGTCGACCAGCGCACCGAAGAACGGGTCCCGCCGGCCCACCTCGCCCAGGTGCAGCAGGCCCTCGACCAGCTTGTCCCGCAGGCTGTGGTGCCGGGTGAAGAACGTCTCCATGGTGCCGGCGAACCGGGCCGCCCGGCGCTGCGAGATCGTCCGGATGAGGTTGTCCCGGTCGCCGAAGTAGCGGTACAGGGTCGGGCGGGAGACCTGGGCCCGCGCGGCCACGTCGTCCATCGTGGTGCGCCGGATGCCGTAGCGCTCGAAGCACTCCTCGGCGACGTCGACCAGGTACTCCCGGGCCCGCTCGGGTTCGGCGGGCAGGGATGCGTCGCGGCGGCGTCCCATCAGAAGCGTCCCACGTCAGCGGCTCCAGGCGGTGGTCATCCCGTCGAGCAGCCGCAGGCCGCCCTGGACGGCGAAGTCGTTGGAGGCGGCCAGGTCCCCGGTGGCGGCGGCGCGGACGGCCAGCTTGGTGAACCGGACGGTGTCCGGGCGGCGGGAGGCCAGCAGCCGGGCCAGCTCGTCGACGGATGACTCCAGCTCGGCCGGTTCGACCAGCCGGTCGGCGATCCGCAGGGCGGCCGCCTCGGCCCCGGTCAGCCGCCGCGAGGTCAGTGCCAGGTCCAGCGCGGTGGGGTAGCCGGCGATCCGGGTCAGGGTGGCCATGCCGGTCATGTCGGCGAGCAGCCCCAGCTCGGCCTCCAGCAGCGCGAACGTGGTGTCGGTGGCCATCACCCGCAGGTCGCAGGCCAGGGCGAGCTGGGCGCCGGACCCGAGCGCGAACCCGCGGACCGCCGCCACCGTGACGAACGGCGCCTCGACCAGCCACTGGAAGGTCGACTGGGACGCCTCGACGTCGCTGGCCCGGAACTCCCGGCGGTCACGGTCGGCCTCGTCGCCGGTCAGGCCGTAGGGGTTCAGCAGCCCTTCGGCCAGCGCGCGGCGGTCGATGCCGCTGCAGAACGACTCGCCGGCCCCGCTGAGCACCAGGCAGCGGATGGACTCGTCGGCCACCAGCTCCCGGCCGATCCGGCGCAGCTCCAGCCAGGTCTCCGGGATCAGCGCGTTGTACCGGTCCGGGCGGTTGAGCCGGACGTGCACGATGCCGTCGGTCTCCCGTTCCACCAACACCGTGCTCATGCTCTGCGACCCCTCCGACGGCTATTTTACAAGTTTCGGAATTCGTATAGTGTCGCTTGCTCTGGGCCCGGTCAACCCTCGGGAGGCGAGCGTGGACTTCGACGTGCCGGAGGACGCGCGGGAGATCGTCGGCCTGGCCCGGGAGTTCGCCCGGGCCGAGCTGGCCGCCGCCGAGCTGCGGATCGACCGGTACACCGACCCCGTCGAGGCCTACGCCAGTGATAGCTACCGGTCGTTCCGGAAGGCCGCCCGGGCCCTGGGCCTGCACCAGATCCTGCTGCCCGCCGAGATCGGCGGCCTGGAGCTGTCGCCGCTGGTCTACTTCCTGGTCCTCGAGGAGCTGGCGGTCGGCGGTGCCGGCCTGGCCCTGGTGATGCAGGCCGACTCGCTGGGCGTCGCCCTCGCCCACCGTAGTCGCGACGCGCACCCGGTGTACCGGGACTACGTGGAGGCCTTCCGGGACGACACCGAGGGGGCGCACAGCGGCGCCTGGGCGATCACCGAACCCGACGTGGGCTCGGACATCTACCGCCCGGAGGCGTCCTTCACCGTCCGGGCCCGGCCCACCCCGGGCGGCGCCGGCTTCGTGATCGACGGGGCCAAGTCCAGCTGGTGCTCCAACGGCTGGCTGGCCGACATGCTCTGCGTGATGATCAACGTCGACCCGGCGGCCGGGATGGACGGCACCGGCGTCTTCCTGATCCCGGCGGACTGGCCGGGGGTCGGCAAGGGGCGGCCCATCTCCAAGGTCGGCCTGCGCGCGCTGAACCAGTGCGAGATCGCCTTCGACGGCGTCGAGGTGCCGAAGGAGTTCATGATCATCCCGCCGGGTGGTCACTACCGGTCGGTGCTGCAGCGCGGCTTCGTGGCCCCGGGCAACACCGCCGTCGGGTTCGCCGCGCTCGGGGTCGCCCGGGCCGCCTACGACATCGGCCTGGACTACGCCCGGGGGCGCGAGCAGGGCGGACGGCCGATCGGCGAGCACCAGCTGGTGGCCAGGAAGCTCTTCGACGCGCAGGCGGTGGTGGAGTCGGCCGGGCTGATGCTGCGCCGGTCGGCCTGGAACCTGGCCCGGGGCCGGGTGGACATGGCCTCGGTGTACACCGCCCGGGTGCTGGCCTGCCGGGCCGCCGCGCAGGTCAGCGGGGACATGATGTACCTGCACGGCGGGAACGGGATCACCCGCGAGTATCCGATCGAGAAGCTCTGGCGGGACGCTCAGCCGTTGCAGATCGCCGACGGGACGACCGACGTGGTGGCCATGCAGGCCGCCGGCTACCTCTTGAAGGGTGGGAGCTGAGGTGAACAAGAGACCCTGACTCCCTTGTGTTGGCGGACCGCGTTGCCTACCGTGGTGTCAACGACACTGTGGAACGCCGGAGGGTCCCGATGAACGCCAAGGTCCGGTCGATCTGTCTCTGGAGCGGTTACTCGTTCTTCGTGCTCTACCTGGTGGGCATCGTGGTCGTCGCCCGGTTCATCCCGCCGCCCGCGCCGAGCTGGGACCCCGCGACCATCGCCGCGTTCTTCGGTGAGCACCGTTTCCGGATCCTGGTCGGGATGTCCATCTGCGCGTTCGCCTCGGTGCTGTACGTCCCGTGGGGGGTGGCGATCTTCGGCGAGATGCTCCGGATGGAGAAGACCCGGTTCGCGCCGCTGAGCGTGATCCAGGTGCTCTCGGCCGCGCTCGGCGCGGTGTTCTTCGCCATCTCCCCGTTCGTCTGGCTGACCATCGCCTACCGGGCGGGTCACGCGGGGGACTCGGTGCAGATCCTCAACGACTTCGCCTGGATCTCCTGGATCGTGAGCTGGCCGTTCTTCTTCGTCCAGGCCACGGCGCTCGGCCTGTGCGTGCTGATGTACCGCACCCCCACGGTCCCGCGCTGGGTCGGCTACTTCAGCATCTGGTTCGGGCTGAGCATGTTCCCGGCCAGCCTGGTGGTGTTCTTCTACCAGGGCCCGTTCGCCTGGAACGGCCTGTTCGGGCTCTACTTCCCGCTGGTCATGTTCGCCACCTGGTACCAGGTGGTCACGTACTACGTGGGTCGGGGCGTCAAGCACCACCCGGACGTCGAGACGGAGCCCGAGGTCGCCGCGGAGCGGGTCGTCACGCCGGCAGGAACCCCCGGATGAGCCGGCGCAGGCCGGTCTCGAAGTGCTCGGCGTCGAGGGCCTCCGCGATCTCGGGGGCCCGGCGGACGATCTCCGGGTAGCGCTCCGGGTCGGCCGAGCTGTCCCGGATCAGCCGCTGCCGGTCGTCCTCGGCGGCCGGCTGGCTGCGCGAGACCCGGAGCAGGCTGAAGCCCAGCGTGTAGCTGCGGATGGTCTGCAGGGCGGTGGTGACCAGCCCGTCCGGCACCCCCGCCTTTCGCAGCAGCGCGAGCGTGCTCTCCACCAGGCCGAACAGCCCGGTCCCGCCGAACCGGCGCAGCGCGATGAGCTGCGCCACCACCGGGTTGGCCAGCAACAGCTCGTGCGTGGACCGCCACAGCACCACCAGGTCGTCCAGCTCCCGACCCGGCCGGTGCCGGGGTTCCGCGACCTGGCCGAAGACCGCTTCGATCATGTCCTCGAGGATCGCCTCCTTGCTGCCGACCGCGTTGTACAGCGTCGCCAGCCCCACGCCCAGCCGGTCGGCCGCCCGGCGCATGGTCAGCCCGGCCAGCCCGTCCTCCTCCACGATGGCCAGCGCCGCCTCGGTGACCGCCGCCCGGTCCAGCTTGCGCGGACGGCCGCGGGGGCTCCCGACCGAGGCGAGGGCGGCCAGCGAGCCGGTCGGATCCGGAGTGGTCATCGACCCATACTAGACAGAAACGTTGTTCAAGAATATCGTTCCAACGGGTTGGACGCGACGTGTCGAGGAGGCCGGGTGCTCAGCAAGCCGGAGGAGATGACCACCGACTGGTTCGGGTCGGTGCTGGCCGGCGCGGGTGTCCTCGGGGGCGCGACGGTCACCGGGGTGCAGACCGAGCCGGTCACCGGTGGGGTGATCGCGCGCATGGTGCGGGCCCGGCTGACCTACTCGGCGGACGCCCCGGACGCGCCCGAGTCGGTGATCGTCAAGTACCCCACCGACGATCCGGGCAGCCTCGGGGTGGCCCAGGCGATGGGCCTCTACGAGCAGGAGGTGCGGTTCTACTCCGACATCGCCCCGCTGGTGCCGGAGATGAGCATCCCCACCTGCCACCTGGCCGAGATCGACGACACCGGGGCCCGGTTCACCCTGGTCCTGGAGGACTTCGGCGGCCGGACGAAGCCCGGGGACGCGTTCACCGGAAGCACGATCCAGGAGTGCTCCGACACCCTCGAGCAGCTGGTGCGGTTCCAGGCGCCGCTGTGGGACTCGCCGAAGGTGGCCGGGCTGGCCTGGCTGGCGAACCCGGCCCGCACGCACGGCGTGTTCGACCTGTTCGCCCAGGGCCTGCCGGTGCTGCTGGGCCGCTTCGGTGACGGTCTGAAGCCGGAGCACGTGGCCCTGTTCGAGGCGGTGCTGCCCCAGGCCGGACGGTGGGCGCGGAGCTGGAGTGCCCCGCTGGTGGTGCAGCACGGCGACTTCCGCAACGAGAACACCCTGCTGGCCACCATCCCGGGAGACGGCACCACGCCCCCGGTGACGGTGATCGACTTCCAGACGGTGCGGCTGGCCCCGCCCGGGCTGGACCCGGCGCACTTCCTCTGCTCGTCGCTGTCCACCGAGACCCGGCGGGCGGCCGAGCGGGACCTGATCGCCGAGTACCACCGGAAGCTGGTCGCGGCCGGGGTCGAGGGCTTCACCGCTGAGCAGGCGTGGGACAGCTACCGCGAGGGCGCGCTGTACGCGGTGTTCCTGTTCGCCGGCATGGCCGGGCAGGTGGAGTCCACCGAGCGCGGCGACCGGCTGATCGTCGAGCAGCTGGGCCGGTACGCGGACATGGCGGTGGACCTGGAGTCGGCGAAGGTGGCGGGGTTGGCATGAGCGAGGTCACGAGCGAATCATCGGCCCAGGCCGAGCAAGCGCAACAGCCGTCGATGATGGACGTGCTGGTCGGCACCTGGGACACGTTCGAGCTTTTCGAGCAGGTCCGCCAGCACATGCCGGTGCTGCACGTGGCCGAGCTGGACGCCTGGGTGCTGTCCCGCTACGAGGACATCGCGCCGATCCTGAACGACCCGCAGCGGTTCGGCTGCATGCCGCCGGACATGGTCGGCGAGGTGCCCGATGAGGTCAAGGCGGCGCTGCCGCACGGCTACGCTCCGTGGCAGCCGGCGCTGGTCAACCAGGACCCCCCGGAGCACACCCGGGTCCGGCGGCTGTCCCAGAAGCCTCTGACCCCGAAGGCGGTGGCCACCCGGGAGGCGGAGGTCCAGGGCGTCGCGGACCGGCTGATCGACGCGGTCGCGGCGAAGGGCCGGGCCGACCTCACCGGCGAGTTCGCCACCCAGATGCCGGTCGGCGTGCTCGGGCACCTGCTGGGGGTGCCGGATGCCGACCACCAGAAGTTCGACGAGTGGACCCTGGGCATCACCGAACTCTTCATCCCGTCCATCACCGAGGAGCGCCGGCTGTTCCTGGCCCGTGAGCAGGTGGACTTCACCAACTACATCCTGGACGTGATCCACGACCGCCGGGCGAACCCGGGGACCGACCTGGTCAGTGGCCTGATCCTGGCCCAGGAGCTGGGGGAGAAGAGCCTCACCGACCAGGAGATCCTCGGGGTGATCGGCCAGCTGATCATCGCCGGTTTCGAGACCACCGCCGGCGGGATCAGCTTCACCCTGTACATGCTCACCCAGAACCCCGAGGTCTACACGCGGGTGCGGGACGACCTGAGCCTGGTGCCGAAGGCGATCGAGGAGTCGCTGCGCCGGCTCACCCCGGCCCGGGGGCTGGTGCGCCGGATCAAGCAGGACTGCGAGATCGGCGGCCACCACATGAAGGCCGGGCAGAACATCTTCGCCCTGGTGCAGGCGGCGAACAACGACTCCGCCACGTTCTCCTGCCCGGCGCGGTTCGACATCGACCGCGACCCGGCGGAGATGAAGAAGAGCCTGCACTGGGGCGTCGGCAACCACACCTGCATCGGGATGCCCCTGGCCAAGCTGGACATGCGCATCGCCATCGAGACCGTCCTGCGGCGGCTGCCGAACCTGCGCTGCGTGCCCGACCAGCAGATCAAGGTCACCCAAGGAATGATCTTCCACCGCCCGGAGAAGCTCGAGTTCGAGTGGGACAACTGAGGGAGTAGCGGCCATGGGCTGGACCGACAAGATCGACATCGCCGACGAGCACTTCCACCCGCGCAGTGACGACCCCTACTGGAGCGAGAACAGCCTGCTCGGGTTCAACGTGCCCGAGCGGAACCTGTCCGCGTTCATCTACTTCTACTTCCGGCCCAACATGAACCTGGTGGTGGCCGGCCCGGCGATGTGGGACCACACCGGCGAGGACGTCTACAACTGCCTGTACTACGGCTGGGACCAGCACCTGGCGATCCCCGAGGGCGCCGACATGATGGACTTCGAGCTGTCCAACTCGCTGTCCTGCAAGATGATCGCTCCGCAGCAGGAGTACCACTTCGCCTACGACCGCAACGGGGTGAAGTTCGACCTGGTCTGGACGGCGATGTCCGAGCCGCACTACATGAAGCTGTCCAAGAGCGGCGAGGAAGACCCGGGGATCAAGAACTGGGTGAAGAAGGAAGGCGAGTTCTCGGTCGGGCACTACGAGCAGTCCGGGTGGTTCAAGGGCACCCTCGAGCTCGAGGGCGAGAAGATCGACATCGACTGCGGGGCGCTGCGCGACCGCGGCTGGGGTCCCCGGCACGCCGACGTCTCCGACCCGCTGCGGGCCGGGTGGCCCTACGTGTTCGCCTCCCCGGAGTCGGCCTGGCACCTCTACGACCCGCAGACCGAGCTGAAGTTCGAGGACGACCCGATCGAGGGCACCACGGAGACGGTGACCACCGGGTTCTACATCCGGGACGGGGTCAAGGCGCTGGTCACCGGGGGCACCCGCAAGGCGGTGCGCGGCCGGGACGGGCGGGTGCTCACCCAGGTCATCGACGCCGAGGACGAGCTGGGCCGGCACCTGCACGCCGAGGGCAAGACGCTGAACTGGCTGAAGTGGCCGATCAACTCGGACATCCTCAACTGGTGGTCGCTGGTCCGCTGGGAGTACGACGGCCAGGTCGTCTACGGCAACGACCAGGACTTCATGAACTTCAAGCACTACCGCCGCTACTGGAAGAAGCTGCTGGAGTCCGACCCGGGGATGCTGCACTACTTCCCGGAGAACGACCCCGACTTCCCGCCCTACGGGGGCACCCGGTGAACCGGGTCTGGGGGGTCTGGAGCGCGGTCGCGTTCTTCCTGCTGTGGCTGGTCGGCTTCGTGTTCTTCGCCCAGTGGATCCCGCCCATCCCGCCCACCGACGACGCCGGGCAGATCGCCGAGCTGTTCGCCGGGCGGACCGGGCCGATCCTGGTCGGCATGGTGCTGATGATCGTCGGCGCGGCGTTCTACCTGCCCTGGACGGCCGTGCTGGCCAGCCTGATCAAGGAGGTCGAGGGACCGGACGGGTACCTGTCGAAGACCCAGCTGGCCGCCGGGGTGATGTCCGCGATGACCTTCCTGCTGCCGGCCATGGCCTGGACCACCGCCGCGTTCCGGCCGCAGCGCAACCCGGAGATCACCCAGGCTCTGGTCGACTTCGGCTGGCTGCTGTTCATCACCCCGATCGCCCCGTTCATCCTGCAGTACCTGACCCTGGCGGTGGCGATCTTCGCCGACAAGCGGGCCCGACCGGCGTTCCCCCGCTGGTCCGGCTACCTGCAGATCTGGGTCAGCATCATCTTCCTGCCCGCGTTCGGCGCCTACTTCCTCAAGACCGGGCCGCTGGCCTGGAACGGGCTGTTCGTGTGGTGGATCCCGTTCGTCGCGTTCACCGCCTGGTTCGTGGTGATGGTCCTGCAGGCGCGGACGGCGGTGCGGGTGGACCGGACGGCGGTCGGTGTCCCGGCTCCCGACCGGGCGGCGACGCACAGCTCGGCGACCTGAGACGGCGGAGTCGGCGACGTGCGTCGAGCGATCGATCTGACCTGCGCGTGGGGCGGCATGGCCTTCGCGGTGCTGTTCGCCATCGGTTTCGCGGGTCTGGCCCGCTTCGTCCCACCCCTGGACCCGGCCGACACCGCCGAACAGACCGCGGAGATCTTCCGGGCCAACACCGGCGGGATCCGCACCGGGCTCCTGCTCTGCTACGTCGGCTGCGTGTTCTACCTGGCCTTCGGCGCGAGCATCAACGCCCAGACCCGGCGGATACCCGGGGTCCCGGCGGCGCTCGGTCACCTGCAGACGGCCGCGTTCGCCTCGAGCGTGCTGCTGATCGCCGGCCCGTTCATGCTGTGGTGGGCGGCCGCGTTCCGGCCCGACACGCGGTCCGCGGAGATCACCCAGGCGTTGAACGACATCGGCTGGATCAGCTTCCTGGTGGGCTGGGTGCCCTTCGTGACCTGGTACATGGTCACCGGTGCGGCGATCCTCTGCGATACCGGTGAGCAGCCGATCTACCCGCGGTGGGCGGGTTTCCTCGGGCTGGTGCTCGGGCTGGGCCAGTCCTCGGCCTCGTTCCTGATCTACGTCAAGGCGGGGCCGTTCGCCTGGGACGGCCTGTTCTCCTGGTGGCTGCCGGCCACCGAGTTCTTCCTCTGGTTCGTGGCGATGACCGTGCTGACCACCAGGGCGATCAACCGGCAGTACCGAACGCCGGAGGCGGCCGCTGATCCGGTGCCGAGCGCGGGCTGACGGGCCGTTCGGGGTAGCTGCCGCCGCGGTAATTCGCTGCGGGTCTGGGCCGTCCGGACGATACGGTTGCGCCGTGTCCGAGCGCGACGATGCGGCCCGTGATACCGACGCTGATGCGCAGGCGGAGTCCGCCGCGGCCCCCGCCCGGCGCCGGTGGGTCAAGTGGGTCTGGCCGGTCACCACCTTCGTCCTGATCTCCGCGTTCATGTTCGCGGCGATGTTCGTGCGCGACCTGGGTCCCGCCCCGGCGCCGACCGCCGCCGGCCCGGAGCCGGCCCAGCACCTGAACACCCGGGCCTGGCGGACCATCGCGGCCGACCCGGAGGCCTACGCCGACGAGCGGGTCGTGCTCTGGGGCCAGGTCACCGCGTTCGCCCAGGCGTCCGACCCGTCGACCTTCCGGGCCAACGTCGACGCCGCCCGGCACCAGCCGAAGGGGGGCCAGGTGGACTACCCGACGGCGGTGGTTCTGCGTGGCGACCCCCAGCAGCTGAGCTCGCTGGCCCCCGGCTACATCTTCAAGGCGGAGGTCACCGTCGACGGAGCCGCCCCACCCGGTGCCGCCGCGCCGGGCGGCGCCGTGACACCCCGGCTGACCGTCACCCGGTTGACCGTCACCGACCGGACCGTCGGCTGACGAGTTGGGCCATTCGGTCCTGCCCACCCGGTCAGGCCCGCACTAGCGTTCGCTGAGCGCTCCCGTCTCGACCCCGAACGAAGGCCATCGTGCAGTCCGACCACGACCTCGACCAGGTACCGGCGCAACGGCAACCCTTCCCGCTGCGTGAGCCGGAGCGGCGGCACCGGCCGATCGCCCGGGCGACCCAACGCACCCGGCCGCTGCCGCCGAGCCGCCAGGACGTGGTCTTCCGCCTCGCGGCCGCGGCGTTCGCCGTGTGGGTGGTGGCCAGCTCGGCGACCTCCCCGGTGCTGAACCTCCGGCCCTGGTGGTGGCCGGCGTTCCTGATCCTCGGCGGGCTGATCGCGCTGGGCATGCTCACCGGCGCGTGCATGACGATGAACGAGTACCTGCGGCACCGCTGAGTCGCACTACTCGGCCCCGGGCGTGGCACATCCCATAATGCGTGCCACCCGGGGCCTCCGAGGTGCAGGGTGCAGGGGTGGATCTGCTCGATGCCGCGCTGGTCCTGGTCGCCGGCATGGCGGCCGGCGCCATCAATGCCGCTGTCGGTTCCGGGTCGCTGATCACCTTCCCGACCCTGCTCGCCCTGGGCGTGCCCCCGGTGACGGCCAACGTGTCGAACAACATCGGCCTGGTCCCGGGCGGGCTGGCCAGCGTGTGGGGGTACCGCCGCGAGCTGGCCGACCAGCGGCGGCGGCTGCTCGTGCTGGGGACGATGTCGTTGCTCGGTGGGGTGGCCGGCGCGGTGCTGCTGCTGGTGCTGCCGGCGTCGACCTTCCGCGCCGTGGTGCCGGCGCTGATCGCCTTGGCCGTCGTCCTGGTCGCGCTCCAGCCGAGGATCCAGCACGCGGTGGCCCGGCGGCGGGCCGGACGCGAGCCCGGCACGAACGCCACGTTCGGCGCGGACGCGAGGCCCGGGGCGGACGCACGTCCCGGCGCGGACATCACCGCCGGCGCGATGGTGGCGACCGCGGTGGTCGGGGTCTACGGCGGCTACTTCGGTGGCGCCCAGGGCATCCTGCTCGTCGCCATGCTCGGCATCCTGATGACCGAGACCCTGCAGCGGCTGAACGCGCTGAAGAACGGGCTGGTCACCGGGGTCAACACGGTGGCGGCCGGGACGTTCCTGGTGGTCGCGCCGGAGCAGGTGGACTGGCGGGTGGTCGGCCTCATCGCGGCCGGCTCCACGGTCGGCGGGCTGATCGGCTCCCGGATCGGGCGCGCGCTGCCGCAGCCGGTGCTGCGGGCCACGATCGTCGTGGTCGGGACCGTGGCCGTGGTGAGCCTGCTGCGCGGCGGCTGATCCGGCGCGCTCAGCCGGCGGCCGGACCGGCCGGGGTCAGGCCGGACCGGCCGGTGTCATCAGGCCGCGGCCGGGCCGGCCAGGGCGGTGGCGCGTCCGGTGTGGCTGAGCGACCGCCCGGTGGTCTCCGGGGCGAGTGCCTGGGAGACCACCGCGCCGAGCACGCACATCGCCGCGCCGGCCACCATGCACCAGCCCAGCCCGATCGCGGAGATCCCGACCGGGAGCAGGAACGTGCCGATGGCGGCGCCGACCCGGCTGACCGCGTTGGCGATGCCCACCCCGGTGGCCCGCACGTCGGTGGGGAACACCTCGATCGGGTAGACGGCGGTCAGGTTGCCGGCCATCGCGTTGAAGAAGGCGAACACCGCGAACGCGCCCACGATGGCCAGCGGCGGGGCGCCGGACCACAGCCCGATCACCAGCAGCGCCCCGCCCATCACCCAGAACGGCCCGATCAGCTGCTTGCGCCGGCCGATGTGCTCGATGGTGAGCATCCCGACGATGGCGCCGATGAACGCGATGGCGTTGGCGAAGATCGTCCCGGCGGTCTCGTTCAGCTTCAGGGTCTCGAACACCTTCGGGGCGAAGGTGAAGATGGCGAAGTACGGGGTGACCACGCAGACGTAGAAGGTGAAGACGAACAGCGTGCGGGAGCGCATCCCCGGCGCGAACAGCTGCCGCCACCCGGCGTCGTTGCGCTGGTCGGAGTCGTAGTCGGCCTCGGCCATGTGCCGCTCGCCGCCCAGGTAGCGGTCGATCACCGCGCGGGCCTTGTCCTTCTGCCCGTGCAGCATCAGCCAGCGCGGGGACTCCGGCAGCCCGATCCGCAGGGCCAGCACGACCAGGGCCGGGATCGCGCTGGTCGCCAGCACCGCCCGCCAGTGCCAGCCGGCCAGGTCGAGCAGCGCGTACGCCCCGGCCACCGAGGCCAGGTAGCCGCCGTACCAGAACACCAGCATGTAGCTGACCCGCCGGCCCCGGGTGTGCGCGGGGACGAACTCCGAGAGCATCGACGAGCCGATCGAGTACTCCGCCCCGATCGCCACGCCCAGCAGCAGCCGCACCACGAACAGCTGCCACGCCTCGGCGACGAACGCCTGGGCCACGCCGAGGACCACGAACGCGCAGATGTCGATCAGGAACAGCTTCCGGCGGCCGAACCGGTCGGACAGGAACCCGCCGAGCGGAGCGCCCAGGAAGATCCCGATCAGTGAGGAGGCGCCGATCAGGCCGGCCCAGACCGGGGATATCCCCAGCTCGCGGGAGATCGGGATCAGCACCACGCTCAGCACGCCGAGGTCGTAGCCGTCCAGCCCCTCACCCCAGGCGGTGGCCAGGGTCAGCCGGCGCAGGAACCCCTTGTCGCCGTACTCCCGCGCCTGCCGTTCATCGGTCGTCGCCCGCATCGTTCATCCCGCCCGTCTCTCTCGCGGAGGTAGTTTCGCAACGCTAATCAGCGGCGGCCGGTGGCGCAGCGCGGAGCGCGCTCAGTCCCGCAGCGGCGGCCGGGGACCGTCCTGGCGGTCCCAGCGGTGCGCGAAGGCGGCCGCCTCGAGCTGCGACTCGCAGTCCAGCTTGGCCAGGATGGCCCGGGTCCGGGTGCGCACCGTGGGGATCGACACCACCAGCGTCTCGGCGATCTGCGCCGCCCGCTGGCCCCGGGCGAGCAGGGTGAGCACGTCGTGCTCGCGGGAGGTCAACCGGTCCAGCCGGCGCTCGGCGTCCCGGCGTTCGGCCTGGAAGGCGAGGTGCCGCCGTCGCCATTCCCGGTGCTGGGCGTCGTCCATCACCGGCTGCCCGGCGGCGGCCAGCCGGATGGTGGCCAGCAGCTCCTCGAAGGCGCTGGTCTTGGGCAGCGTGCCGACCGCGCCCGCGACGATCGTGGCCGCCTCCAGCTCCTCGTCACCGACCCCGGACACGACGAGCACCTGCCAGCTCTTCGCGGTCAGCTGCTCGCACAACCGCACCGGGTTGATCCAGTCCCCGGTGCACTGGTCGCGGCCCAGGTAGAGGTCGAGCACGGCGAGCGAGGGCTCGGTGGTGGCGGCGGAGCGGATGATCGCCGACTCGGTGCTCACGTCGGCCAGCCGCGCGGGCTGGCCCAGCCGGCTCAGCGACTGGGCCAGGCTGGACGCGAACAGCTCGTGATCGTCGATGACCAGGACCGAGCGGTCCGGCGGAGACCGTCTGGGCCCGCTCATGCGCGGCACCCTAGCGGCGACCCACTCGAACGGCGCAGCGTTTTACCGGTGGGTAACCGGGTGGGCTCGGTCACCGGCGGCGGCTGGGGCGGCGGGTGCCGGAGGTACCTTCGGGGCATGGTGAGTGCCCCCGAGATCCCCGGCGTCCCGGCCGTGTTCGACCACGTGGCGATGGCCGCGCCGCGCATCCGCGACCTGCTGCCCGTCTACCACCAGCTGCTCGGCGGCCGGATGCTGCACGGCGGGGACAATCCCCGCGTCGGGTACCGGGCGTTGCAGCTGGAGTACCCGGGCGGTGGCCGGATCGAGCTGATGGAACCGCTGGCCGGCAGCACCTTCTTCGACCGGTTCTTCGCCCGCACCGGGGGCGGCGGCATGCACCACGTGACGCTCAAGGTGCCCGACATCCAGGACGCGCTGC
>JAESFN010001100.1_pt1 | contig 14675 bp, 13 predicted proteins | sample 9269411 | NCBI WGS metagenome assembly JAESFN01 (sample SAMN14505399, study PRJNA617100) | algae metagenome | isolation source: Iphinoe sp. HA4291-MV1 and co-occurring heterotrophs from trail next to... | place: USA: Maunawili Falls, Hawaii | collected 2009-07-25
GGCTGTTCCCGATGAGGATGATCAACAACTGGCGGAGCAGGGCGGGGTCTCCGCGTACCTCGGGCAGCTCGCCCACGGTGATCTCGGCGTCGGCGTACCCGGGGGCGGTGGTCAGCTCACCCAGCGCGTCCTCGGTGACCTCGGCCAGCGACAGGGCCACCGATCCACCGTCGGTCCGGCCCACCCGGGTGTAGGTCAGCAGGTCGGTGACCATCGCCTGCATCCGCTGGGCCCCGTCGACGGCCAGGGTGAGGTACGTCCGGGCCTGCTCGTCGAGCTCGGCGGCGTACCGCCGTTGCAGCAGCCCGCAGAACCCGACCACCTTGCGCAGCGGCTCCTGCAGGTCGTGGGCGGCGAGGTAGGCGAACCGATCCGGCTCACGGTCGGTACGCATCAGCTCGGTCAGCTGGGTGCAGGTCCGCTCGACCTCGCGGAGCGCCCGATCACGCTGATCGATGACCGCCGCGAGCAGCAGGGCGGTCAGCACCACGCAGCCGTTGAACGCCTGCAGGATCACCATGTTGTCGAACAGGTCCCGCGCACCGAACGCACCCGCGCCGGTCGTCGCCGCCTGCGTGGTGAGCACGCAGGTGATCAGGACGCCCACCGCGGCGCCGCGCTGGTGGAAGCGCAGGCAGGCCCAGATCAGGAGCGGGAACACCAGGAACAGCGGCCGGCCGGGGCTGGTGGCGGTCCACCCCGCGACGGCCGCGGTGCCGACCAGCAGGGCCACCGCCTCCGCCCAGCGGTGCGGCCGCATCGCGCGGAGAGACCGACCGAGGCCGGGGGCGACCAGCAGCAGGGGCGCGATGACCAGCACGCCCATCGCGTCGCCGGTCCACCAGACCGACCAGGTCGACCCGAACGCCGACGGCGGAACCGCGCCGCCCGTCACCAGGGCGACGGTGCCGATGCTCGCGCTGACCGCGGTGCCGGCCAGCCCGCCGAGGAACACCAGGGCGAGAACGTCGGCGGGACGCTCGAGCCCGGTCCGGAATCCGACCCGGCGCAGCATCAGGTAGCCACACAGCGGGGCGAGCGTGTTGCCGACCGCGACCAGCGCAACGGACGGCAGCGACGGGCCGAGCGGGGCGTTGACCAGGACGGCGCCCAGGGCGATGCCCGGCCACGCCCGCGCGCCCAGGGCGAACAAGGCGACCAGGGCGATCCCGGTCGGCGGCCACAACGGCGTGACCTGCCCTCGGACGATCTCGAGCAGCAGCCCCACCCGGGCGGCCAGGTAGTAGGCGGCGGCCACACCCAGCACGCGCAGCGCCATCACGCCCGCCGCTCGGAGACGGCGCCTGCTCGGCCGATCGACGACCGGGTCGACCGACCGCGGGCCGCGGGCGTCCTCGAGCGGCGGGTCCGGCGGCGGAGCCCGCTCCGGAACCGGCTGAGGCGCTCCGGCTCGCGGTGCGCGCTCACCCGGATCGACCGGCCGGTCCGGCTGGAGATCACGGACCTTCGGACGAGTTGGGGGCATCCGTCCCCTCTCCGAGGCCGCACTGCCTTCACCGGATGCCGGTACAGATCAGGATGGCCAGGATGCACCCACGGTCATGGAACCGGCATCACCAAATATTGCGGTCCTGATCAGCCATGTCCATCCCCCGTTCGTTCGCCGGGCCCGGCCGGGCCGCTCCCCCGGTCAGGGCAGGCGGTTGGGCCCGGCGCCCTGGACGGCGAGGACGTCGTCCGGGTTGGCCATCCGACAGCGGTCGATGGACAGGCAGCCGCAGCCGATGCAGTCGGTGAACCGGTCGCGCAGCCGCTCCAGGTCCGCGATCCGCGCTTCCAGGTCGTCGTGCCAGCGCCGGGACAGCCGCTCCCAGTCCCGCCGGTCCGGGGTGCGGTTGTCGGGCAGCTCGGCCAGCGCCGTACGGACCTCGGCCAGGGAGATCCCCACCCGCTGGGCGATCCGGATGAGCGCCACCCGGCGCAGCGCGTCCCGGCGGTAGCGACGCTGGTTGCCGCTGGTCCGACGGCTGCTGATCAGCCCCTGCTTCTCGTAGAAGTGCAGCGCGGACACCGCCACGCCGCTGCGTTCGGCCAGTTGCCCGACGGTCAGCTCGCCATGCTCCGGGGGCATCGTTACAAGGAGGCGGCGTGCGCCCGCAGGTCGGCCAGGTCGATCCATTCCAGGGTGCGTGCGTGGGTGGCCTCCAGCACCACGGGCGGCGCCTTCCCGGCGGCCAGCGCCTCGGCCCAGCGGGACGCGCACAGGCACCACCGGTCACCCGGCTTCAGCCCGGCGAAGCCGAACTCCGGGCGCGGGGTGGACAGGTCGTTGCCCGCCGAGGCGCTGAACTCCAGGAACTCGGCGCTCACCTGGGCGCACACGGTGTGCACGCCGACGTCCTCGCCGCCGGTGTCGCAGCATCCCGTGCGGTAGAAACCGGTCAGCGGGTCGGTGCCACAGACCGCCAGCTCGCCGCCCAGCACGTTCAGCGCCATCTAGAGCGCCACCCCGAGCAGGGCGTCCACCGCCGCCCGGACCAGCGCGGGCGCCTCCGGGTCGGTCCCCCGCCGCTGCCGGGCCTCGGCCGCCCAGGCGTCCACCGCGGCCAGCGCGTTCGGGGTGTCCAGGTCGTCGGCCAGGTGGCTGCGCAGCCGGGCCACGGTGTCGGTGGCATCCGGGCCGGCGTCCAGCGAGCAGGCCTCCCGCCAGGCGGCCAGCCGCGTCTCCGCGTCGGCCTGCAGCTCCGGTTCCCAGGACCGGTCGGACCGCCAGTGCCCGGACAGCAGGGCCAGCCGGATCACCATCGGGTCGACCCCGTCGGCCCGCAGCCGGGACACGAACACCAGGTTGCCCCGGGACTTGGACATCTTCTCGCCGTCCAGCGCGATCATCCCGCTGTGGCAGTAGTGCCGGGCGAACGGGTGCACCCCGGTCAGCGCCTCGGCGTGCGCGGCGCCGCACTCGTGGTGCGGGAAGATCAGGTCGGAGCCGCCGCCGTTCACGTCGATCTGGGTGCCCAGCCGGTTCAGCGCGATCGCCGCGCACTCCACGTGCCAGCCAGGGCGGCCCCGGCCCAGGTCGGAGTCCCACGCCGGTTCGCCGGGTCGGGCCATCCGCCACAGCAGCGCGTCCACCGGGTCGCGCTTGCCGGGCCGGTCCGGGTCGCCGCCGCGCTCGCCGGACAGCCGGACCATCGTCTCGTGGTCGTAGCGGGACTCGTAGCCGAAGGCGCCGGTGACGGAGCTGTCGAAGTAGACGTCCGGGTACTCCGGGTCGTCGATCCGGTACGCGGCGCCGGTGGCCAGCAGCTTGCCGACCAGCTCGGCGATCTCCGGGATGGCCTCCACCGCGCCGATGAAGTCCCGCGGCGGTAGCACCCGCAGCGACTCCATGTCCTCCCGGAACAACGCCGTCTCGCGCATCCCGAGCACCACCCAGTCGTCCTGGTCGCGCTCGGCCCGCTCCAGCAGCGGCTCGTCGATGTCGGTGACGTTCTGCACGTAGTGCACCTCGTGCCCGGCGTCCCGCCACATGCGGTTGACCAGGTCGAACGCCAGGTAGGTGGCGGCGTGCCCGAGGTGGGTGGCGTCGTAGGGGGTGATCCCGCAGACGTACATCCGCGCGGTGGCTCCGGGCGCGGTGGGCCGCAGCTCACCGGTGGAGGTGTCGAACAACCGCAGCGGCGGGCCGGAGCCCGCCACGGGCGGCACGGGGACGGACGACCAGGAGAGCATGCCTGCCAACTTACGCGGTGCGGGGTGGCGCGCGCCCGGTGCCGACGACTCACGCCGATCATTCACGTGGGAAACTCGTCCCATGCGTCACCGCCTCCCGGCCCGTCTGGTCATCGCGGCCGTGCTCGCGGCGCTGGTGGCGGGCTGCGCGAAGAAGCCCGAGCCCCCGGTCGCGCTGCCCCCGCCGAGCACCCTGGACCTGGTGTCCCAGCGCGGCGAGCTGCGGGTGTGCAGCACCGGCGACTACAAGCCGTTCACCTTCCACGACCCGGCCACCGACCGGTGGAGCGGCAGCGACGTGAACCTGGCCGGCGACCTGGCGGCCAAGCTCGGGGTGCGGCTCACCTTCGTGCCGACGACCTGGGGCACGCTGGTCGACGATCTGGTGGCGGACCGTTGCGACATCGGGATGGGCGGGGTGTCGGTGACCCTGGACCGGGCCCGCCGGGCGGCGTTCAGCCAGCCCTACCTGACCGACGGCAAGGCCCCGCTCACCCGGTGCGCGGACGTCGCCCGGTTCGGCACCCTGGAGGCCATCGACCGGCCCGGGGTGCGGGTGGTGGTCAACCCGGGCGGCACCAACGAGTCCTTCGTTCGCGACCGGGTGCCGAAGGCCGCCGTCTCGGTGTTCCCGGACAACCGGACGATCTTCGGCGAGATCGTGGCCGGCCGGGCCGACGTGATGATCACCGATGCCAGCGAGGCCCGCTACCAGGCCCGCCAGCAGCCGGGGAAGCTGTGCGCGGTCAACCCCGACCGGCCGTTCACGGTCAGCCAGAAGGCCTACCTGCTGCCCCGGGGTGACGTGGTGTTCCAGCAGTTCGTGGACACCTGGATCCGCGCCGCGCAGGCCGACGGCACGTTCGCCCGGGCCAACCGCCCGTCCGCCGGCTGAGCTCAGACCTCGACCACGGTGTTCGCCCCGCTGAGCACCACCCCGACCCGTTCGCCCTCCGCCGGGGTGTACACCCCGCCCAGCAGGGCCGCGTAGGCACACGCGGCGGCCGGCTCGACCAGCACCCGCGCGGCCTCCCACAGCGCGCGCCGGGCGGCCAGGATCTGCTCGTCGGAGACCAGCAGGGCGTCGGCGACGTGCGCGGCGGCGATCGGGTACATCAGCTCACCGACCCGCCGGGGGGCCAGGGCGTCGGCGGCGATGCCGTCGGTGGGGGCGTCCACCGGCCGCCCGGCGCGCAGCGCCCGGTGCAGGGTGGGCGAGCCTTCCGGCTCGACGGCCACCACCCGGGTCGGGGTCCGCGCGTACCAGGCGGCCACGCCGCCGATCAGCCCGCCGCCGCCGACCGCCACCAGCACGACGTCCAGGTCGGGCGCCTGCTCGGTGAGCTCCAGCCCGACCGAGCCCTGGCCGAGCAGGGTCTCCGGGGCGTCGAACGCGTGCACCGGGAGGGCGTTCGACGCCCGCCGGTAGTCCTCGGAGGCGGCCAGCGCGTCGGCGTACCGCTCCCCCACGGTGACCAGCTCGGCGCCGTAGTCCCGGATGCGGGCGATCTTCGCCGGGGACGACGTGGTCGGCACGAAGATCCGGGCCCGTACGCCCAGCCGCTGCGCCGCCCAGGCCACCGCCGCGCCGTGATTGCCGCCGGAGGCCGCCACCACCCCGGTCGGCGGCACCGGGCGGGTGAGCAGGTTGGCCAGCGCGCCCCGGGCCTTGAACGACCCCGAGTGCTGCAGGTACTCCAGCTTCAGCGTGCGCCCCGGTTCGAGCTCCAGCACGGGTGTACGCCGCAGGTGCGGGCGGATCGTGCGGTAGGTGCGTTCGATCGCGTCCCGGTCGATCTCGGCGCCGGTCGCTTCGATGTCGGCCCGGTCTACGGCGGTCACCGGCGCGCCGCGCGCCGGCCGAGGTAGTCCGCGACCACCTCGGCACCCAGGCCGTCCAGGGTGGGGGCGACCACCCGGCCGCCGCAGCGGCGGGCCAGCAGGTCGACGAACCGGGCCAGCCGGGGGTCGTCGCCCAGCTTGAACACGGTCACCGTGGCGTGCAGCCGGCTCAGCGCGTCCACCTCGGCCAGGGTGGCCCGCAGGGTCTCCGGCGCCGGCGGGTAGTCGAAGTAGGCCTCCCCGTCCGGTTCCAGGTGCGCGGTGGGTTCGCCGTCGGTCACGACCAGGACGACCGGCGTGGCATCGGGATGCCGCCGCAGGTGCCGACCGGCCAGCAGCAGCGCGTGGTGCAGGTTGGTGCCCTGCTCCCAGGCCCCGTCCAGGCCGACCAGCTCGGCCAGCTCCACCTCGCGGGCGTGCCGGCCGAAGGTGACCAGCTTCAGGGCGTCGCCGCGGAAACGGGTGGAGATCAGCTGGTGCAGGGCCAGCGCGGTCCGCTTCATCGGCACCCAGCGGCCGTCCTGGACCATCGACCAGGAGGTGTCCACGCACAGCGCCACCGCGGCCCGGGTGCGCTGCTCGGTCTCCACGATCTCCACGTCGGTGACGTCCAGCCGGCGGTCGTCGCCGGCGGCGTGCCGCAGCTGGGCGTTGGTGAGGGTGCGGGACACGTCCCAGGACTCGGTGTCGCCGAACGCCCACGGCTTGGTCGCCCCGGTGGGTTCACCGGCCGCTCCGGCCCGCCGGGTGTCACGCTGCCCGGTCCGGCCGCGGGCGGTGTCCACGGCGGCCCGTAGCGCGGACTCCCCCAGCCGGCGCAGGGCCTTCGGGGACAGCTGCAGCGACCCGTCGGCGGCCCGCTCGAACAGCCCCTGCCGCTGCAGCTCGCGTTCCAGCTCGGCCAGGGCCTGGGCGTCCACCCGGGCCCGGGGTCCGAGCGCCTGCTCGAGCGCGTCCAGGTCGATGTCCTCCATCCGCGCGCCCGGATAGCTCTGGGCCAGCTGCTCGGCCAGCTGGTCGAGCTGCCCCAGCTCCTCCATGGCCCGGGTGGCCTCACCCATGCCGAGGGGGTTGTCGCCGCGGAACCGGCCCTGCCCGGACCAGTCCTCGCCCGGCCGCAGCCCGCGCAGCTGGGCGTCCAGCTGGGCCATGGCCTGGGCCAGCCGGGGGTCACCGAACGCCTGCTGGGCCAGCTCCATCAGCTCGGCCCGCTGCTCGGCGGACATCGAGTTGAGCATCCGCTGGGCGGCCGCCGACCGTTGGGCTAGCAGGTCGATGAGCTCCTCGGTGGTGCGCGGGTTCTCCGGGAAGAACTCGCCGTGCTTGCTCATGAACTCGGCGAACGGTTGCTCGGTGTCCTCCCCGGCGGCGTGCCGGGCCAGCAGCCGGTTGAGGTCGTCGAGCATCTCCCGGACCCGCTCGACGTCCTCCGGGCCGGCGTTCTGCATGGCCTGCTTCATGCCCTGGAAGCGCTGGTCGAGCATCTCCCGGCCGAGCAGGTCGCGGATCTCCTCGTAGGCCTCGCGGGCGTCGGCGTTGCGCCAGTCGTACTCGGCCAGCTCGCGGACCGCTCCCCCGGTGTCCGACGGCAGCGCGTCCAGCTGGAGCTCCCGGAACCGGGCGTCGTCACCGTCGTCGCGGCCCAGGGTGTCCCGCTCGGCTTCGAGGGCCCGGTCCAGCAGCCGCCGCACCTCGCGCAGCGTGCCGTCCAGCCGGTTGTCCCGCTGCAGCCGGGACCGCCGTTCCCAGATCTGCCGCTGCAGATCGTCCAGGCCGCGGCGGCCCTCCATGCCCCGGCGGAGCAGCTCGCGCAGCGCGCTGCGCGGCGAGGCGCCGTTCATGATGTCCTCGCCCACCTGGTCCAGGGCGGAACGCAGGTCGAACGGCGGGGCCAGCGGATCCGGCCCGTCGTGGTACGGCCCGTAGGCGTAGCGCTTGGTCGTCACCCGTAGGTCACCGCCGCGTCGTCGGAGGCGTCCTTGGCCAGCCGGCGGGTGAGGAACAGCAGCTCCAGGGCCAGCTCGGCGGCCGAGGCCATCGGGCCCGGGGCCTCGGTGCCCTCCGCCTGCAACCGGCGGGCGATCTCGGTGAGCACCGGAACCGACGGCAGCGCGGACACCACCTCGGCGGCCGGCACCCGCTCCCCGGTGCGCACCGGGTGCTGGGCCACCGCCTCGGCCAGCGGGTTCAGGTCGAGACCGCCCAGCCGGGCCCGCGCGGTCTCGGCGGTCGCCTTGCGCAGCAGGTGCCCGAGGATCTCCTGCTCCCGGCCCTCCTCGCCGGACTCGAACTCCAGCTTGCCGCGCAGCACGTCCGGCACGGCGTCCAGGTCCACCGGGCGGGCCACGGCGTCGGCCTCCCCGGTCAGGGCGGCCCGGCGCAGGGCGGCCGCCGCGACGATCTCGGCGGCGGCGATGGCGAACCGGGCGGACACCCCGGAGCGCTGGTCGACCGAGGTGGACTCGCGCAGCTGCCGGGAGAACCGGGCCAGCACCTCGATCAGGTGCCGGGGCACCTCGGCCACCAGCTCCGCCTCCTGGGCGATCAGGTCGACCTCGTCGGAGACCTCCAGCGGGTAGTGCGTGCGCACCTCGGCGCCGAACCGGTCCTTGAGCGGGGTGATGATCCGGCCCCGGTTGGTGTAGTCCTCGGGGTTGGCGCTGGCCACCAGCAGCACGTCCAGCGGCAGCCGCAGGGTGTAGCCGCGGACCTGGATGTCCCGCTCCTCCATCACGTTCAGCAGCGCCACCTGGATCCGCTCGGCCAGGTCGGGCAGCTCGTTGATGGCCACCACGCCCCGGTGCGCGCGCGGCACCAGGCCATAGTGGATGGTCTCCGGGTCACCCAGGCTGCGGCCCTCGGCCACCTTCACCGGGTCCACGTCGCCGATCAGGTCGGCCACGCTGGTGTCCGGGGTGGCCAGCTTCTCGGTGTAGCGCTCGTCGCGGTGCCGCCAGGCCACCGGCAGGTCGTCGCCCAGCTCGGCCGCCTTGCGCTTCGAGGCGGGGATGATCGGGTCGGCCGGGTGTTCGCCCAGCTCGGAGCCCTCGATCACCGGGGACCACTCGTCCAGCAGCGCCACCAGCGAGCGCAGCAGCCGGGTCTTGCCCTGGCCGCGCTCACCGAGGAGCACCACGTCGTGACCGGCGATCAGCGCCCGCTCCAGCTGCGGCAGCACGGTGTCGTCGAAGCCGACGATGCCCGGCCACGGGTCGCGGCCGGCGCGCAGGGCGGCCAGGAGGTTGGCGCGGATCTCGTCCTTCACCCCACGCGGGGTGGCGGCCGGGTGGCCGGAGGCGCGCAGCGCGCCGAGGGTGCGGGGAAGCTCTACGGAATCTGGCACACCGTCCACGCTACGACGATCCGGCGCGCCGCGCCCGAATTTTCCGGAGGGACCCTCCGTCTCGGCGTTGACAGCACCGTGGACAGCCTCAGCCGGGGCGGGAGACGAAGCAGTCGGCGTGGAACCAGCCGGCGGCCTCCTTGCCGGCCGGGTCCAGGCCCCGGCGGCGCACGTCCCGCACCGCCGCGCTCTGCTCCTCCGGGTCGGCGAACCGCCGCTGCGGGTAGCTGCCGGGCAGCCGCTCGGTGACCAGCCCGTGGCGGGCCAGCACCTCGGCGATCTCGGTGTAGTCGAACACCCGCAGCACGAACGCCACCACCCACAGCCGCTCCGGGTGCCGGGCGGCCGCGAGCAGCCGCTCGAACGTGCGGGCGCCGATGTAGCCGATCCCGCCGGTGCACAGCACCAGCCCGACGTCGCGCAGCCCGGTCACCAAGCCCTTCGACGGGTCCCGTTCCTCCAGGTTCTCCGGGTAGCCACGCTCCAGCAGCCCGACGTGCTCGGCGTAGTCGATGGCCTGCGCCGACACATCGAGCCCGAGCACCCGGGGGGCCCGGGGCAGCCGGCGGGCCCTGAGGTACCGCACGTCCGCCCGGGCCACCTCGATCGGCTCCAGCCCGTCCAGCCCGGCGTAGTGCGCGGCCAGCTCCGCCCAGGTCACCTCGTGCCGCAGCAGCGCGGCATTGATCCCGTACGAGCAGCAGACGTCGAGCACGGTGCGCTTGCCGGAGGCGGCCAGCGCGGCCTGCACCACCGGGCGGGCGTGCTGGGCGATCTGGTAGTCCAGCGGCGCCAGGGTCGAGTAGTAGGCCCGAGGGTCGGTCTGCCGGTAGATGTCCGTGAAGTCCGCCTTGCGGGTGCCCGTCAGCGTCTCCTCCTCGGTCATCCTCCGATCATTGCTGATCTGGGGCCGCAGGCAAATCGGGACGGAGCAAGTCCTGGAGCTCGGCGAGGGCCTCGCGCAGCCGGTCGGCGAAGACCCGCATCTGGTCGCCCACGGTGCGCGGGGTGGACAGGTAGATGTCGAACCGGTCGTTCATCAGCGCGTAGCCGACCCCGATGCAGGTGGGGCTGGTGGAGCCGAAACCGAAGTACTGCACCGCCGGGGAGGGCACCGAGCTGGTCGACAGGTAGTCGTTGCGCATCACCGTCCAGCCCGGGCTGTCGTAGAGCGCCATCGGCTCGGTCGCCCCCAGCTCCGCGCCCCGCCGCCGCTGGATCAGCTGCAGCTCCCACAGGTGCTGCTCGGGGGCGTCGCCGGCCTGGCACTCCCGGGCCCGGGCGACGTGCCGGTCGGCGGCGGCCCGGAACGCGGCGCGGCGCTCGTCCGAAGTGACACCCGGGTCGTCCATCGCGGCGACGAACCCGACGATCTCCGGCGTGACCACCCGCATGGCCTCGGTACGTCCATGGTGGTAGCGGCGGGTGGCGATGGACTCGTAGGTGGCGCCGACGTGCCCCTTGGCCCGCTGGTGGGCGAGCTGGAAGGCGAGCTGGGCGAACGCGTCCGGGGAGCAGCCCAGCTCCTTCGCGGTCCGCGCGGTGAAGCCGTCGATGGACACCGTCATGCCCTCGGTGGCCTCGGCATAGGCGGCGAACGCCGCGCCGGCCTCCGCCACGTCCGCGCGCAGCGCGTCGTCCAGCACGAACCGCACCTCGGCCGGCGCCGGGACTCCCTGGGACGCCGCACCGGAACCTTCCGAATGCTCGGCGTCGGTGTGCCGGAGCAGGAAGTCGATCAGCCCGACGGTGGTGGTGCCGTCGAGCTTGCAGTGCTCCCCGTTGATCCCGGCGGACCCGTCGGCGAACACGATCAGCGTCACCGACTTGTCGAACCAGCGGTTGCCGCTGTCGCCGTGCAGCAGCTGATCGCAGGCCTGCAGCGGGTCGGCCGGGTCGACGTCCTCCAGGCTGACGCAGAACAGCGCGGTCTCCACCGCCTCCAGCGCCTCGGCGTTGGCCGGGTCCAGCTCGCGCAACGCGGACCGGCTGGCCGCCCACTCCGCCCGGGCCTTGGTGGTCAGGTGGCCGACCGAGTCACCACGGCTCTCGGCCTGATCCAGCACCTCGGCCAGCCCGGCGCGCAGCTCGTCCAGGGTGTGCGGCCGCCCGTCCGGCCCGATCACGTCCAGCCGGAGGATCCGGCCCCGGCGGAACACCAGGATGTGCCGTTCGGAGGACGGGCCGGGATGCTCGTCGCTGTACGGGATGCGCGCGCTGTCGATGTCCACACCGGGGATGCGGGTGGCGGAGAACAGGTAGCGGTTCTGCTCCATGGACAGCGGCTGGCCGCGCAGCAGCTCCACCGGCAGGGCTTCGGTGTCGACCAGGTGCTTGAAGTGCAGGGTGCCGGCGATCAGCCCGGCCGCCCGGTCCAGCTGGCCCTGCCCGGTGTCCTGGAAGTAGAAGAAGAAGTTCGCGTTCAGCGCGATCCTGTCCCGGCGGCCGAGGTAGCGGTAGCGCCAGAAGTCGTCCAGCCAGCTGTGCACGCCCGGCCGGGTGTCGTAGTCGCGCAGCGCGGCGTCGAGCACCCGGGCCGGGCCGTCCGGCTTCAGGTACTCCGCCACCGCCGCCTCGGTCTCGGCCAGCTGGTCACCGGTCAGCAGGGGCGCGCACCAGTCCAGGAACCGGGCGCAGGTGTCCTCAAGCGGCGGCAGCGGCACCCGGGGCAGGGTGTCCTCGTAGGCGAAGGTGGACGGCTCGCTCGTGGTCACAGCGGGCAACCTTAGATGAGCAGACCGTCAACGCGCCCCTGGCCCTGGGCGGCCAGGTGCGCGGGCGTGACCCGACCGAACAGCTGGCGGGTCCGCTCGGGGGTGCCGATCACCCCGGGCCGCTCGCTGTAGGCGAAGATCGCGGTGTGCCGGGATGTGCCGCCGGACACCTCGGTGACCCGGTGCAGCGAGTACCGGCCGGTGAACAGCTGCAGGTCACCGGGCCGCAGCCGCAGCCGGCGCACCCGGTGCTCGCCCCGGCCGTCGAGCACCTCACGCACCGCGTCCAGGTTCTCCGCGCCGGCCGACCGGATCGCCGGGCAGTACTCGAACACCCCTCCGGCCTCCGCCTCCCGGGTGAGCATGCTGACGGTGAACTCGTTGGTGTCGAAGTGCCAGGGGTGCTCCCGGCCCGGGTCGATCACGTTCAGGGTCAGCCCGGACAGCGGGTCGGCCAGCTCGTACACCCCCGGCAGCCCGAAACAGCCGGCCACGAACCGGCGGAACCCGGGCGCGCCGTACAGCCGCTGGATGACCGCCCCGGCCGGGATCAGGTCGCGGGCGACGAACCCGTTGCCCCGTTGCATCGTGGTCCGCGCCGGGTGGTCGGCGGGCAGGTCCGCATCCGGGGCGGTGTTGTACACGTTGACCGTCGCCACCTCGCGGTGGGCGTGCCGGGCGACCGCCTCCCCCTCCCGGTGCAGCACCTCCACCGCACCGGGCACCAGGAACCCGGGCAGCACGCAGCAGCCGTCGGCGGCCAGGTCGGCGGCCACCCGCCGGTGCAGCTCCGGCCCGTCCAGCGGGTAGCGGGCGGTGTCGATCAGGCCGGTCGGGTCGTCCAGGTCCGTCGGGTCGTCCATCTCAGAACGCCGGCCAGGGAATGGCCGGGCCGTACCCGGACGGGGCCGGGAACCTCGGCCGGGCCAGCAGGTCGTCCACCCGCTCGGACAGCGCCCCCAGCTCGCGGCGGGTGATGTGCTCGGACAGCTCCCCGCACAGCCCGGAGTCCAGCCGCCGGCGCAGCGCCCGCAGCGCCTCGACCAGCTCGTCCGGCATCGGGTCCCCGGTCCAGCCCCACAGCACGGTGCGCAGCTTGTCCTCCTCGTGCAGGCAGATCCCGTGGTCGACGCCGTACACCCCGCCACCGACCGCCGCGAGCACGTGCCCGCCCTTCCGGTCGGCGTTGTTGATGATCACGTCCAGGGCGGCCATCCGGCGCAGGTCGGGCTGGTCGGCGTGGGCCAGCACGGCCGCCGCGCCGTCCCCGTCCCGGGCCCGCAGCACCGGCAGCCACCCGGTGGGCAGATCGCCCGGCGAGACCACGTCGACCAGCTCGCGCTCCTCGTCGGTGTCCACCCACAGCTGCACCATGCCGGGCCCGAACGGCCCCTCGCGCAGCACCGTCGGCGGCACCACCGGCTGCTCACCGTTCGCCACGAACGCCGAGGCCACGAGGTAGCTGGCGTACTCCCGGCCGGCGAGCGTGCCGTGCGGGAAGTCCCACAGCGGCCGCTCCCCGCGCACCGGCTTGTACACGCACTCGCCGGTCAGCCCGTCCAGGGTCACCGTGCACAGCAGGGTCGCGTTCGAGGCGCTGATGATGCGACCGGTGACCTCGAGCCGACCGTCACGCAGCAGCCCGGTCGCGGCCGGGTCTCGGGGCTCCATCGACGTACGGCTAATCCTCGGCGGTGGGTCCGGCCGCGCCGCCGACGCCACCCTCGGCGGCCCGCTCGTGGTAGCCGTTCTGCCGGGGGCAGATGTGCCCGGTCGGGCTCAGCGGCTCGGCGCACAGCGGGCACGGCGGGCGCCCGGCGGAGATCACCAGCTCGGCCCGGGCGGCGAACGCCTTGGCCTTCTCCGGGGAGAGGAACACCCGGACCGCGTCCGGGCCCTCCTCGGTGTCGTCCAGCACCACCGACTCGTCGATCTCCTCCTCGGTGAACGCCAGCAGCTCGACCACGATGGAGCTGGTGTCGGCGTCCCAGCCCAGACCCATGGTGCCGACCCGGAACTCCTCCTCGACCGGCACGGCCAGCGGCTCGTTGTCCGGCTCGCCGACGTCCTCGGGCTCGGTGACCTCGTCGCCGAAGCGCCGGGTGATCTCCACCAGCAGCGCGCTGATCCGCTCGGCGAGCACCGTCACCTGCTGCTTCTCCAGCAGCACGCTGATCGTGCGCGCCTCCTCGACCGCCTGCAGGTAGAAGGCGCGGTCGCCGGGTTCCCCGACGGTCCCGGCGACGAACCGGTCGGGCTGGCGGAAGACGTGGATGACGCGAGACATATCGACCTTGACAGTAGGCCAACTCGGCCCGGCGGGCAGGATGGTGTGATCAGTGGTGTGGGTCAGGATACCCCGGTGGAGCCGCCGACCACGGCCTCCGACGAGGGCGCCTTGGGCTTGCGGGAGCGGCGGCGCCCCTTGGCCGGTGGCGGGATCAGCCCGCTCACGTCGCCGCCGTTGTCGTTCATCCGGGAGACGAACGGCCGGAGCTCGGTGTAGTGCACGACGCTGATCGAGCACGGGTCGACCATGATCCGCTGGAAGGAGTCCAGGTGGCTGCCCAGCGCGTCGGCCAGCACCGCCTTGATCACGTCCCCGTGGCTGCAGGCCAGCCAGATCGCCCCCGGGCCGTGCTCGGCGGCGATCTTCGCGTTGTGTGCCCGGATCGCGGCCACCGAACGGGCCTGCATCCCGGCCAGCCCCTCCCCGCCGGGGAACACCGCCGCCGAGGGGTGCTGCTGCACGACCTTCCACAGCGGGTCCTTGAACAGCGTCTTCAGCTCACGGCCGGTCCAGTCGCCGTAGTCGACCTCGGCCAGCTCGTCGTCCACCTCGACCGACAGCTCCCGCCCGGCCAGCAGCGGCTCCACCGTCTGCCGGCAGCGGGTCAGCGGTGAGCTGACCACGCCGGCCAGCGGCACCGGCTTGAGCCGCTGGGCCAGCGCCCAGGCCTGGCCGCGCCCGGTGTCGTCCAGCTCCACGCCCGCCGTGCGCCCGGCGAGCACGCCGGCGGTGTTGGCCGAGGAGCGGCCGTGGCGCAGCAGGATGACGGTAGGCACCGGGCCAGGCTACG
>JAESFN010001102.1_pt1 | contig 14649 bp, 8 predicted proteins | sample 9269411 | NCBI WGS metagenome assembly JAESFN01 (sample SAMN14505399, study PRJNA617100) | algae metagenome | isolation source: Iphinoe sp. HA4291-MV1 and co-occurring heterotrophs from trail next to... | place: USA: Maunawili Falls, Hawaii | collected 2009-07-25
GTGCGCGAGTACACCCGCGAAGCCGGAGTGCGCAGCCTGGAGCGCGAGCTCGCCACGATCTGCCGCAAAGCCGCGAGTGGACTCTACAAACAGGGCGATGTCCTGCCGATCGTCATTAATGCCGCGCGCATCGAGGATGATCTGGGACCGCCACGCTACCTGATCGGCGAATCGCTCGGCGGGGCCGAAGTCGGTGTCGCCACCGGGCTCGGCACCACCGAGATCGGCGGTGAGCTGATCCACGTCGAGGTCGTGACGATGGCGGGACGGGGTGCGCTACGCATCACCGGCAACGCGGGCGATGTCATGCAGGAATCAGCCCACGCCGCCCTCACCTTCGCCCGCACCCGCGCCAGCGCGCTCGGGATCGAAGCCGATTTCCAGGAAACCACCGATCTGCACATCCACCTTCCCCAAGGCGGCATGCCGAAGGACGGTCCATCCGCCGGAATCACGATGGCAACGGCATTGATTTCTGCCCTGACAGGTCGCCCAGTGCGCGCTGACACCGCGATGACCGGCGAGATCACCCTGCGCGGTCATGTGCTCGCGATCGGCGGTCTGCGCGATAAAGCGCTGGCGGCGCACCGCAGTGGCATTACCCGCCTAATCGCACCCAAGGAAAACGAGCGCGAGTACGATGTGTTGCCCGCTCGCGTTCGCGATGAGATCGAATTTCTCTTCGTCAAATCGATGGATGAAGTGATCGCGGCGGCGCTGCTTCACGGCGCGCCGGTCGCCGGTGATCGCGATCAGGTCGTGGCGACCTCACCGGGCCGGATTTCAACCGCCCCGGCGTAAGCCTTCACCCCGGTGCTGCGAATCCCCTCTCCCGCTACGGTCGGAGAGGGGATTTGTTTGCGGCGAATGCGGCTGATCGCATACGCTGAGCGGAATGACTTTATGGTGGATGCATCGGTAGCCGGGATGGGATGGTCCGGTTGCTGCTGATTGTGTGTATCGGGAGCGGAAATCAATCGTGAAGCGGGTGTTTGTCGCACACATCGGGGCCGGAACGGTTGGCGGGGCGGCGATCGAGCAAGAGCTCGAAATGCGGTCACGCTGGCGTCAAACGCATGGCGTCGATGCGGTCATCGGCGCGGTTATCGGCACTGCCGGTGCGGTAGTCGCGACTGACTCCGAGGGCCTCCCCGCTGACCTGCTTATCGCGATCGCTCAGGGACGCCGCGCGGGGACGAGCATCGCCGCCTGTGCGATGCAGCACGGCGCGGCGATCGTCGAGCCCCAGGAAGCGATCCGGCGGCTATCGAGCTTTGGCCCAGTAATTACGATGGATGCTGCCGCCGGGGAAGCGAGCACCGCACTCAATGCGCTGACCCTCGATCTCGGTGGCTCAGTGGTGCTTTCGAACAAAGCGCCGCTGGCGATGCCGGTCGGCTCACTCGGCGATCGCTTGTGGGCGGAAGCTGGCGTAGGCGGGCGCATGCGCTACGAGGCAACCTGCGGCGCGGGGCTGCCCGTGATCTCCACCCTGCGGAACTTGCTTGATACCGGGGACTGCATCCAGGCGATCACCGGTACCGTTTCCGGCACCCTCGGCGCGATCTTTTCCGACGTCGCCGCCGGGCACCTCTTCTCCACCGCGGTGCGTGTGGCGAAAGAGCGCGGCTACACCGAGCCCGATCCACGCGACGATCTCAGCGGGCTCGACGTTGCCCGCAAAGCCCTCATTCTCGCCCGCACGATCGGGCTGAACGCCAACCTCGATGACATCAGTATCGAAAGTCTCGTCCCACCCACACTCACCGATGTCCCGGTCGAGCAATTTCTCGATGAAGCCCATCTGGCGGATGAATCAATCGCCGAGCGCTCCGCCGCCGCTGCCGCGAACGGGGATGTGCTGAAGTACGTCGCCAAGGTGCGCGCGGGCGGCCAGATCACCGTCGGCATCGAGGCGGTTTCCCGAGCCACGGTGCTCGGCGCCCTCCAGGGACCGGAGAACATTGTCTCCTTCACCACCGACCGCTACATCACCTACCCACTCACCGTCACCGGCCCAGGCGCTGGCGCGGCGGTAACCGCCGCCGGGATGACGGGCGATCTCCTCGCCCTCGCTGCGCAGTAGCGAAACGGCGTACACTCAACCCGTCGAAAAGGCATGGCCGGATTTGGTAAGCACGGCCACCCTCTCTGTTTGAGGGCATCTGTCCGGCGCGCTGCGCTGAGACCCGGACACCAGCAAACGCGTTTGGCGTTTGTTTTGTGGTGTCTGCGTGCTTGATGCGACCACCCCATCGCCACCGTTGACACCTCGCTCTTCGAGGTTCTCATGCGTCTCAATCATCTCAATCTGATCGTCGACGATCTCGCCGCCGCGCGATCGTTCTTCACGGAGCTCTTCGATTTCGAGCTGGTTCGCTCCGGTGGCGACCAACTCGCCATCCTCACCGATGGTCGCGGCTTTACGCTCGTGTTGATGACCGGAGCTATGGCGTATCCCGATTCATTTCACATCGGCTTCATTGTCGACAGTCATGAAGCGGTCGAGGCGCAGTACGAGCGAGCGCTCACCTACGGTATTCCCGTAGAGCAACCACCGGCGCGTCGCCACGGTTCGTACGCCTTTTACTTCCGCGCGCTCAACGGCATTCTGTTCGAGGTCGCGGCCTAACAACCGGTATCAAACCGGATCGCTCCCAGCCTACGGGGAGCGGTCCAGTCGAGAGCTCAAACCTGCAACGCGTCGTACCAGAAGGGTTGGCGCATGCGTAGGGTGTCTTTGCGACGAATCGGATTCGTGGGGAAACGAGGATCGGGGCTACTCGTATCGATGGTATGAGTGACCAGCGCGAAACCAGTGCAATCGATAAGCGATTCGTCCTCGGGATGCCCCTCTGGATCGGGACCGAAAACCCCGCTCGTGCGCGCTATTCCGGCTCCGTTCGCCATCGCCAGGTAAACCTTGTTCTCGCGCGCTTGCTGGCGAGGCAGGATGAAATTCTCCGCGCCTGGAGTTCCGCCGGTGGGTACTGGCCACGAGAGATTTGTCGGCACCGCCAGCACATCCGCCCCCTCAATCGCCAGCACACGCGCCGCCTCGGGGTAGCGCAGATCGTCACCGAGCAACACCCCCACCCGGCCGAGCGGCAGATCGACCCAGGTCAGCGGTCGATCGCCCGGCGTAGCCCAGCCGCAATCTCCGGCGCCGAGATGCGCTTTCCGCGCGATGGCACGGACGCCCATGCCGTCGATCACCACTGCGGCATTGAAGAGTCGACCATCGTCATCCCGATCGATCACGCCGGCTACTAGCGTGATCCCCGCGTTGTTCGCGATCACGCGCAGCCCGTCGATCCCGACCGTAGCGCAGAGCTCGGCCATTGCGGCCGCATTCGCGCCATCCACCGCACCGGTCAGCGCCAATTCCGGTAGCACCAGCAGATCAGCACCGGTCGCCTGCACCGCCAACTCGGTGATCGTCGCCAGATTTCCCTCAATATCGCCGGTCACCGGCACGAACTGTCCGGCCGCGATCCGGCTCGCCCGTCCCTCCGGCAGCGGCGTCATGCCGTACCGCCCATGGAAGGCCTCAGGGTGCCAGAGATAGGCGTTGCGCGTGATCGAGGTATAGAGATCAGGGCGACGGCCGCTGAGGCGATGCTCGCGATCGGACGCCGGACTTTCATACTCGCCGAAAACGATTCCTTCCCCGTCCGGGAGGATCGCCTGCGCCACGCCATCGGGACCGATCACGCACGATTGACCGCAGAAGGTGACGTCGCGCTCGATATCGGAGCGATTCGCCACCACCATCGTCACACCGTTTTCGATCGCGCGCGCCATCCAGGAACCGGCGGGCGATTTCTCGCCCGCCCAGTTCACCGGCAGGCAGATCACATCGGCTCCCTGCAGCGCCTGCAACCGCACCGATTCGAAATAGACGACATCCATGCAGATGATCATGCCGATCTTGCCGATCGGCGTTTCGACCACCGTGAACCCGAGATCACCATCCTTCGCCCAGGCTGGCTCGGCGATGTAGGAGTGGGTTTTGCGGTACTTGCCCGCAACGCCGTCAGGGCCGACCAGCACCAGCGTGTTGTAGAAAACACCGGTGCTCGGCTCCACTTCGGCCAACCCGACGGCAATCCAGCAATCGAACTTCGCGGCAATTCGCTGAAACCGATCGGTGATCGGCCCGGGCACCGTCTCGACGAAGGGCGCGATCTCCTCCCGCGATTGCCAGCAATAACCGGTGGCGCCCATCTCAGGATGGAGAATCAAACGCGCGCCCTGCTGCGCCGCCTCGATCGTCATCGCTTCCAGACGATCCAGGGTCGCTTCAGGCTCGAACATACTCGGATTGAACTGCAGTGCGGCAACCCGGTGTTTCATGCGTTGTCACGATCCTCCCGCGCAGGCGGTTCGGGCGCCTCCGATCGTGCCTTGCGATCCGGCCTGCGGTCGAGCAGATTCGTGGCGGCGGCGCTGGAAACCGTTTCGCGCAGTGCCGAAATCCGGCTCGCCAGGTCATTGAGATCGGGGCGGCGTGGCAGACGAGTTGCCAGGTTCGGAATCGCCTGCATCCCCTGCTCCCATTTGCCTTTGAGATCGTGGCGAAAATCATCGATCGAACGACTCAGCGAGTGCTGGAGCGCCTGCAACTCGCGAAGCTCGCGGCGGACGGTATCGTCACCCGTTTCCGCGGCCAAACCGAGCATGCGCGCCCGGCGGAGACGATCGTCGCTGAGCTTGCGCACCCCACTGCCGAGAATTTCACCCAGGCTGAGCGCGATCGCCATTTTTGCGTTCGTCGCTGCGCTCTCGAGATCGAGGTGCGCGCCGCCATCCGGCTCCGGAATCACGGTATCGATCACCCCGAGTGCCTGCGCTTCGCGCGCGCTCATTGAGAGTTGCTGCTGCCCACTCAATCCTGCCCGCCGGAAGACGGGATGACTCAACGCCCCCTCGACGATAGGCAGGGTGAAAAGCCCGAATTCCGCCGCCAGAATGCGATCGCCTAGGGAGTTCGCCAGCGCACCGGTGCCCCCTGCTTCGCCGGTGATCACCGCGATCACGGGCGCAGGAAGCTGGCCCATCAGCGCCAGATTCTGCCCGATCGCCATGCTGATCCCGCTCAGCTCCGCATCGGCACCACTCGCAGCACCGGGGGTATCGACGAACGAGAGCAGCGGCAATTCGAAGCGCCCGGCGAATTGCATCATCCGAGCGGCTTTGCGAAATGCCGACGCCGAAAGCGGGAATCGTCGCTCGCCGTCAGCCCGGCGCTCGTGAGCGATCACGGCAACCGTCAGCCCCTCAAATCGACCAATGCCGATCGTAATGCCGTCATCGTCACGCTGAAGGCGATCGCCCCGCAGTGGCTGAAATTCGTTGAGCAAGCGCTTGGCGATTGCGGCAGCCGAAGGGCGATCGAGATGCTGCCCGATCCGCAATCCCTCCCACACCGGCGGAGAGACACCAAGGGAGGGCAACGGCGAAGCCGGTACCGCCAGCGTGCCTCGCGCGCAGAGCAGGTGCACGATCGTGGCGAGCCGTGGCAGCAGCGACGGACGCTCGACGATGTCATCGATCATCCCCGCCGCCAGCAACGCCTCAGCAGAGGCTGATCCTGCCTGCCCCTGTCCCGCCGCTGAGGCTCCACCGGCCACAGCGCCCGGCTCGGCGAGGATGATGTCGGCCTGATCGGCCAATCCCGTCAGCACCCCGCCAGTCGTGGGGTGCGTGATGACCGAAATGATCGGGATCCCGGCGCGATGCATCCGCGCGGCCAGGGTGGCGATTTTGGCGGTCTGCAGAATCGCGAGCATGCCATCCTGCGTGCGCACCGCTCCACCCGCGCAGAGCGCGATCAGCGGCAAACGGCGAGACAACGCAAGATCGAACGCGAGCGCGATCTTTTCCCCGGCCAGCACGCCGATCGCCCCGCCGGTAAACCCGGCATCGAGCGCGATCAGCACCACCTGGTGACCGCCGATCGCCGCTAACCCGGTGATCACTGCCTCGGAAATCACCGAGCGTTCCTGCGATTCTGAGAGGCGATCGGCCACCGGCAAGCGATCGTGGAAACGCACGGGATCGAGCGAAACCAGCTCGCCGGAGGTTTCTTCAAACCCTCCCGGCGCCACGAGCAGGCGAATCCGCTCGCGTGCCGGCAATCCGAAATGCCTCCCGCACGCCGGGCAAACCCGATAGCGCTCGAACGACTCGGCGCCGGCCAATTCCGCCCCGCAGGACGGGCAATTCAGTTCGATCATCGCCTCCGTGGCGAACTGATCGGTGGTTGATGGATCGTGTGGAAGCTGGGTTGAATCAGGCAATGCAACTGCCTTTCCGTGGGAGCTTGGTCGGGTGCGCAACGTCGCGCACTCAGCACGCAGTGGCGCTTCCCAGTCTGCCACAGACCCAGGCGATATTGTTGATCTCGAAACAATCTCACGCGAAAAAGCTTGCGATCGTAGAAAGCCCTCTTGTCATCTACACCGGCGAGAATCGGCTCACCACCGCCCGAACAATGCATCCCGAGCACTGCATCTCGTATAGTGAAGGCGTTCGCACAACCCAATATTCATTCGTCACGGCGCTGTATGCGTTGATTCAGCTTCTGCAAAGGAGTGTCCGTCGATGGAAGATCGCCGAGATTCTCAGGACTCCCGGGACCCACGTGTCGAACGTCTTTTTCACCAGGCCCGCGGCGGGCAGCTGACCAGGCGGCAATTGCTGTCGGCCGGTTTGCGCCTCGGTATCGCGACCCCGTTGCTCACCGCGATCGTGATGAGTGCGCCGGAAACGATCGAGGCCGCCCCCGCACCACAATCGCGGTCGCCCTTCGCGCGCGGTCAGGCAACCTCCAGCGGCACCCTCACCGTGCTCCGCCTCGGCAATACCCCCGATCTCGATCCGCAGTACGCCTACGACAATGCGGCATCGCTGATCTTTCTCGGCACCTACGACATGCTCGTTCGCTACAAAGGGGATCGCACCGACGAAATCGAACCGATGCTGGCCAGCGAGTGGGCTGAAGCACCGGACAAGCTGTCCGTCACCTTCACCATCCCCGAGGGGATCACCTTCCACGATGGCACCCCTTGCGACGCCGCGATCGTGAAAGCATCGTTCGATCGCTTCCTGCTCCAGGGAGCGGGACCGGTCAACGTCATCTCCCGCTTCGTCGATGATCCCAATCTGATCGAGGTCGTCAGCCCAACCGAGGTGAAGTTCAGCTTCTCGCAGCCGCAGCCGCTGTTCTTGCCGGCGATGGCCTCGGAATATGGCCCGTTCATCGTCAACACCACGCTGATCGATGCCAACAAAACCGATGAGGACCCGTGGGCGCACGAATTCTTCCGCGAAAACGTGATCGGCACCGGTCCGTACATGATGACGGAGAACGCCCCGAACGAGCGCTTCGTGCTGAAGAAATTCGACAACTATCGCGGTGGTTGGGAGGGCAATCACTTCGACGAGGTGGTGATTCGCATCGTTCCCGAAACAGCCACCCGCCGCCAGTTGATCGAAACCGGCGAGGCCGACACTGAAACCCAGGGCTTGACCTCGGAAGACTACGACGCGATGAAAACCAACGCCGATATCGACGTCATCGCCTACAACTCAACCGCAGTCTACTGGTCGATCATGAATGCGCCGCGGATGAAAACACCGGCGGCACGCCAGGGCTTCTCCTACGCCTTCCCCTACGACGACATCATCACCGCGGTCTACAAAAACTTCATGAAACGCTCCGGCCCGATTGCCTCGACGGTGCTCGGTGCTGATCCCGACGTCTTCCTCTACACCACCGATCTCGACAAGGCGAAGGAGCTCATCCTCTCGGCGGGATTCCAGGAAGGCGACAGTTTCGATTACGCCTACATCAGCGATGTGCTGAACGATGCCACGATCGCCCAGCTCTTCCAGGCCAATCTCTCGCAGATCGGCTTCAATCTCGAAATCACTCCCTGGGAGCGCGGGCAATACCTCGATCTCCTCTACGGCGATTCACCGGCGGAGGAGCGTCCCTACTTCATGGGTGGTTGGAGCTGGTGGCCTGATTACAACGACCCGTGGAACCAGATGGCGCCGAACTTCCTCGCGGCGTCCTCGGGTGGCGGTGGCAGCAATGCCGGCTACTGGGTGAATGACCGCTTCGAGGAGATCATGGCGAAGGTCGAGGTCTTCACCGACGAAGCGGAGATGCTGACCCTGATGAAGGAAGCGCAAAACATTCTCACCGAGCTGGATCCACCGGTGCTCTACTACGGCGAACCCCTCTGGACCACCTCGATCCGCAAGAATGTCAAAGGCTTCGTGCCGAATCCGCTCTACCTCAGCTCCTACAACTTCTACGACATGTACCGCGAGGGATAAGCCTTCCAAACCAACCACCACGAAACGGCGATCGCGGATTGCGATCGCCGTTTTGCTGCCAACCTGTGCGACGATACCGGCCATCAGTTAGGCGCACGAACATGGGAGGAGCAGCATGGCGACGCAGAGCAGGTGGCAACTCGGGCGGAGCGCCGCGCACGGCACGCGCGGCATGGTCTCGGCGAAGACCTCGCTCGCTGCGCAGGCCGGTGCGGCGGTGCTGGCTCGCGGTGGCAACGCGGTCGATGCCGCGGCGACCACTGCCGCGGTTGCCTGGGTGGTTGAGCCCTGGATGAACGGGCTCGGCGGTGGCGGATACATGATCGTCCACCAACCTGGCGCCGCCGATGCCGTCATCGAATTCCCGATGGTTGCCGCTGCTGGGGTGACGCAGGAGCTCTATCCCCTCGCTGCGCGCGATCGCGACACCGAGCTCTTCGGTTGGGCGACGGTAGTCGACAACGCGAACATCCACGGACCACGCTCGATCGCGATTCCCGGCTCGCTCGCCGGAATCGCGATGGCGCTGGAGCGTTTCGGAACCATCTCGCTGGCCCAGGCGCTCGAACCGGCGATCGTCTACGCCGAGGATGGCGTACCGGTCACCTGGCACTGGTCGTACGAGGTCGCTCGCTACCTGCCGCTGTTCCAGCTCTACGAGGGGTCGCGGGCGCTCTACCTGAACGCGCAGGGACAGGTGCCCTGGTCGCTCGATACCCGCAAACCGCTCCGCCAGCGCAATCCCGATCTGGCGAAAACGCTCCGTACCATCGCCGATCAGGGACCAGGTGCGTTTTACGAGGGCGAAACTGCCGCCACGATCGCCAGCTACCTCTCGACGCAGGGGATGCCGATCGCGGCGTCCGATTTCGCCAACTACCGCGCGCAGATCACGACACCGTTGAGCACCGATTTCCACGGCACCCAACTGCTGAGTCTCAGCGGCGCCACCGGTGGCACAACGATGACGGAGGCGCTGCGCCTGCTCGCACCGTTCGACCTCCGCGATTTCGGACACAACAGCGCTGAATCACTGCATCTGATCGCGGAAGCATTCAAAGTCGCGTTCGCCGACCGCTTTGCCTATCTCGCCGATCCCACCTACGTCGATGTTCCCTACGATGCGCTGCTCTCCGCCGCCTATCTCGATTCCCGTCGCGCCGGGATCAATCAACTGGCGGCATCTCCGGCCCGCGCCGGGGATCGTGGCACGCTCGGGGTGAGCCACGATCTCGCGACATCAATTCCGGAATACACCAGCGGTGGCTCCACGACACACCTCAGCGCGATGGATGCATCCGGCATGGCCGTGACGGTGACGCAGACGCTGCTCAGTCTCTGGGGCAGCGCCGTGGTGGTGCCGGAAACGGGCGTGCTGATGAACAACGGCATGATGTGGTTCGATCCCGAGCCTGGCCGCCCCAATTCGATCGCCGGCGGCAAGCGCCCGCTCTCGAATATGTCGCCCGCTCTGCTCCTGCGCGATGGCGAAGCTGTGGCTGCGCTCGGCGCGAGTGGCGGTCGCCGCATCATCGGCGCGGTGGCGCAGGTGGCGATGAATCTGATCGACCACGGCATGAATATGCAGGAGGCGGTGAGCGCACCACGCACCGATTCCTCCACCCCCGAGCTGATCGTCAGCGACCGCATCGATGCTGGGGTCATCGAGCAACTGCGCAATTACGGTCATCGGCTGGTGCTCTCGGATGAAACGCTGCTCGGAGCTGATTTCGCCTCACCGGCCTGCATCCAGCGTCTCGATGGCGGCTTTATCGGTGGGGTCGATCAGTATTACTTCCCGGCCACCGCGGCCGGAGTCGACTAAGGTAGGCGATGTCCTTTACCGACCAACGGGGATACGACGCCCGATTCGAATGGGGTGAAGCTGGGCTGCGAGCGCTCGCGCCCGGAGCGTCGACGATTGTGATCGTCGACGTGCTCAGCTTCACCACTGCCGTGGATGTCGCTTTAAGCGGTGGATCTACGGTCATTCCGTACTGCTGGCGCGATGACAGTGCGGCCGAGATCGCGCGCCAGCACGATGCCTTTCTTGCCGTCAGCCGCCGCCGGGTGGATGCCGAGCACCCCTATTCGCTCTCGCCGCAATCGCTGCAGCAGCTCCCCGCCGGTAGCCGCATCGTGCTGCCATCTCCGAACGGAGCCACCCTCTCCAGCATCGCCGACGAGCTGGGTGCCACCGTGATCGCGGGATGCCTGCGCAATGCATCCGCGGTAGCCCGCGCCTGCCGGGCAATCGGTGGCCCCGTCCTTGTAATCGCCGCCGGTGAGCGCTGGAGTGATGTCACAGCGGGATCGCTGCGTCCGGCGCTGGAGGATCTGCTCGGAGCGGGCGCAATTCTCACCGCATTAGGAGCGGGATCGATCTCGCCGGAAGCGAGCGCTGCTATCGCGGCATTCGAGGAGGCGCGTCCAAACGTAGCCGAACGGATCGCGCGATCGGCATCGGGACGGGAATTGATCGAATCCGGGTTCGCCGGGGATGTCGAAATCGCCGCCGGACTCGACGTCAGTGCGACCGCGGCGATCCTGCGCGGCGGTTGCTTTACCGCCGCTTAGGGCCGCTCCGCCAAACCACGCTCCAATGCTAGCCGCACCGCTTCGGAGCGGTTGTTTACCTGCAGTTTTCGATAGATGCTCCCGAGATGCGCGTGGACAGTGCGGGTGCTGAGAAATAGCTCACCGGCGATCTCCTCGTCGGTGGCGCCAGTCACCAGCAGCGCCAGCACGTCGCGCTCGCGTGGACTGACCCGTGATATCGATCCCGATGACCGGGAGAGATCGATCGTGAGCACCCGTTCGATCGCCGCATCGACGCTCCAGTCATCGAGCGCGTGAAATGCCGCTCCAAATTCGTGCTCGCCGAGTCGCTCGCGGGTTGCGGCTTCGGCGGCATCGTAGCGGCGACGCTCGGCACCGGTCACGACATCGCCACGCGCGCGATTGAGCCGATCGGCGAGACCGAAGAATTCTGCGGCGATATCTGGCCGTCCCGCTGCACTCGCCACGACCGCGAATGTCGAAAATCCGGCATTCTGACCGGCCGCTGAACCCGCGGTCTGAAAGAGCAACAAGCTCTCGCGCACCTGAGCGCAAGCCAGCGCAGACTCACGATCGTGCACGGCGATCAACGCGCGCAACTGCATCGCCCAGGCGCCGATTCTCGGTGGCTCGCCCTCGCGATCGAGCACCTCGATCAACTGCTCCCGTGCCTGATCGAGACGGTCTCGTCCGAACGCGACGATGGCGAGGTGATAGCGGGCCGAATCGGCGGTTCCCCGATCTCCCGCCTGTTCCAGGTGCCGGATCGCCTCCGCGAAGTGAAGCGTTGCCTCATCGTAGTTCTCGGCATCTTCCGCCCGCACCCCGAGCACGAGACGGCAGAACCCTAACGCCCAGCCCTGCTGGGTGCTTTCGAGAATCTGCAGTGCTTCGTCCAGACGCTCACCGGCCAGATCCGAGCGCCCCTGGAAATGGGCAAACGCTCCCGCTCCGAGCAACACCGATCCGAGCAGCTCCGGTGCAACACCGTCGCGTGATCTCGCCAGCAGTTGCTCGTGCCGCTCCAGCGCTTCAGCGTGATAGCTGCGTGAGTAGTAGAACCAGAAGAGCCTGGCAAGCAGCCGGAACGCCGACGGCCGATCTTCATCCTCCAGCCAATCGAGGGAGCCGCGCAGGTTGTCGTGATCGCGTTGTAAGCGGGCGGTAGCCTGGCTCAGCGCTTCCAGCGCGTTGATTTGGCTGGCAACTGCCTCTGCTTGCTCGATCCAGTAGCCGGCGACCCGCCGCTGTGCCAAGGCCGAGCCTGGATCGAACTCCAGCTGTTCCAGCCCGAACTCGCGGATTGTTTGCAGCATGCGATAACGCGGCTCGTCACCGGTCAGCGCCTGCAACAAGCTCTGGGTGTGCAACGCGGCGAGCACCTCGGATGCGTTCTCGCCGAGCGCTGCTGTCGCGGCTTCCTCGGTGAACGTCCCACGAAAGATCGCCAACCGGCGAAACGCCTGTTGCTCGGCGTCCGAGAGCAACCCGTAGCTCCAGGCGATCGCGTCTCGCATGGTGCGTTGGCGAGCCGGTTGATCGACCGGCCCGCCAGTGAGCAGGCGCAGCGAGTTGCTCAGCCACGGCACGATCGCTTCCGGCAGCATCACTCGCGTTCGTGCCGCCGCGAGCTCGATCGCGAGAGGCAGCCCGTCGAGGCGCTGGCAAATCTCGTCAATCGCTTCCCGATTGGCACCGGTGACGGTAAACCGGGGATTGATATCACCGACCCGCTCGATGAAGAGCGTTGCCGAATCGGCTGGTTCGCCGCTGGTCGCCGAGTCACCCGGCAACGGCATCGGCAACACGACGAATTCCTGTTCCGCCGCGATACGCATCGGCACGCGGCTGGTCACGAGCACGACAACCTTGGGTTGCCGTTCCAGCAAATCCTCCAGTGCCGGCGCTACCGCCGGTACCTGCTCGAGATTGTCGAGCAGGAGCAATGTGCGTTTATCGCCAAGCACGGCAGCAATCTGCTCGATCAGCGCTCCCGGATCGCGCTCCGCGATCCCGAGCTCCGCCCCGATCGCCGGCATCACGCGCCCGGCATCGACGACCGTGGCGAGCGCAAAAACGCGCATCCCACCGGGGAAGTGGGTCGATGCCGCTTCCGCCGCCTGAATCGCGAGGCGCGTTTTCCCAACCCCACCGGGACCGGTCAGCGTGATCAAGCGCGCCGTTGGGCAAGCTAGGAGCGCGGTCAGACGCGCGATCTCATCCCGCCGCCCAACGAAGCTCGATCGTGCCACTGGCCATCCGAGCAGCGCTCGCGAACCGACCCAGCCATTGCTGTCCGGCTCAGTCGCCGCGTGCGATCGTTCTGTCATATCCGCGCCCTCTCCGCGGCATTGTATCGAACGAGCCAAACGGCGCAGGGTGCAAACCGCCGAGTGCTGGTACTCTGAAGCGAATACACCGCTGTCCATGTTAGGGAAACGTCGCATGGCAAAAACCAAACGTCCGCATATGGAGCGCGTCAATAAGCGCTGGGATCCGTCACTCTGGGCGAGCAAAAAACCGTTCGGCGTCGGCGAGCAGCACCCCAATAATTTCGCCGAAATCACCCGGGCCATTCGCGAAAATCGCGATCAGGCGGGATTCGCCTGGCGGATTCTTTCCCAGGGTGTGTGCGATGGGTGCGCGCTCGGAGTGGCGGGGCTGCACGACTGGACGATGGACGGTCCCCATCTCTGTAATATCCGCCTGCGCCTGCTGCGCCTGAACACGATGCCCGCGCTCGATCACAACTTGCTCGGCAATGTGGCGGCGCTGCGCGGTCGTACCAGCGCGGAACTGCGCGATCTCGGGCGACTCCCCTACCCGATGCGTCGCCGCCGTGGTGACGCCGGGTTTACGCGCATCAGCTGGGATGAAGCGCTGAACGAGGTTGCCGCGACGATCCGTGCATCCACGCCGGAGCGCATCGGTTTCTATCTCACCAGCCGTGGGACACCGAACGAAACCTATTACGTGGCGCAGAAGGCGGTGCGCGCGATCGGCTCGAACAATGTCGATAACGCCGCCCGCATCTGCCATTCCCCGAGTTCGGTTGCGCTGAAACAATCGCTCGGGATTGCCGCCACCACCTGCTCCTACGGTGATTGGATCGGCACCGATCTGCTCGTCTTCATCGGCTCGAATCCGGCCAACAACCAACCGGTGACGACCAAATACATGTATTACGCCAAAAAAGCGGGCACGAAGATCATCTGCATCAATTCGTACCGCGAACCGGGAATGGAGCGATATTGGGTGCCTTCGGTTGCGGAAAGTGCGCTCTTCGGCACGAAAATCGCCGACGACACCTTCATGGTCAACACCGGCGGTGATGTCGCGTTCCTCAATGGCGCGCTCAAGCACATCATCGAGCACGATCTCGTCGACCAAAACTTCATCGCCCAGCACACCACCGGATTCGCCGAAACAGCAGCGACCGTGACTGCGCAGAGCTGGAACGAGCTGGAAACCGCCAGCGGCGCGACCGAAGCGCGAATGCGCGAGTTCGGCGAGCTGCTCGGGCACGCCAATACCGCCGTGCTTGTCTGGAGTATGGGAATCACCCAGCACACCCACGGCGAGGATGGGGTGCGGGCGGTGGTCAATCTCGGTCTGACGCGCGGGTTTGTGGGACGGGAGCGCTGCGGTCTGATGCCGATTCGCGGTCACTCAGGCGTGCAGGGCGGCGCGGAAATGGGCGCGTATTCGACGGTGTTCCCGGGAAATACCCCGATCAACGCG
>JAESFN010001103.1_pt1 | contig 14647 bp, 13 predicted proteins | sample 9269411 | NCBI WGS metagenome assembly JAESFN01 (sample SAMN14505399, study PRJNA617100) | algae metagenome | isolation source: Iphinoe sp. HA4291-MV1 and co-occurring heterotrophs from trail next to... | place: USA: Maunawili Falls, Hawaii | collected 2009-07-25
GCCTTGCGGATCGGCGTAGATGCCCCAGCCGAGGCTGATCGGCGAGCGCCAGAGCACGGTGCCGGTTGCAGAATCCACCGCGACAACCTCTTGCGCTTCTAGGAAATAGACGGTGTTTCTGCTCGATGTGATAGCGACGACGTTTGTTGTACCTTCTGATTTCGGTATCGACCAGAACACGCCGAGGTCACGCTCGAAGTCGCTGACCGCCGGAGTCGCCTGCGCAGATAACGAAGCGTTTTCCGCCCCGGGGCGCTCCAAGCGCACCGCTACGATCGTGCCGTTTTCGAGCGGAATGTAGATACGCTCTCCGTCGCTTACCGGCGAACCGGAGATATTCTGACCGAGTAACACGCTTCCGTTCTGGGTGTTGCCATTCGCGGCATCGATCAGGGTGTACGACCCGTATCCCAGTGCGAGCAGGACGTACGAGCCATCGTCCAGCGCGACCGGTACCGGCGGACGATCATCCCCCTCTCCGCCCGGGCCGTACCAGGCGATCGCACCGGTATCGAGCTTCAAGCCGATGCTGGCCCAGCTTGTGAAGTTTGGCGTAGATGTTGAGGCGGGAGACCCCTCGGGAGCGAAGAGATAACCCTCGCCCACCACGACCACGACGTCCTTCGTCACCGCCAGACTGCTTGGCTTGTCGCCGAGATCGCGAGCCCATAGCGGAGCACCGTCAGCGGCGTTGAAGGCCATCACGGCGAACTTGGTTTTGAGTGTCGGGAAGAGCGTTGAATTTGCTGGGCTGGAAACGACCACCCGGTCACCGGCAATCGCCAGATCTGTTTGATTGGTGAAGTATTGCGCCTTAGTCCAAAGCCGCTCGCCGGTTTTCCGATCGAGTGCCGTTATTCCTCCCCGGCCACTCAATGCCACGACAATGTTGTCACCGACGACGAGTGAGTGCCCCGCGAGTTGATCTCCCGTCGCAAACCCGAGTCCCTGTATATCGATAACAGTGTCCCAACGCACCGTTCCATCTGAGGTGTCGATCGCCGTCACCGTCTCAGAGGTGCCGCCGTTGGCATTGCCAACCGAACCACCCTCCTGTACGTAGAGCACCCCATCCCGCACAACCGGGGTCTTTTGCCCGCTACCGGTGTTGATTGCCCAACGTACATCCCCGGTCGCCGGATCGAGCGCGGTCACCGTGTGGATCGGTCCAGGCTCAGGGGTCGGCATCTGAATCGTGAACGCTCTCGTTACGTAGACACCGCTCGCATCAGCAGCGATCCCGCTTTCGAAGCCCGACATCGCTGTCTGCCAGCGCATTTCGCCGGTGGCGGCATCAATGGCCTCGACGCCGAAAAAATCACCATCCGATTGGAAGCGATAGATCATGCCTTTCGCCAGAGCGACAGGCCACTGTACCGCGTACTGCGATTCGGCTGGGACATTTCGTTCCGTCAAATACGGGCTCTGCCAGAGCAATGCACCCTGCTCGCTCTGGGGCTGTGGCGTTGCCTGAGTTGACGGATTGATGCCCTGAACCGCCGGCATCGTCGCTTTTGGTGGCGGGCTACCGGCGCGTTCGGAGGTGAAGACGGCGAGTAGGCCGATCAGAATCACCGCGATGGCGGCGATTTCGGTGAGGCGCCGCCAGCTTGGCAGGCGCCGCGGTCGCGGTATCGGAAACGATTGCGGCAAACCAGGGGTGGTGATCTCCATTACGCGCTCCTCCGCGATCGCCGGAGGGCGATTCGCGGCAAGCTCGGTCAGCAAGCGCGCGCGTAGCTCCTCGGCGAAGGCGTTTTCGGGAGCGACCGGTCCATCGATCGTCCCGCGCAATGCCTGCAGCAGATCGCGCTCACTCATGACCGTGCTCCAGATAAATCCGTTTAAACGCCGCGCGGCCGCGCACGAGGAGGGATTCGATGGCGTGTACGCTCTTCCCGGTCGCCAGCGCGATCTCGGGAACGCTCATGCCGTCCAGGTAGCGCAGGGCGATCATCATCCGCTGCGCCGGAACCAGCGCATCGAGCGCGGCGATCGCCGCATCGCGGTCGATCAGGGTTGCCATCTCGTCACGATCGTCCGCGTGTACCTCGGCGCGATCGTTCCAGGCAACCACTCGCTCGCTCTCGCGCAGGTGCTGGCGGTAGTGATCGATCAGGCGATGCCGCGCGATACCGTAAAGCCAGCGCAGCGGTTCTTCAACGGCAACGCCGCGGCCGATCTGCCGCACCGCTGCCATGAACACCTCCTGCGTCAGATCCTCGGCAATCGTTCGCTCTCCCCCGCAGCGGCGGAGGAAATAGCCGTAGATCGCCGGGAGCGCTTCGTCGTAGAAGGCCCCGAACACCACAGGATCGCGTAGATCAGCCCTGCCCGGCGTCACACGTATCGCCATCACCCGATAACCACCCGTTTTCCACTCCTCACACAATACGTCGGAAGTGGATCGCGTTTTCCGTCGGTCGTCGTCCGTTTTCCGTAAACTGGGGGACAGTAATCGAGCGCCGTGACCGTCGCACGATTGGCGCGATGTGAATAAACCGCCAATACGGACGTCGGCCAACGGATAACGGAAAACGAGGGGGAGATGATCACCGATCTCGCGCACACCGCGTTCGCGGTCAACGATATCGATGTTGCGCTCGGCTTTTACGCCAAGCTGGGGTTGCACGAATCATTCCGGCTGCACCGTGAGGATGGCAGCCTGATGCTCGTCTATCTCCACATAGCGGGGGATCGCTTTTTGGAGCTCTTTCCCAACGGGCCGGAACCGGATGCCAATCGCGTGCACAGCTTCCGCCACATCTGCCTCGCCACCGACGATCTGAAGCAAACTATTACCGAGCTCGAAGCCACCGGTATCACGTTCGACGTTCCGTTTAAGGAAGGGCTCGATCACAACTACCAGGCCTGGATTCGCGATCCCGATGGCAATGCTATCGAATTGATGCAGCTCGTCGAGCACAGCCCGCAGCGCAAAATCGCCCGCGGTGAGTAGCACCTCATCTGGCTGGTTGGGCGCATAAACCTGGGGTTGCGACCCCAGGCTACGCAATAAACGCTCCTCCGGAGCTACGAAAACGGGCCACGGTCATTTGACCGTGGCCCGGCCCCTCTCCTACCGCAGTGGGAGAGGGGTGGCGCGCAGCGCTGGGGTGAGGGCTGGTTAATCCTGCTCCCAGGCGATGTAGCGGTCGGCGGAGGCGCGCACCTTTGCCTTGGCGCCGGAATCGATCACTTCACCCTCGAATCCGCCGTAAATGCGGTCGTAGCTGAAGGGCTCGACGGCGGCCACGATCTGGTTGATCGCGCGCGGCGGCAATGGGATCAGGTTCGGATAGCTGCGCATGAAGGAGAGGGTGGCGCGATCGGCATTGACCCGGATCGTGTCGCCGGTGAGCAGAAAACCGCGGCCATCGGCGCCTGCATAGTGCAGCACCGCGCTGCCGGTGAAGTGCCCGCCGCATTGCACCAGGGTCACGCCCGGCAGAATTTCTTTGCTGCCGCTCCAGAGCACGAAGCCATCATCGGGGCGCTGGATCCACTCCGCATCATCGGCATTCCAATAGAGCGGCGCATGCCCGAAATGGTGGCTGATCGAAACACAGGCACCCACCAGATGGGGGTGGCTCGATGCGATCGCCGCCACCCCGCCGAGCGCTTCCAGATCGCGCAGCAGCGCATCGTCGAAAAAGCCGCTGGCATCCCAGAGCACATTGCCGTTCGGGGTTTGCAGCAGCAGCGGGCGATGGCCGATCCCGAAGCGGGGATTCACGGTAATTCCGTAAAGCCCATCCTCCATCACATCGACCGTTGCCGATCGCCCTTCGCGAACCTCGGCCTGCGTTGTCCATTTTTGCCCACCGGGTGGCAAATATTGCCGCTCATCGGCGCACACCGGGCACACCGCCAGCGGCTCCGCTGTATCGGCAAATTCAATTCCGCAGGTTGCACAGCTCCAAAGCGTCATTGCTTTCTCCGTCATCCGTAGGTGCGCGTCATCGACGAGTCGCACACAGTTGGCTGTGAACAGCGTACCCCCGCGGGAGCATTCCGGTACGTAGTCTGAGGTTGTGTCTCAGCTCGTTGCGTCGCTATGGGCGACGAAAAACGTGCCTACGTTCCCGGAACGTACCGGTAGGTCACCGCGATCCGGTTCCAAACATTGATCCCCGCAATCGCCGCTGTCAAACCGGCCACTTCCAATTCGGAAAACACCGCGTGAACGGCATCGTATTTTGCCAGCGGCACGTGATCCTGGGCGATCAGGGTCAGCGTTTCCGCCCAGGCCAGCGCCGCCTGCTCGCGCTCGCTGAAAATGCCCGCTTCTTCCCAGGCAAACGCGAGATCGATCTTCTGCTGGGAAACGCCCATCCCGCGCAGTGCATCGGCGTGCATATCGACGCAATAGGCGCAGCCGTTAATCTGCGATGAGCGCAGGTAGACCAGCTCGATCAGCTCCGGCTCCAAGCCCGCGGCTTTCGCGGATGCCGTGACCGCACTCACTGCCGGGTAGAGATCGGGCACCAGTTTCTTCAGGTCACGGGGAGCCAAACGGGGGTGGGTTTCGGTCGCGGTCATCACATCGCCTCGCTCGTCACTGAACGAATATCAGAGCTCGTATATTCGAGCTCTGATAGTATGGGATACTCCTTCTATGAGCGGCAAGCACCAACCCCCCATTCCACGACCAGGCGAAGGCAAGCGCGGTGAAGCGGGCTACATTGGCTATTTGATTCGCCAGGCGCATAACCATACCCGGCTCAGCCTGGAGCGCACACTCGAGGATCTCGAGGTCACCTCGCCGCAATTTTTGGTGATGACGATGGTCAACGCCTACCCTGGTGTATCCAGCGCCGATGTCGCGCGCCTGACCATGCTCACCCCGCAAACCATCAGCCTGATCGTGGCCAATCTCGAACGTGGCGGTCGCCTCGTTCGCGAAGTCAGCCCGGAGCACGCCCGCGTGCAGCGCATGTCGCTCACTCCTGAAGGCGCCGCGCTGCTCGCTGAGTGCCGCAAGCGCACCGCCAGGATCGAGCAAAAACTCGCCACCAGCATGCCGCCCGATCTGGAGCCCGCCATCCGCCGCTGGCTCGCAGATGTCGCCACCCTGGACCTATCGGGCCAGTGAGCTAAGCCCCAGGCGGGTATCGAGAACGTGTCTTGCCAACGTGTGTCACTACTCGCGTTCCCATCCGGGAACGAGATCTCCTCAGCCTGCACGAGCAGACAGGCATAGGTGGATAACCCACAAAATTACCTCATAAACATAAACGGAAGCGTCAAAATCTATTCGACACATAAAGTACTGCAAATAGGGTAAAGAATCGCATCAGATATTGTCATTGTGACCAATTGGTTCTAGCAAATATCTCTCACTGTCTTGCCGGTCATTTCGTGCTAATCCTGAAAGGGAATAACTATCCCGTTTGGGAAGATCGAAAAAGCCCGGAGCGTTCCGATGCTTTTTTCGAAGGTGACGGGATAAACGCAGGAGGATTTTTGTATGTTGGCAAAACGATCGCTGCTCGCGCTCGTGCTTTTGTTCGGCCTTATGGCCGGCACACTAGCCACGGCAATCGCCGGTAGCGCTCCCGCAGCGCCTGGGCTGAATGCCGCGCAGCAGGACGATGACGCGACCCCGGAAGCGGACGACGATTCCACCGGCTCTCGCGGCGACGACAGCGATAGCGGCGATGTTGTCGACAATGTTGCCGTCGAAGTGGTTGATGAGTCGGGCGATCCGTCGCTGACGATCACCGTTTCGAACGTCAATGAAGATTGGGACGAGTTCTCGGACTATTCCACTCCCGATCGCGGCTTCCACTTCGTCTATCTCGAAGTGACGGTCGAGAATGTCGGCAAGCGCTCGGCTGATGTCGCCGGTTACGATTTCTTCATCCGCGACGAGCAAGGCTTCCTCTACGGCAAAGCCTATGTCTCGCTGGCTGATGACAGCGCGGCTGAGGATATCGGCGAGTTCGATCCGGGCGATCCGATCGAAGCGGGCGATTCTGTCACCGGCTACATCATTTTCATGGTGCCGAACGAATCGACGCTGGTCGATGCGTTCTACTCCCCCAGCGGCCGCCTGATCACCATCGCCACCTTCGGCGGTGACGCGATCCAGGAATAACGCACCGCTCGTCGTTTGCAGCGACTGGCAACTTGCCCCGCTTCCAGCTTTGGAGGCGGGGCAGGTTTTTTGTGCCCGTCCCCTCTCCCCCGCACCGTCGTACGATTACCAGAACCGGCCGGAGTCCTGGAGACTGGGAGAACGATGGGTCGGCTTGTTCGCTGGATCGTTGGTGTTTCGCTGGTTCAGGGCGCGCTGCTCGCTCTGCTGGCCTGGCTGCTCGATGGGTTCTCCGTCGGTGGCGCGTGGTCGGTCGTGCTTCTGGCTGCGCTGGTGATGATCGCGCAGGCGGTTGCCTGGCCATTCATGTATCGCCTTTCCGCCGTCCTCCACCCGCTCCTCTTTCCCGTCGCGAGCTTCGCCCTGTCCGGATTCCTCGTGGTGCTCATCGCCAATACCGCGGCGGATATCGGTATCGATGGTTTGCGCGTGGATACCGTCCAAACCGGCATCATCATTGCCTGCGGGCTGACCTTTGGAAGCACCCTGCTCGGGGCCTTCTTTTCGCTCAATGACGAGATCGCCTACGACTGGTTTGTCACTCGTCCCCTGAAGCGCCGCTATGCCGGTACGACGCCGTCGAGCGAACCCGGGCTGCTCTTTCTCGAAATCGACGGGCTCGCCGAGCCGGTGCTGCGCCGCGCGATTGCCGAGGGGCACATGCCGACGCTGCCGCGCTGGCTTGAGCGCGGCAGCCACCGGATCACGCCCTGGGAGCCCGATCTCTCATCACAGACCTCGGCTAGCCAGGCCGGTATTCTCCTCGGCGATAACACCGACATTCCGGCGTTCCGCTGGTATGACAAAACCAATGGCTCGCTGATGGTCTCCAGCAAAATGGCCACCGCGCGCGAGCTGGAACGCCGGCTTGCCAGTGGCGAGGGGCTGCTCAAAACCGGTGCAAGCCGCTGGAATGTCTTTTCCGGAGAAGCGCCTGATTCGCTTTGTACCTACAGCACCTTCGGGGTGCGCGGGCGTGAGGCGACCAACAGCTATCTGGCGTATTTCGCCAATCCCTACACGCTGTCGCGGGCAATCGCGCTGTATTTCGGGGATGTTATTCGTGAGCGCTGGCAGGCATGGCGGCAGCTTCGCCGCGACGATCAACCGCGGATCAAGCGTTCCTGGCGCTATGCCTTCATTCGCGCCGCGACCACCACGGTTATGCAGGAAGCCGGGCTCTTCATGCTTCTCGCCGATCTTTATCGCGGGGTCCCGGCGGTGTACTGCACCTTTTTCGCCTACGACGAAGTGGCGCATCACTCCGGAATCGACCGCCCCGATGCGTTCAGCGTGCTCGAAAAGCTCGATCGCGTGATTGCCACGCTCGAGCGCGCCGCGACTACCGCTCCCCGCCCCTACCACCTGGTGGTGCTTTCCGATCACGGGCAGAGCATGGGCGCCACGTTCCGCCAGCGCACCGGCCAGACCCTCGGCGAGCTTGTGACATCGCTCATCGATCCCAACGCACGCGTGATGATCGATGAGCAGCTTTCCGAGGATCAGGGGCACCTGCGGTTGGCGATCGAGGAGGTGCTTCAGCATCGCTTCGCGCCGAAACCCGGTCATCGCGTGCATCGCAAAATCAGCGGCTGGGTCGCGGAGGGTGATCGCTCTCCCGGTACGGAAAACACCCACGATGTGATTGTGCTGGCATCCGGTAATCTCGGGCTGGTGTCGTTTCCGGCCTGGAGTGAGCGGATGAGCTTCGAGGCGATCGTCGAGCGCTTCCCGGCGCTCATCCCCGGCTTGCTTGCTCAAAAATGGGTTGGCTTCGTCATGGTTCGCTCGGAGCGCGATGGCGCGCTCGTGCTGGGGGGCGCCGGTATCACCTATCTCGATCATGACGAGGTCGAGGGTGTCGATCCACTGGCAGTCTACGGCGCGAATGCGGCGGCGCACCTGCGACGCACCGACCGCTTCGCCAACGCCCCCGATCTGCTCGTGATGAGCGCCTACGATCCGGAGACCGGCGCGGTTGCCGCGTTCGAGGAATTGGTTGGTAGTCACGGTGGGCTGGGTGGGCCGCAAACGCGGCCGTTCGTGCTTCACCCTATCGCGCTCGACCACGGTGCGGAGCCGATCGTCGGTGCGGCGGCGCTGCATCGCGTGCTTGCCGGGTGGCGCGCTGCGTTGCACGTGGAGACGGAGTCGTGAGCGAGCTCCCCGGTATCACGTTCACCGTCATGACCTTCAATATCGGCAACGGTCTGATCGCGCCCGATCAGCTGGTGACGATGCTGCGCTCCTCCGGCGCCGATCTGATCGGTCTCCAGGAAGTCAGTGCCGGTCAGGCGGAAGCGCTTGTTCGTGTCGCCGATCTCTACCCCTACCGGGAGCTGCGCGGCACGGGATTCAGTGGCCGCGCGGTGCTCAGCCGCCTACCGATTACTGATTCGGAGTGGGTCGATCTCGCCGATGGGCGCCCCGATCTGCAAACCGTGATCGATCTCAGCGGGGTTCCGCTCACCCTCATCGTTGCCCATCCCCCACCGCCGCGACCGAACCGGCGCGGAGTGACCTTCGACGCGCAAACCATTTCCCAGATCGATCGCCTGGCTGCCATCGCCGTTGCGGCCGCGCCCGCGGTGCTGGTCGGCGATTTCAACCTCACGGCGCGCAATCCCTCGTACAAACGATTGCGGGCTACCGGACTGGTGGATGCATTTCTCGTGGCGGGAACGGGGCCAGGCTCCACCTTTCCGCTCCGGACGGGACACACACGCTGGGGACGGCTCCCGCTTTCCATCCTGCCGCTGCCGTCGATCGCCCGCATCGATTACGTCTGGCATACCCCGGATCTGATCACTGAGCGCGCGTGGGTTGGCGGCCGGGGCGGCTCGGATCACCGCCCCGTGCTCGCCCGGTTGCTGCTGCCTGTCAGTGCGATCGCCGAGCCGCTCGCCCAGCCAGACCCAACGCCGTGATCGTCAGCATCAGCAGTGCCGCGTAGAGCCACCCTGTTTCACCGCCACTGCTTCCGGAACCGGTATTCGGCAGCGCAACCACGGTTCCGGATGGTGTCGGCGTTGGTGCCGGCTGCGTCGGCTCGGGGGTGACGGTTGCGGTGGCTGTAACCGTCGGTGTCGGGGTTCCCGGAACCTCGGAAACGGTGATCACGATGATGCGCGCCCCGCTATCCGGCAGATCGAAACTGGCCGATTCACCGCTCGCCCCCGGCCGCAGATTGTCGACGAGCGCATGAAACGTATTCGGGCGCCAGGTTCCGACCTCGTCGCCGGTCCACGGCAGATCTGACCGCGTCACCGTTCCAGCCACCGTGGTCATCGTGAGTGGTGGATAAGCACTCTCCAGACCGAACGGTACGAAACTGAAACTGGCATCGAGCGGCGTGCATTCGGTTGCCGCGAGCTGCGTGGTGGTATCCGGCAACACGGTGATGGTCGTGCCCGCCTCGGCCGGATCGCTGACCGTGCAATGCTGCGCAACCAGCGTCAGCACCGCCCCGGTGTTGCCGCCCGACAGATACTGACTCGCGGTGACGCCATTTGGAAGATCGTCCGCGGTGACGATGTCTTGCACCGGGGGCCCGACCAGATAGTCGAGCGGACCGCTAACCATCACCACCTCGAACGTCACCTCGAGCGGAGCGTTGAGGACCACCGATCCATCACCGTCATCATCGCATTGCGTTGCGGTGATCAGGCCGCTCGGCGTCCCATCCGGATACCCGGCCGAGCGGTAGAGCGCGGCGCACACCCCGGGCACCGGCTTGATGGTGTTGCCGTCGATAAACTTGATCTTCACTGGCCCTGGGGGAGACTGAACCGGCAACTCGCCGAGATCCACCGCCGAACCCGCGCTCACAACGACTCCGGTGACCGGGTCGATCAGCGGGAATCCCGGCGCCCCCGCGAGATTGGCAACGCAGTAGGTTCCATCGGCCACGATCGAAAAGGTGAGATCGCCGTTGCTATCGGTGGTGCCGGTCATCAACGGCGTGCCGGTGCAGTTAGTGCGATAGAGCGCGAACGTCGCACCTTGGAGACCACCCCGGCCAAAGGCATTCACAGAGCGCAACGTGATCGAGCCCGGCTCGCCGGTGGTGTAGATGGTGATCGCGGCGGTGCCACCACCACCCGAGGGAATTGCCAGCGGCTCGGAGGTGGTGCCAAAAAATCCTTCGGAGAATTGCAATGATGTTGCCGAACCGGGATTCGGCGCCGGGCTGACCGAGCCATCGCTCTGCGCTACTGCATTGAACGAGCCGAAGGTATCCCCGTTCGCATCGAGCAGGCTGGTCGTGATCGGGATACCGGTCGGATCGAGCGCGGTGCAGGCGACCGCGGCGGCCGGCTCGAACGCTGCCAGCGCGTAATCAACCTGCCGCGCCAGTGCGTCTGGATCGCTGGTCTGGCAGAGGTTCACCGTCACGGTCAGATCGGCGAGCGGCGCGACAGTGATTGCGATATCGCGGATGGTGACCGATTGGGTCTCAGTGCCACCTCCGTCGTTTTCGAGGCGGAATTTCATACCAGTCAGGATCGACCCGTGCAGGACCGCCAGGGCGGTGTTGTAATCGAACCCATAGCCCACCGCCGGACCACCCGATTGATCGGTGTGGTACTGACCGAATCGCGGCCCACTCTGGATCAAATTCCCGGTTGGCCCGGTTGAGCAGGCGAAATTATTCGCCGGATCGCCGATTTCGACCAGGATTCCCTGGGTGGGCGGCGACGGCACAAATTGGTTGAGATAGAACACCGGGCTGTATTCGTAACACGGTCCTTCGACCGACACGATCGTCGCGCTGAGCGAGACGATCTGCTGGAAATACATTCCGCCCGACGGCAGCAATGAACTGAGATCGAGATCGGCGATATCGCCGGGATTCGCGGTGAGGGTGTAGCTGCCATCGCCGTTATCGACCACTCCCGATGGCACCGATGTCGGGCTGGCCGCTGCCGGCACGACCGGCTCTTCCGTCGCGGCCGGAGTTGCCATAGGAGTTTGTGTTGGCTCAGGCGTTGGCGTGGCGGTCGGTTCGGGCCGCGGGGTGCTCGACGCCTCGATGGTGGGAGTGACCGTTTCGGCGACCGGGGTGCTGTCCTGCGCCCATGCAGGCTGCGCCATCGCCGCCACAATCAAAACCAGCAGCAGAGATGTCCAGATTCGTCGCATGGTGGGACCCAGCTTCTCGTAGCCGGCCAGCTCCCCTGTGGTGTCACCGGCTCAGATTCGTCGGAGCATCGTCATTATGTCCCGGTCCTCTTTCGCCGCGTATAGCACGTACCGGCGAGCGTGTTCAGGACATTCGCCTGATGACGCCCCCACTATCTTCGCAGGGCGCTTTGGGGAGATCTGGGGCGCACGGTCGAAACCTGGGGTTGCGACCCCAGGCTACTGAATAAACGCTCCTCCGGAGCTACGGATAACGGACGACGGAGAACGGACAACGGTTCCGCCCCTTCTCCTACCGCAGTGGGAGAGGGGTGCCTGCGTAGCAGGCGGGGTGAGGGCTAAAGCTCATCCCACAGCCGCCACGCTTCCAGCACCATCCAGAGCGTGATCACCGTGGCGAAGGCGACGCACCACTGGCAGATCGCCTCCAACACCCAGATTTCCACGTAGGTGAGGTAGATTTCGTAGCCGACACCGATCGCCGCCATCGCGAAAATCGCGATCGTCACCGGCAGCGCCAGATCGCGGCGGGCGATGCGCAGCACCGCCGCGCCGAGCATCGCTACCGCCGCGACTAAGCCGAGGACGGCGATCGGCAGCGGACCGATCGTCGCGTATTTGCTCTGCTGCACCGTTTCGCAGCCACCGGTCGCGCAGACCAGCAGATCGTGCCGGTAGTGCACGATCGTCAGGTAGAGCGCGATTCCGCTCGCCACGAGACCGAGCAGCAGCGCCGCCACATTCCGCCAATCGGCGCGCAGCGATGGCATTCGCGATGTCATCCCTGTGCTTTCGCCAGCGCGGCGTCGATCGATGCTTCGAGCTGCGCCAGATTGCTCCAGCCGAATTTGTCACCGGTGTTCGCCACGAAGGTTGGTGTCGAGGTGACACCCGCCTGTGACGCCGCCTGGTTGTAGGCCTGCACCTGGGATGTGTATTTACCGGAGGCCATATCCTGGTCGAATTTCGTCAGATCGAGTCCGGCTTTTTCGGCCATCAGCCGCAGGCGATCGAGGGTGAGATTGCCCTGGTTTTCGCCGTTGTGATTGGCGTAAATGATCTCGTGCATCTGCCAGAACTTGCCCTGATCGGCGGCGGCGAGAACGGCTTCGGCTGCCAGTGTCGATTCATCCGGATCGTGATTGCGCCCGAGGAATGCCATCGGCGAGAAGGTAATCGATACCTGACCGGTGGCAATGTATTTCGTTAGTAGCTCCGGGAACGCCTCGGTCGCTACCTGTGCGCAGTAGGGGCACTGGTAATCGCCGTATTCGGTCAATTTCAGCGGTGCGTCCGGTGATCCGATCGTGAACCCGTTGACCGGGATCGAGGCGGGAATCTCGGTGCCTGCCACGATCTCTTTCAGGTCGCTCGCGTTCGAGCCGTTGTCGCGATTTACCGCGATCAGCACGCCGACCGCGACAATCACCACCGCCATTACCCCGCCCACCAGCTGCAAAAAGCGCTTCCGCCGCGCCTCCTGCGATTCGCGCTGCTTCCGTTGTGCTCGCCCGCTCGGCTCCAGCTTCGTCACTACCCGTTTCGTCGGTGTCTTCGAATTCTCTGAACTCATATTAGGCTCCGTTCTAACCTGGCCATTCCGGCCTCATCATGTGTACGTCTGAATTCAGTGCAAGGTGCGCAGTGCAGAGTGCGACAACATTCGGCCCCTCTCCTACCGCAGTGGGAGAGGGGTGGTCCGGAGGACCGGGGTGAGGGCTGCTCGTTCGGGATGCAAGCATTCCCGTCCCGTACCGCCCTCACCCGGCGCTGGCGCGCCACCCTCTCCCACTGCGGTAGGAGAGGGTACGGTTGTTGCGCCCTGCACCTCGTTTCACGTGCCCGGCAGCCAGCGCTCCAGCTCCACCGACCACAGCGCCAACCGGCTGCCGGCGAGTTCCTGGCTGATCCGGGTCATTTCGCCGGTGAGGAGGAGCAGGCCGAGCGCGATCAGCAGCGCACCGCTCAGAATTGACGTGGTATGCAATTGCAGAGTGCGAGTTCCCAACAGGAGTGTGAACCCGCGGCCACGCAACCGCCCCACTACATCGCGGTGACTGCCGCCGCTGCGCAACGCCAGCACCAGCAACAAAATTGGCACGCCCAATCCGAGCACGTAGATCAGCGACAGTGCGCCGCCGCCCATCAGTGAGAGCACCCCGCTGCTGCTCGATCCCTCGGCCAGCAACAGGGTGAGGATCGATCCGAGAATCGGGCCGACGCAGGTGGTCCAGCCCAGCGCGAAGATCAGCCCGTAGAGGTAGGTCGCGCCCGGGCCGAACCCGCCGCGCCGGGTCAGCCCAAACCCGCTAAAGCCCTTGCCGAGTAATGCGAGCAGACCGAAGCCGATCACCAGCACTCCGCCGATCCGGGCTAAATCCTCCTGGTAGTCGATCGCCAGCGAGCCGAGACCGGTGAAACTGGCCCCGAGCACCGTCATCGTTGTCCCCACCCCAGCCAGAAAGGCGAGCGTGATCCGCCCGATGCGCTCCCGTTCCTCGCGGAACGCCACCGAGAAGTAGCCGAGCACGATCGGTAGCGAGCAGGGCGAGAGCACCGAAAGCACCCCGGCCAGAAACGCCGGAAGCGCCAGCGAGATCACCTTCGAGGCTACTCGCGTGTCGTCGAATGCCGCTCCCGCGAGCGCGATCACCCCGATCACGCCCAGCAACGCAACGAAGGCGATGCCCAGCGACCCGCCTACCGCTAGCCAGAGCGAGCGACGTCCCACCGGCTCAGTCACCGAGCGGCTGTCGAGTGTCGCCATCTCAGGTGCCCTTCGCGGCGTTCACCGCTTCGAGCAGCGAATCGACGGTGATCGGACCGCGAATCACCGTCGCCACCGTGCCATCGGCACGCAGCACCACCGTGCCCGGGAGGTTCACCACTTTGTAGGCGCGCGTCACCTTGCCGGTGCGATCGAGCGCGATCGGGAAGGTGGCGCCGCTATCGGTTTTTAACTTCGTCACCGTTTCAGCGCTTTCCCGCAGGTTCACCCCGACCACCGCTATCCCCTGCGCGTGTACTTCCTGCAATGCGTCCATTTCTTCCATGCAGTTAGCGCACCAGCTGGCGAGGAAGTTCACCACCACCGGTTGCCCGGTGAACGTGGCCAGCTCCACCGTCGAGCCATCGGGAGCTTCCAGGCGGAAGTTCGGCGCCAGATCGCCCGGAGCCGCGCCGGTTTTGCCCCCCTCCGGCCAGTCGGTGATCCCCCAGCCGGAGTCGTTGCTGTCCGACCCGCCACCGCAGGCCGCCAGCACCACCGCCGTGACCACACTCACCACCAGCAGGCGCAGTTTCGAACCATCCATCACTGCACCGTCACCACGATCGATTCGTCGGCGTTCACGGTGCAGGTGATTGGGTAACGCCCTGGGGTGGGAAAGGTTTGCACGAAGGTTT
>JAESFN010001104.1_pt1 | contig 14643 bp, 10 predicted proteins | sample 9269411 | NCBI WGS metagenome assembly JAESFN01 (sample SAMN14505399, study PRJNA617100) | algae metagenome | isolation source: Iphinoe sp. HA4291-MV1 and co-occurring heterotrophs from trail next to... | place: USA: Maunawili Falls, Hawaii | collected 2009-07-25
CCTTTCCGTCCTCGCCGAGGCGCTGCTCGATGGCCGCCTCGGCCCCATCCCCGATCCGCGCGAGGACCCGCTGGCGCTGGCCGGCGTCACCATCCTCCTCCCCACCCGCCGTGCGGTCCGCGCCTTCCGCGAGACGCTGATCGACCGGCTCGGGACCGAGGCCGCGATCCTCCCCGTCATCCGTCCGATCGGCGACGCCGACGAGGAGGACCACCTCCTCGATGCGGGCGTCGAGACCGGCGCCGACCGGCTGGTGCTGCCGGCGGCGATCGGCCGCCTCGCCCGCCAGCTCGCGCTGGCGGAGCTGACGCTTGCCTGGGGCCGCGCCGTCCGCCGCGATCTCCTCGACCTCGCGCCGGGCGAGCCGCTGCTGATCCCCGCCTCCGCCGCCGACGCCGCCCGGCTCGCTGCCGACCTCGCGCGGCTGATGGACGACATGGAGACGGCGAACCTCCCGTGGGCGAAGATCAAGGCGCTCGCGCCGGAGGACCACGCCCGCTACTTCCAGATCACCCTCGATTTTCTCAAGATCGCCTTCGAGGCGTGGCCGGCGATGCTGGCCGAGAAAGGGCTGGTCGATCCCGTCGTTCGCCGCGATTTCCTCATCCGCCAAGAGGCCGAGCGCCTGAAGCGGAATCCGCCGGACGGCCCGGTGATCGCCGCCGGCTCGACCGGCACGATTCCGGCGACCGCCGACCTCCTCAAGGCCATCGCCGGGCTGCCGCAGGGGGCGCTGGTGCTGCCCGGCCTCGACCAGGATCTCGACCAGGCCGCCTGGGACGCGATCGGCGAGACCGGCGCGGCCTCGGTGGGCCATCCCCAATACGGCCTCAAGCAGCTCCTCGCGCGGTTTCGGATTGGCCGCGACGCCGTCAGGCCGCTCGGCATCGTGCCCGAGACGCTCGCCTATCGCTCGCGACTGGCGGCGGAGGCGCTCCGCCCGGCGGAAACCACCGACGCCTGGACTACGGTGCGCACCGACTTCATCGAGCCGCGGAAGCTCGATGCCGCGCTCGCCGGCGTCACCTATCTCCTCGCCCATAACGAGCGCGAGGAGGCGCTCGCCATCGCGCTTGCCATCCGCGAGGCGCTGGAGACGCCGGGGGCGCGGGCTGCGCTGGTCACGCCCGACCGCGGCCTCGCCCGGCGCGTCGCCGCCGAGCTCGGCCGCTGGCAGCTCGCCGTCGACGATTCCGCCGGGGCGCGGCTCGACCTGATGCCCGCGGGCATCTTCGCGCGCCTCCTCGCCGAGACCCTCGCCGAACCTTCCGAGCCGGCGAAGCTGCTCGCCCTCCTCAAGCACCGCTTCGCCGCCTTCGGCCTCGATCCGGACGAATGCCGGAAGGCGGCCCGCATCCTCGAACTCGCTGTGTTCCGCGGCCGGCGCGGCCACGGCGGCATCGCCCGACTGAGCGAGGAGCTGGCCGAGGCCAGGGCCGAGGTCGAAGCCAAGGGCCGCCACATCCCCGAGGCGCGCCGGCGGATCGGCGAATACGAGTGGAGGATCGCGACGCGGCTGGCGGTGCAGATCCAGACCATCCTCGGCGCCATGGCGGCCGAACTCGCCCGTGCCCCGGAGATCGAGTCCGCGGTTGCCGCGCGGCTGCTCCGCGATACCCTCGCTGCCGCCGCCACCGGCTTCGGCGGGACCGACACCGGCCTCTTCGCCGGCGGCGGCGGCGAGGCGCTTGCGACGCTTCTCGACGGCATCGCCGATGGCTCGCAGCTGGTGATCACCCCGGCAGAGCTGCCGGCATTCCTCGCCACCCTGATGTCGGGCGTCTCGGTGGGCCGACCGGCCGGCGCCGACCCCCGCATCCATATCTGGGGGACGCTCGAAGCCCGGCTCCAGTCCGCCGACCTCCTCATCCTCGGCGGTCTCGACGAGAAGGTCTGGCCGGCGGAGACCCGCACCGACCCATGGCTGTCGCGGGCGATGCGGACCGAACTGGGCCTGCCGCCGCCCGAACGGCGGATCGGCCTCGCCGCCCACGATTTCGCCGAGGCCCTGGCCGCGCCGCGCGTCATCCTCACCCGGGCCGAGAAGCGCGGCGGCGCGCCCACCGTCGCCTCGCGCTGGCTGCAGCGGCTGTTCGCCCTCGCGGGCGAGGATGCGGTGCTGCCGATGCGCACCCGCGGCGACCTCTATGTCGAGCTCGCCCGCGACCTGGACCGCCCGCGCGGCAAGCCCGCGCCGGCGCCGCGTCCGACGCCCTCACCGCCGGTCGATATCCGCCCGCGGAGCCTCCGGATCACCGAAGTCGAGACGCTGGTGCGCGACCCTTACGCGATCTATGCCCGGCACGTGCTCGGGCTCGAGCCGCTCGACCCGCTCGGCCCCGCGCCCGACTATGCGCTGAAGGGCACCCTCATCCACGACGCGATCGGCACCTTCGGCCAGGAGTGGTCGGGTCCCTACGACGCCGCGGCGCGGACGCGGCTCCTCGAAATCGGCGCGGCGTCGCTCGACGAGATCGCGGCCGGCTTCCCGGACACCTATGCCGTCTGGCAGATCCGCTTCCGGGCGATGGCCGGCTGGATCATCGACTGGGAGGCGAAGCGGTCGGAGGAGATCGCGGCCCGCCACGCCGAGGTCGACGGCAGGATGACGATCGCCGCCCCCGCCGGGCCATTCCTGCTCCGCGGCCGGGCCGACCGCCTCGACCTTCGCCGCGACGGCCGGGTCGAGGTGCTCGACTTCAAGACCGGCACGCCGCCCTCGGCCCGCCAGGTGCTCCTCGGCCTCGCGCCGCAGCTCGGCCTCGAGGCGGCCATGGTGCAGGCCGGGGCGTTCGGGGAGGATTTCGCCGCACGAAGCATCGCCCGCCTGTTCTGGGTCGGCCTCGGCATGGTCGAGCGCGGCCAGCCGATCAAGGAGGCGGTGGAGGAGGGACTCACCGCCGACCAGGTGGCGGAGGTGGCGCTCGCCCGCTTCAACGCACTGATCGCCGCCTTCGACCAGCCGTCCCGCGCCTACGTCTCCCGCGCCCGGCCAATGTTCGAAACCCGCTACGAAAGCCCGTACGACCATCTCGCCCGCGTCCGCGAATGGGCGCTGGTCGAGAGCGAGGAGGAACTCCTGTGGTTCGGTCCCCCGCGAGCGTGAGCATCGACGCCGCGACGAAGAAGGCGCAGGGCGACGCCTCGAACCCGCGCGGCTCGGCCTGGGTGTCGGCCAATGCCGGCTCGGGCAAGACCCACGTGCTCGCCTACCGCGTGATCCGCCTGCTGCTCGCCGGCGCCGACCCCGGCGGCATCCTCTGCCTCACCTTCACCCGCGCCGCCGCGGCCGAAATGGCCAAGCGCGTCTTCGACATCCTCGCGGAGTGGACGACGCTGCCCGACGCCAAGCTCGCCGCCGCGATCCAGGCGATCGAGCAGCGGCGCCCCGACAAGGCGATGCTCGCCGACGCGCGCCGGCTCTTCGCCCGGGCGCTCGAGACGCCGGGCGGCCTCAAGATCCAGACCATCCACGCCTTCTGCGAGCGGCTCCTCCACCAGTTTCCGTTCGAGGCCAATGTCGCCGGGCATTTCGAGGTGCTCGACCAGCGCGATGCGGAGGCGCTCGTCGTGCTCGCCCGCAAGAACGCGCTGGCGCTCGCCGCCCGCGACATGGATGGCCCGCTCGGCAAGGCGCTCCACGACGCGCTTGGCGCGGCGAGCGACTTCATGGTCGAGCGGGCGATGAAGGAGCTGATCGACGGCCGCGACCGCGTGCGCCGCTGGCTCGCGGCATATGACTCGCTCGATCAGGCGCTCGCGGAGCTGCGGCAGATCTTCGGGCTCGATGGCGACGAGGATGTCGACCTGCTGTGGCATTCGGTCGTCGCGGGCTCGCCCTTCCGCGACGCCTTCCCCGAGCTGGTGCGCCGGCTGTGGGAGAGCGGAAGCAAGAAGGACCAGGAGGCAGCCGAGCGCCTCCGGCCGATCCTCGGCGCCGAGAGCGAGCTCGCGGCGCGGCGGGCCTATCTGGCGCTCTGGCTGACCACCCAGGACGACCTGCGCGTCTCGGTCTGCACCAATGCGGTGAAGAACGACTGGCCGGGACCGCCCGGGACATTCGACGCCGAGCGCGACCGGCTCGAGGTGCTGCTCGAACGCATCCGCGGCGCCGAGTGCTACCGGGCGACGGCCGCCATCCTCCGCCTCGCGGACCGGGCGATCGCCGAATACGAGCGGATGAAGACGGCCCGCGGCGCGCTCGACTTCGAGGACCTCGTGGTCAAGACCGTGGCGCTGCTGGCCCGCGCCGACGCCTCGCGCTGGGTCCACTACAAGCTCGATCGCGGCCTCGACCATATCCTCGTCGACGAGGCGCAGGACACCAGCCCCCGCCAATGGCAGGTGGTGCGGGCGCTGGCCGAGGAGTTCTTCGCCGGCGAGGGCGCGGGCCGCGCCATCCGCACGCTCTTTGCGGTCGGCGACGAGAAGCAGTCGATCTATTCCTTCCAGGGCGCGGTGCCGTCGTGGTTCTCGCGCATGCGGCGCGAGCTCGGCGACCGCGCCCGCCGCGCCGGCCTCGCCTGGAGCGACCCCGAGCTCCACCTTTCGTTCCGCTCGGTGCCGGTCGTGCTCGAGGCGGTGGACGCGATCTTCGCGTCCGAGAAGGTGCACCGCGGCCTCGCGGCCGACCCCGGCCCGACAATCCACACCGCCGCGCGGATCAACCTGCCCGGCCGCGTCGTGCTCTGGCCGATGATCGAGCCGCCGCCGAAGGTCGAGCCGGAGGACTGGGCGAGCCCGGTCGATCATCTCGGCGAGAAGAGCCCGGAGGTGCAGCTCGCCAACCGCATCGCCGATACCGTCGCCGGCTGGCTCCGCCGCGAGGAGCGGCTCGAATCGACCGGCGCGCCGATCCGCCCCGGCGACATCCTCGTCCTCTCGCGCATCCGCGGCGCCCAGACCGATGCGATCAACCGCGCGCTGAAGAGCCGCGACGTGCCGATCGCCGGCGCCGACCGCATCAAGCTCACCGAGCATATCGCGGTCATGGACCTCATCGCGCTCGGGCGCATCATGCTGCTGCCGGAGGACGACCTTGCGCTTGCCGGCCTCCTCAAGAGCCCGCTCGTCGGCCTCGACGAGAACCAGCTGTTCACGCTCGCCCATGGTCGGGGGAGGAAGACGCTGTGGGCGGCGCTGGGCGAGGCGGCGGCGACCGACACGGGCGCCTTTGCCGGGGCTCGGGCGAAGCTCGACGCATGGCGGGTGCAGGCGGCGAGGCTCGACCCGTACGCCTTCTATGCCGGCATCCTCGGCGCCGATGGCGGACGGGCGAAGGTGCTCCGCCGGCTGGGGGCCGAGGCCGAGGATGTGCTCGACGAGTTCCTCGCCCAGGCGCTCGCCTTCGAGGAGGCGAACACGCCCTCGCTCGAAGGCTTCCTCGCCTGGCTGGAATCGGCCGACACCGACGTTCGCCGCGACACCGACTCGATGCGCGACGAAGTGCGGGTGATGACCGTCCACGGGGCCAAGGGCCTCGAGGCGCCGATCGTCTTCCTCGTCGACAACGGCTCGCAGCCCGTCCACCCCAACCACGATCCGAAGATCGTGTCGCTTGCGGACGATCGCGACGGCACGCCCTCGCCGCTGGTCTGGGTGCGCAGCGCACGCACCGCACCGGCAGCGGTGAAGGAAAGGATCGACGCGCTCCGCGCCGATGCCGAGGACGAATACCGCCGTCTGCTCTATGTTGCCGTGACCCGCGCCTGCGACCGCCTCTATATCTGCGGGACGGAGAAGCAGGTGGGCGATCGCGACCGGCCGAAGCGGTGGCACAATGTCATCATGGCCGCACTCGGCGGCGACTGCGTCGAGACCGCCGACGACCATGGCCGCGCCGTCTTCGAGTGGCGCCCGCCGGCCGGCGTCGTCGCGAAGGCCAAGGGCCGGCAGGAGGCGATGGTGCTCCCGCCGCGGCAGCCGCCGTGGCTCTCCCGCCCCGCACCGGCCGCGCCGCCGGCGGTCAGGCGGATCACGCCGTCGACCGCCTTTTCCGGCGACGGGCCGCCGCCGCTCCGCGCGACGCTCCGGCCCGCGGGCCCCGAGGCGACGCTCGCCGCCGAGCGCGGCCGGCTGGTCCACCGCCTCCTCCAGTCGCTGCCCGACATCGCACCGGACCAGTGGCGCGAGATCGGCCGACGCTTCGTCGCGGCGATGGCTGCGGCGGCGCCGTGGACGGCGGCCGACCGCGAGGCGCTGCTCGAAGGCACGCTCGCCGTCCTCGCCCATCCTGGCTTCGCGCCGGTCTTCGCGCCGGGCAGCCGGGCCGAGGTCGAGATCGCCGGGCGGATCGGCAGCGCCATGCTCTCCGGCCGGATCGACCGCCTCGCCGTCGCCGAGGACCGGGTGCTGATCGTCGACTACAAGACCAACCGCCCGGCGCCGGCCTCGCTCGCCGATGCCCCACACGATTACGTGAGGCAGCTCGCGCTCTACCGGGCCGTGCTCCGGCGGCTTTATCCCGGGCGGCCGGTCGAGGCCGCAATCCTGTGGACGGACCGCCCCGCGCTCATGGAAATTCCTTCCGTCCTGCTCGACGTTGCCGAAATGGAGGCCGCCGCAGCCACGCCGTGACCGCAGGCCTGACCGGCGCGGCGCGGCGGGCTGCCGCCTTGACGCCTCCGGGGGCGGCTCCTACGTTCCCTGCAACAATTCCAGTCGAATCCTCAGAAAGGCGAGGTATTTCATGGCTCCCGTGAAGGTGACCGACGCGAACTTCGATACCGACGTGCTCGGCGCCGAGAAGCCGGTCGTGGTGGATTTCTGGGCGGAGTGGTGCGGGCCCTGCCGTTTCATCGCCCCGGCGCTCGAGGAGATCGCCTCCGAGATGGACGGCAAGGTCACCATCGCCAAGCTCAATGTCGACGAGAACCCCGACATCATGATGCGCTACGGCGTCCGCTCGATCCCGACGCTGATCATGTTCAAGAACGGCGAGCCGACCGCCATGCAGGTCGGCGCGATGCCGAAGCAGCGCCTGTCGGACTGGATTTCGCAGTCGATCTGACCCCGCTTCTAGCGAGCGACGAAATCAAGGGCCGCGGGCGAACCGCGGCCCATTTGTTTGTCAGGGGTCCTGCGCGGAGAGCAGGGCAAGGAATGCGGGGTTCAGAAAGAGATTTTCGCGTCCTTCGCGGCGTTCTCGCAGCAGGCCGAGTTCGGCCAGGGCCTTCAGGTATGTCATCGCGGTATGCCGGCGAGCGATGTCCCGCTCAACCAGATTCGCGACCCGGCAATAGGGCTGGGTGAAGATCACCTGCACCAAGTCGTGCGCGGGAAGCTTCGGCGCGCGTGTCCGGATAGTCTGCTCGGTGTCGGCCATGAGATCCCTGATCGCGGCGATCTTTGCCGAGGTCCATTCCGACGTCTCGCGGACGGCTTCGACCATGAATAGCACCCAGGGTTCCCAGGCCTCATCGATGGTCACCTCAAGCAGGCGCTGGTAGTACTCGGAGCGCCGGCGAAGAAGCGGCTTGCTGAGATAGAGGGTCGGGCTCTCAAGGAGACCAGCCTCGACGAGATAGAGCAGGTTGAGGATTCGGCCGGTGCGACCGTTGCCGTCGGTGAAGGGGTGGATCGCCTCGAACTGATAGTGCGCCACCGCCATCTTGACGAGCGGGTCTATGCCGTCCTCGGCATGGAGGTAGGCCTCCCAGTTGGCAAGCTTTTCACGGAGAAGCGTTTCGCCTTCCGGCGGCGTGTAGATCGTGGCACCGGTTCGCTCGTTGGCCAGTACCGTACCAGTGGTCGACCGGATATCGACCTCGACGTCCCGAATGGCGCGGCAAACAAGCACCGCCGTGGACACGGACAGGGGTCGTCGCGTCAGCGCGGCCGAACCCTCGCGAAGGGCCGCCCGGTAGCGTAGCGCCTCGCGCGTCGCCGGGTCGGCCCGGCTGCCTGGATCGTTGGCGAAGCGGAACAAGCGGTCCGTGGTGGTGACGATGTTCTCGATCTCGGAGCTCGCCTGAGCTTCTAGTATCGGTATCGTGTTGAGGAGGATGTCAGGGTTGGGGATGAGGTGCGCCGCCATGCGGGCCGCGGCAATGGCCTCTCGCGCCAAGATGCAGGCCTTCAAAACGGGCCGGGTCTCCAATTCCGCTCGAGGTGGCAAGAGCGGAAGGTCGTTATAGGGGCGATCGGCCCGGAACACCATCAGTCGACTTTCTCGTGGTTTTTCGACACGTCGCCATGATATGTCGACGCCATCGACATGTCACGCGGACGTGTCGATAAAATCGCGTTTCGTCGACATGTCGCCCGGCGGGGGCGCCTGCCGCTACTCGGGCGGGGTGCCGTTTTCCGCCAGCACGGAACCGGCGAGGTAGAGCGAGCCGCAGATCAGGATGCGCGGCGGCCCGAGCGCGGTGACCTCGTCGGCGATCGTGTCGATCGCCTCGGCGACGTTGCCCGAGACCGCCGTCGGCAGGCCCACCTCGGCGGCGATCTGCGCCAGTTCCACCGGGTCCCGGGCGGCGGCCGACATCGGCACCGGCACCGTATGGACCCGCCGCACCAGCCCGGCGAAGGGCTTGAAGAAGCCCACCGGGTCCTTGGTGTTGAGCATTCCCGTGATGAGGTGGAGCGGCCGCGGCGCCCGCTCCTCAAGGTCGGCCATCGCCTCGGCGATGACCACCCCGGCGCCCGGATTGTGGCCGCCGTCGAGCCAGATCTCGGCGTCGGCCGGGGCGCGCGCCACCAGCCGGCCGCTGGTGAGCCGCTGGAGCCGCGCCGGCCATTCGACGCTGACGAGGCCGGCTTCGATCGCCGCCGTGGGGAGCGCAAGACCCGCACGGCGGAGCGCGGCGATGGCGGTGCCGGCATTGGTGAACTGGTGCCGCCCGACGAGCTTCGGGCTCGGCAGGTCGAGGAGGCCGTCCTCGTCCTGGTAGACGAGGTGCCCGCGCTCGGCGTGCGCCACCCAATCCCGGTTGGCGACGAAGAGCGGGGCGCGGCGGCGCGCGGCGACATCCTCGATCACGGCGAGCGCCGCCTCGGCCTGCGGGCCGATGATGCCCGGCCGGCCGCGCTTGAGGATGCCGGCCTTCTCGGCGGCGATGGCGGGAAGGGTATCGCCGAGGAACTTCTCGTGGTCGATCGACACCGCGGTGATGACCGTGGCGAGCGGCTCGGGGACGACGTTGGTCGCGTCGAGCCGGCCGCCGAGGCCGACCTCGAGCAGGAGCACGTCGGCCGGGTGGCGGGCGAAAACGTCGAAGGCGGCGGCGGTGGTGATCTCGAACTGGGTGATCGGCCGGCCGCCATTCACCTTCTCGACGGCGAGCAGCGCGTCGGCGAGCTCGTCCTCATCGATGAAGCGGCCGCCGCCTTCCGCGCCGAGGCGGATGCGCTCGTGGAAGCGGACGAGATGCGGCGAGGTGTAGACATGGACCCGACGTCCGGCCGCCTCCAGCATCGCCCGCATGAAGGCGGTGGTCGACCCCTTGCCGTTGGTGCCGGCGACATGGATCACCGGCGGCAGGCGCAGCTCGGGATGGCCGAGATCGGCCATCAGGGCCTCGATCCGGTCGAGCGAAAGGTCGATCTCGCGCGGGTGGAGGCGGAGCAGCCGCTCGAGGATGGCGTCGGAGCGTTCCATCCGCCGGCAGCCTAGACGGGCTCGGCCTCGATGACCTGCGGCTCGGCCGCAATCTCGGCGCCGTCCTCGGCGCCCAGCAGGCGGCACAGCCGCGCGATGGTCGGGCGGAGCTGGTGACGATGGACGACCTGGTCGACCATGCCGTGCTCGAGCAGGTATTCGGCGCGCTGGAAGCCGTCCGGCAGCTTCTCGCGGATGGTCTGCTCGATCACCCGCGGCCCGGCGAAGCCGATCAGCGCCCCCGGCTCGGCGAGGTGGATGTCGCCGAGCATGGCGTAGGAGGCGGTGACGCCGCCGGTGGTCGGGTGGGTCAGCACCACGATGTAGGGGAGCTTGACCTCGCGAAAGGCATCGACCGCGACGGTGGTACGCGGCAGCTGCATCAGCGCCAGCACGCCTTCCTGCATGCGCGCGCCACCCGAGGCGGCGAAGAGCACGAAAGGCTTCCGCCGCTCGCGGGCGGTGAGGAGGCCGGTGATCACCGCCTCGCCCGCCGCCATGCCGAGCGAGCCGCCCATGAAATCGAAATCCTGGACCGCCGAGACCACCGGCACGCCCTCGACCGTGCCGGCGCCCAGATGCACCGAATCGACCGCTCCGGTCTTGGCGCGGGCGTCGCGGAGGCGGTCGGTGTAGCGCCGCTCGTCGCGGAACTTCAGCGGATCGAGGGGCACGTCCGCCACGGGGATCGTCTCCCAGGCGGCATCGTCGAAGAAGTGCTCGAAGCGCTGCTTCGCCGTCATCCGCATGTGGTAGCCGGAGCCGGGGATGACGTAGTGGTTCGCCTCGAGGTCGCGATGGAACACCATCTCGCCGGTCTCGGGGCACTTGATCCAGAGATTCTGCGGAACGTCCTTCTTGGCGAGGAAATTCCGGATCTTCGGACGGACGACGTTGCTGATCCAGCTCACGGGCAGTTGCTCCTACTCGGCGGCCTCGGCCCGCGCCGCGCGCACGCCGGAGGCGAGCTCGGACACGAGGTCGGTCACGGCCTTGACCGTGCGTCCTGTCGCCCGTCCCTCGCCGTCGAGGGACCCGGCCACCGCGCTCACGATCGCCGAGCCGACCACCACGCCGTCGGCACCGCGGCCGATGGCGGCGGCCTGCGCCGCGGTCCTGACGCCGAAACCGACAACCACCGGCAATATGGTGTGCCGCTTGATCCTTGTCACCGCCTCGCCCACCCGGCCGGCGTCGGGCGCGGCCGAGCCGGTAATGCCGAGGATCGAGACGTAGTAGACGAAGCCCGAGGTATTGGCCAACACCGCCGGCAGGCGACGGTCGTCGGTGGTCGGCGTCGCGAGGCGGATGAAGCTGAGGCCACGCTCGATCGCCGGGAGGCAGAGTTCGTCATCCGCCTCGGGCGGCAGGTCGACCACGATCATGCCGTCGACGCCGGCGGCCCTGGCTTCGTCGAGGAAAGCGGCGTTGCCGAACGAATAGATCGGGTTGTAGTAGCCCATCAGCACCACGGGCGTGTCCTTGTCGCCCTCGCGGAAGGCCTTCACCAGGCCAAGCGTCTTCCGGAGCGTCTCGCCGCCGCGGAGTGCCCGCTGGCCGGCCATCTGGATCGCCGGTCCGTCGGCCATCGGGTCGGAGAACGGCATGCCGATCTCGATCACGTCGGCCCCGGCGCCGGGCAGCGCCTTCAGAATCGCGAGCGACGTCTCATGGTCGGGATCGCCGGCCATGACGAAGGTGACGAGAGCCGGCCGGCCCTCGCTTTTCAGCGCCGCGAAACGGCGGTCGATGCGGGTCTCTGTCATGGGCGGTTGGCTAGCACAGGGCGATGCGGGGGGGAATGGCGGAGTTGCGCGGGGCATAGGGACCTGTCAGAACCACACGCATGCCGCGAACTCGAAGCATCTACCCTGCCCCGTCCGGCGGATTTCGCCTTTCGCCAATCCACCCGGGAGCTACGATTGCGGACGAACTGTCCGCTCGGCAGATGACCGCGCACGCGCTGGCGTCCAGAGTGGGCATGCCGGCCAACCGAATCTCGGCGATCATCGCCGGAACGCGAGGCATATCCGCCGAAACCGCACTCCGCCTGGGCCGACATTTCGATACCGGAGCGGAGTTCTGGATGAACCGTCAGAGCCACTACGACCTGGCAGTTGCGGAGAAAGAGCTTGGCGAGAAGATCGCGGCGGAGGTCGAGAAAGCCGCCTGAGCCCGGGTGCCCTCACCGCCGCGGCGGCTGATGCGTCTCGCCGTCGATCCAGGCGAGATACTTGGCGTTCGCCGTCATCGGGCGGTGGACGACGATGCCCGGCGTCTCGTAGGAGTGGGCGCGGGTGATGAAATCCATGAGCGCGTGGAGCCGGATCTCGGAGGTCTTGAACACCACCGGCACCTCCTCCTCCGCCTTGATCTCCTGCTGCCACCAGTAGAAGGAGCGGATCGGCGGGTGGATGTTGGCGGAGGCGGCGAGACGCTTCTCGACGGCGGCGCGGGCCACGGTCGCGGCCTCCTCGGCGCTGCCGAAATTGACGTGGACCTCCAGCATCAGCCGATGTCCATGCCGAGATGGCCGGCGACGGCGAAGACGTCCTTGTCGCCGCGGCCGCAGAGATTCATGACGATGATCTGGTCCTTCGCCATCGTCGGGGCGAGCTTGATGACGTGGGCGAGCGCATGCGCCGGCTCAAGCGCCGGGATGATGCCCTCGATCCGGGTGAGGAGCTGGAAGGCGTCGAGGGCCTCCCTGTCGGTCGCCGGCACGTAGCTGACGCGGCCGGTGTCGCGGAGCCACGAATGCTCCGGCCCGACGCCGGGATAATCGAGCCCCGCCGAGATCGAGTGGCCTTCGAGGATCTGCCCGTCGGCATCCTGGAGCAGGTAGGTGCGGTTGCCGTGGAGCACGCCGGGGCGCCCGCCGGTCATCGAGGCCGCATGCCCGTTCTCGACGTCGATCCCGTGGCCGCCGGCCTCGACGCCGTAGATCCTGACGTCCGGATCGTCGAGGAAGGGATGGAAAAGACCGATGGCGTTGGACCCGCCGCCGATGCAGGCGACCAGCGCGTCGGGCAGCCGGCCCTCCATCGCCATGATCTGCTCGCGCGTCTCCTTGCCGATCACCGACTGGAAATCGCGGACGAGCTCGGGATAGGGGTGCGGGCCGGCGGCGGTGCCGATGATGTAGTAGGTCGATTCGACGTTGGTCACCCAGTCGCGGAGCGCCTCGTTCATGGCGTCCTTGAGGGTGCCGTTGCCGGAGGTCACCGGCTTCAGCTCGGCGCCGAGGAGCCGCATCCGGAACACGTTCGGCTTCTGCCGCTCGATGTCGGTGGCGCCCATATAGACGACGCAGGGCAGGCCGAAGCGCGCCGCCACCGTCGCCACCGCCACGCCGTGCTGGCCGGCGCCGGTCTCGGCGATGATCCGGGTCTTGCCCATGCGGCGGGCGAGGAGAATCTGGCCGAGGCAGTTGTTGATCTTGTGCGAGCCGGTGTGGTTCAGCTCGTCGCGCTTGAAGTAGACCTTGGCGCCGCCGAGATGCTCCGTCAGCCGCTCGGCGAAGTAGAGCGGGCTGGGCCGGCCGGCATAGTGCGCGTTGAGGTTTTCGAGCTCGGCGTGGAAGGCCGGATCGTTCTTCGCCGCCTCATAGGCCGCCTCGAGTTCGAGGATCAGCGGCATCAGCGTCTCGGCGACGAAACGCCCGCCATAGAGACCGAAGAAGCCGCGCTCGTCGGGGCCGGCGCGGAAGGTGTTGGGCTGCATGGTCATGGCGCGCGATTTCGCACGAAACGGGGGACAAGTCCAATCGGATGAGGCCGCATGCGTGCCCGCACCTCCTTCCCGGCTTTCCCCGCGGGAATCGCAGTCCGACTACCAGCGTCGCCCCTGCCGGCAGCCTTTTTCGCCTACGATCTTGGCGGCATCCCACCGCCCGTCCCCTGGTGGAAGAGCCTGTGCGGGCATCGAAGACTGGCCTTCGTTCGCGTGCGCGGGGATGAGCGGGTTGAGAGGTCGGTCTTGCTTCCCCTTGCGGTACCGATGTGCCGGCCGCGTTGTGGAGGTCGCCGATTTCCTCAGAGGCTCGAAAGGCAGCACCCCTCCCGATACACCCCCACATCCGTCACCCCGGCGAAAGCCGGGGTCCATCGCGGACGTTGAAGTCTGGGCCTGAAGCAGGCGGCGCCGGCAGCGATAGATTCCGGCTTTCGCCGGAATGACGGAGAGGGAGTGGCGCAAGACTGGCGTTGGTAACGGGCGATGGAGGGGATCAAGTCCGCGCTGCCCCCCGCGCCGCGGCGACGAAGGCGGCGATGAGGCCCGCATCCTTCCGCCCCGGCGCGGTTTCGACCCCGGACGAAACGTCGACGCCTGGTGGCCGCGTCCGCGCGATCGCCTCGCCGACATTGCCCGGGTCGAGGCCTCCGGACAGCATCCAGGGCAGCCCGGGGTCGAAGCCGTCGAGGACCGTCCAGTCGAAGGTGACCGCGTTGCCGCCCGGCCGCGTCGCCCCCTTCGGCGGCTTGGCGTCGAGGAGGATGCGGTCGGCCACGCCGCGATAGGCCCCGACCGCGGCGAGGTCGGCCGGCTCGCGGACGCCGATCGCCTTCATCACGGGGAGGCCGAAGCGACGCTTGAGCGCCGCCACCTGCGACGGCGGCTCATGGCCGTGGAGCTGCAGCCAGTCGGGCCGGACGGCCGCGACGATTCCCCCGATCCCCGCCTCGTCCATGTCGACGGTGAGCACCGTCACCGCCGCCCGGCCGCGGGCGCGCGCGGCAAGCGGCGCGGCCACGTCCGGCGTGACAAAACGCGGGCTCGGCGGGAAGAACACGAGGCCGACCATGTCGGCGCCGGCTTCCAGCGCGGCGTCCACGGTCTCCAGCGTCGACAGCCCGCAGATCTTGACGATGAGGCTCATGGCGCGGGATGTGGCACGAACCGGCGCCGGCCGCAACGCGTCCGCGGTTGACCGGCGGCAACCCGCGGCCTAGCCTCCGGTTTCCCCCGACAAGGAACCACCGCCATGGAACTCCGGCACCTCGGCTCGTCCGATATCAAGGTCTCGCTGATCGGCCTCGGCT
>JAESFN010001105.1_pt1 | contig 14635 bp, 12 predicted proteins | sample 9269411 | NCBI WGS metagenome assembly JAESFN01 (sample SAMN14505399, study PRJNA617100) | algae metagenome | isolation source: Iphinoe sp. HA4291-MV1 and co-occurring heterotrophs from trail next to... | place: USA: Maunawili Falls, Hawaii | collected 2009-07-25
TGGCCGCCGGCGCTGATGTCGTGCTCGTGCTCGGCAGCCAAAATAGTTCGAACAGCCAACGTCTGGCCGAGATTGGCCGCGAGATCGGTAAGCCGGCCTATTTGATCGACGGTGCAGCCGACATTTGCCCGGAGTGGTTCACGGGCGAGGAAACGGTGCTCGTGTCTGCCGGCGCCAGTGCCCCCGAGATCGTCGTGGAAGACTGCGTGGCGTTTCTTAAGAAGCGGTTTGGCGCGACCGTGTCGAGCCGAGCGATCCGCGAGGAAGAGGTCCACTTCCCTCTGCCGCGCGAGCTACGCCGCGTTGCCAAACAACGGGCGGCCGCGGGGCAATAAGCCCGCGCGGTGTTTTGGCAATAACGCTTCCGGCGAGCGGCCGGCGTTAGCCGGCTGACCCGACAGCTGCTCAGCCCATCACCGCGGTTGGTCGGCCAGCTTACGCTGGGCCGCTCGCCGGTGACACGCCGGTTCGAGGCCAAAGGGCGAGCCCTCAGTCATCGACCAGCAGCACGGTAAGTGAGCGTGGCCCGTGCGCTCCGATCACTAGCGATTGCTCGATGTCGGCCGTCTTCGACGGGCCTGATACGAACGCTCCGTAGCTCGCCCCCCCAAAGCCCAGGCGTTCATAGGCTTCGTGCATGTTGTGGATCAGCTCCGTTCGCGGCACGATTGCCACGACATACTGAGCCAAGAAGACGAGCGCTTGCTGACCAAGATTCTCGCGCGGAACCCACACCGCGCCGTTCTCGGCGACACCGAATGCGCCGGCGATGACGGCCACGTCCACATCCTCGAGCGTGTGGGGATCGGCGTCGTCTCCGCGATCACTGCCAGGCAGCTCGAGCCCTGGCACGCGGCAGACGATGCGGCGTGCATCCGTGAAGCAGGGCAGCCGCAACACCTCGTCATTGAGCGTTGCCGACGCCGGCACGATGCCCGCCTGGCCGCCGACGCTCGTGAGCACCTCGACGAACTGTTTCTCGAGGTCGGCGTAGCGAATCCACGGTCCTTCGGCGCCCGGATGAGGTTCCGCCGGCGGTAAGTGGCGGCGAATCCGCGCCAGAATGTCTTGCTTCGAGCTCATGAGCGCCGACCTCGATAAGCTTCGCGAAAGCTCTGCTTCGGCGGCGGCGGCAGATCGCGCTGACGGCCCCAGGCGTTCCAGCGATTATAGATGAAAGCCCTCGGCGACAGCCGCAGCGCCAGCCGGCCCAGCTTGCCCGCCAACCCAAAGAGCGCCGGCCGCTGCATCAGCCACGAGACCACCTTCATGCCGGCTCGCTTCGACCAGGGCAGGTAGCCTGCCTGAGCGATGTCTCGCCGCCAGGTCAGCAGTTGCTCGTGTAGGTCGATCTTCACCGGGCATACGTCGGTACACGACGCGCACAAGCTGCACGCGTACGGAAGCGCCGAGTATTTCTTCAGATCACTGACCGGATTGAGGATCGAGCCGATCGGCCCCGGCACCGTCGCGCCGTAGCTATGCCCGCCGCTGCGGCGATAGACGGGGCACGTGTTCATACACGCGCCGCAGCGAATGCAGCGCAGGGAGCGGCGAAACTCCTCGCGGGCCAGAATATTGCTGCGGCCGTTGTCGACGAGCACGATGTGCATCTCGCCGCCGGGACGCGGGCCGTGAAAGTGAGAGCTGTAGGCCGTGATCGGTTGCCCCGTGGCTGAGCGGCCGAGCAATCGCAAGAAGACCGCCAGGTCGGCCGCCTTGGGGATTAGCTTCTCGATGCCCATGCAGGCGATGTGCAGCTTCGGTAGCGCGACGCCCAGGTCGGCGTTGCCTTCGTTCGTGCAGACGACGACGCCGCCCGTTTCGGCGATGGCGAAGTTCACGCCAGTGATGCCCGCGTCGGCTTCGAGAAACACCTGCCGCAGCCGCTCTCGAGCAGCGCCGGCCAAATAAGGCGGATCGGTCGCGCCCGCTTGGGTACCGAGCTTGTGATGAAACAGCTCGCCGACTTCTTCCTTCTTGATGTGAATCGCCGGCAGCACGATATGGCTCGGCGGCTCGCCGCGCAATTGCACGATCCACTCGCCGAGATCGGTGTCGACGACTTCGATGCCGTGTCGTTCGAGAAACGGGTTGAGGTGGCACTCCTCGGTGAGCATCGACTTGCTTTTGGCCACCTTCTTCACGCCGTGCCGCGCGAGCAGATCGAGCACGATCTGGTTGTGCTCCGCGGCATTGGCCGCCCAGTGGACCACAGCCCCGCGGCGCGTCGCTTCACGCTCGAACTGCTCGAGATAATCGGCCAGGTGCGAGATCGTGTGCGACTTGATCGCCGCGGCGCGCTCGCGCAGCGTTTCCCACTCTGGCAAGCCGTGCGCCATGCGGTCGCGCTTCACGCGGATGAACCAGAGCGCCTGGTCATGCCAGTGTGCGCGCTTGTCGTCGCCGGTAAAGGCCGAGGCGGCGCGGGAATGATCGACGGGTGCGGAAGCGGTCATCGCGACTGGGAGAAGGTATTCGGCGGGTTAGTGCGCGGCGCTCTGCCCGGCAGGGGCGAGGCGGGTCGAGGAGCCTGGCACGGGGCGGCCCGCCAGGATCTCTGCGATGTGCATGACGTGCAGCGGCTTCTTCTGCCGCAGGATCAGCCCTTGCAGGTGCATTAGGCACGACATGTCGTTGGCCGTGAGCACTTCGGCATGGGCTTGCTCGTGGTCGTGAATGCGGTCGAGCCCCATCATGCACGACACGGCTTCTTCATTCACCGCGAAGGTGCCGCCGAAGCCGCAGCACTCGTCTGCCCGCTGCAGCTCGACGAGCTCGAGCCCTTCGATCGTCTCGAGCAGTTGGCGGGCTTTGCTGAACTGCGGCCCCACGGTTTCCGAAGAACGCCCGAGCCGTAGCTCGCGCAGTCCATGGCAGCTTTGGTGCAGCCCTACGCGGTAGGGGAACTGGCCGCCGATCGGCCCTACCTGGAGCACGTCGACCAAGAACTCGGTCAGCTCGAACACCTTGGGCCGCAGGGCGTCGTAGGCGTGGTGGTCGTCGGCAAAGTAGTCGTGGTAATGCTGCCGCACCATGGCCGTGCAACTGCCGGAGGGGCAGACGACGTAGTCATAGGGGCTGAAGATCTCGACAAAGCGGCGTGCCAGAGGCCGCGCGTCGTCGATGCAGCCGGTATTGGCCATCGGCTGGCCGCAGCAGGTTTGCGCCTCGGGAAAATCAACCGAGCACCCAAACCGCTCCAGCACCTCTACGGTCGCCAAGCCGACCTGCGGATAAAGTTGGTCGACGTAGCAAGGGATGAACAGTCCGACGTTGCAGCTCATAAGTGCTTATTGTACGACGGCTTTCGTCGTCAGGAAACCGCCGTTGCGGCCCGTCGTCGGGCCCATCCCGTAGGTTATGCTTCAGCATAACTTTGGGCCACGAGCGGTTATTACGGCGAAGGGCACTTGCGCCGCAGTGTTCGTTATGCTGAAGCATAACCTACGTGGGGTGTCACGTATCACGTGCCCGCGCTACAGCTCCTCGCGAACCAGCCGCACGCCGGCGACCATATTCACTAGCTTTTGCCGGGCGGCCCAGCGGGCGGTTTGACTGAGGCCGCAATCGGGGGCGAACGAGAGCCGGTCGGCCGGGGCGTATTCGAGGCAGCGGCGCACGCGGCGGGCGATTTCTTCGGCCGGCTCCACATAGTAGCTCTTCACGTCGACGATGCCGACCGCCACGTCCATTCGCTCGGCGATCGGGCCGATCACTTCGAGCTCGGCCAGCTCGCGGCTGGCCATCTCGACGTGCATCTCGTCGACTGTGAAGTCGAGGAAGTCGGGAAACATCGCATCGTAGCGGCGCGGGCCCACGGCGCGTCCCTTGTAGTTGCCGAAGCACAGGTGCGTCGACAGCCGGCAGCGGCCGACGACCGGGGCCACCGTGCGGTTGAACAGATCGACCAGCCGGCGGCGGTCTTCGCGATGGGCGTAGCAACTCATCGAAGGCTCATCGACCGTGAGCTCTCGGCAGCCGGCTGCCACGAGATCGACCAGCTCGCGCTGCACGAGCGGCAACAGTGCCTCGGCCACGGCGTAGCGGTCGGCGTAAGGTCCGCCGGGAGCGATGCGGCCGCTCAGGGTATAGGGACCTGGCACGCTCGCTTTGAGCGTCGGCCCGGCAGGCGCGAGCCGCGCGAGCCGCTGATACTCGGCCACGGCGCCTAGTCCGCGCGGCGCTTGCAACTCTCCTGTCACGGCGTGGCGGCCGCGCTGATCATGGGCCGGTGGGCCCCACCGCCGCGGCGGCGCGCCTTCAACGGCTAGCCCTGTAAGAAAGCCATAAAACGAGAGATTGAAGTCGAGCCTCGTCTGCTCGCCATCGGTGATCACGTCGAGCCCCGCGGCCACCTGATCGTGAATGGCCGCGATCACGGCGTCGTCTTGCAGTTCGGCCAAATCGTCGGGCCCGAACTCGTCGAGATGTCGGCTGGCGAACTCCACCCAGCCAGGCAACGGGTAGCTGCCAATCACCGTGGTGCGAAGCGGAGCATGGGGCATGGCTGGAACCGGTCGAAAGCAGATTGATGGAGGAGGGCATGGGGGCCGCGGTCGGTTGTACGGGATTGGGAGGGGGAGTTCTAGGCGGCACTACTCGCAGATCAACCTTGACCCCCGCAAGATACAAATGTACAGTATCTCACCGGAGTGCTAGCATGGACCCTTGCCCCGCGGATTCGCGCGCTGAAATCGTTCACCGGCTTGCCGAGCAAGTCCGGCGGATCGAGCGCAGCGCTCTGCCGGGCGAGGCCGCAGGCATCTCGAGCGGCTGTGCGGCCCTCGATGGGCTGCTCCCTCAAGGGGGGTTCATGCCAGGCACGCTCGTCGAATGGTTGGCCGCCGGGCCCGCCAGCGGCGCCGACACGTTGGCCTTGGTCGTGGCGCGGCAAGCGGCGGCGGTCACTCCGGAAAAACGCCCGGGGGGCCATGTCGTGGTGGTCGATCGCCACGGAGAGTTTTATCCGCCGGCGGCGCGCGGAGTCGGGCTCAACTTGGCGGAGCTGATCGTGGTTCGCCCCCGCAGCGAGCGCGACGAGCGCTGGGCGGTGGACCAGGCCTTGCGTTGCCGAGGCGTGGCGTCGCTCGTGGCCTGGCCCGAACGGCTCGACGGCCGCACGTTTCGCCGCTGGCAACTAGCGGCCGAAGCCGGTGGCTGCTTGGGGATGTTGCTGCGCCCGGAGCGTGCGCGGCGCGAGCCATCGTGGGCCGAAGCCCGGCTCTGGGTGGAGCCGCGATCGAATGGCGCGCCGCCGTCTGTTGTAGGGTCCGCTGTGCGGACCAAGGAATTGCGCGCGTTGCGGGAGCGTGTGGTCCGCGCAACGGACCCCGCGGGACGCCGGGTATGGGTGGAAGTCTTGCATGCCCGCGGTGGGGCGACGGGGCGTAGCGTGGAGTTGGAGATCGACGATGCGACGCATGTTGTGCGTGTGGCTTCCCAACTGGCCGCTGCAAAGGTTCCTCGCCGCTCAGCCGGAGCTTAACGGCCGGCCCGTCGCGCTCTGGCGGCGCGATCCACGGCGCGGACGCTTGGTGGCGACCTGCTCTGCCGCCGCGGCGGCCCTCGGCGTGCGATGCGAAATGCCGCTGACCGAAGCCCAGGCTTTAGCACGCCGCCGCGTAGGGTCCGCTGTGCGCAAGCAATTACGTGGGACGACGAAGAGGGCCCTCAACCCGCGCGCTGCTGCGGTCCGCACAGCGGACCCTACGTTGCAGGTGGCCGAATACGATCCAGAAGCCGACCGGCGGGCTTTGGCCGAGTTGGCCGCTTGGTGCCATCGCTTCAGCCCCAGTGTCTCACTTGATGAAGCAGAAACGCCGCTGGCCCTGCAGCTCGAGGTCGGCGGCGTGGCTCAGCACTTTGGCGGCGAAGCGGCGCTCGCCATGCAGGTTCAGGCCGAATTCGCCGCGCGAGGTTGGAAAACACGCCTCGGCTTGGCCGACGCCTGGGGAGGCGCCTGGGCCGCGGCCGTAGGGTCCGCTGTGCGGACCGATGGGGAACCTCTGGATAACGAACGCGGGTGCCTGGGGTCGAGCGCAGCGAGCCCCCAGCAAACCACGGTGATCGGCAGCTCCTCTGGGGTCGAGCTATCGCTCGACCCCAGGCACCCCGTGTTGCCCCAAAGGCACCCCACCAGCAAGATCGCCATCGTGCCGGCGGGGGCGGAGTTGAGTGCGTATGCGGCGTTGCCGCTCGCGGTCTTGCGATTGCCGGGGGCTTTGCTCGAATTGCTCGAAGAGCTCGGGCTGTCGCGGATTGGTCAGTTGTTCCAGTTGCCGCGGCCCGATTTGGCTGCGCGTTTGGGGCCGCTCGTCGGTCAGCGGCTTGATCAACTTTCCGGCGCAGCGACCGAGGTGCTGTTCAGCCAACCTTTTCAAGAAACCGATCGCGCCGAGCTGCTGTTCGAGCCCACCGATCGCCAAGCCGTGGTCACCGCGGCGCTCGAGCGGCTGCTCGCGCAACTCGCCGTGCGCTTGGCCGGCCGTCGGCAAGGAGCGCTGGCTCTATGTTGCCGGCTGACCGGTCCTGGCATTCCGCCGGCCGAGTTCGAAGTGCGCTTTTATCGCCCCAACAGTCAAGCGTCTCATTGGGTGGAGCTCTTGGGGCTGGCGCTCGAGCGACGCGTGCTGCCGGGCTTGATCGAGAAGGTCGAAGTGCAGATCACCTCGGCCGGGCCGCTCGAGTTCAGGCAGCAAAACTTGTTCGGAGACCAAGAGCGCGGCCGCGACGATCGCCTGGTCGGCCTGCTCATCGATCGCTTGGCAGGCCGCCTGGGACGAAACGCCGTGCTCACGCCGCGGCTCGTGCCTGAGGCGCAGCCTGAGTTGGCTTGCCGGCTCGAGCCGCTGGTGGGGAGTGTGAAGCTGGCCGCGATGAGCAAGCCGCCAGTCAAGCAGACGGCGAAGAAAGGTGGGAAGCGCGGGGCCGCGTCTGCGGGGCAACCGCAGGAGTTGGTCCGCACAGCGGACCCTACTTTCTTTCGCCCGTTGCGGTTGTGGGCGCAGGCAGAAGCGGTGACGGTGCTGGGAGTCGCGCCCCAGGGCGAGCCTGTGCGGTTTCGCTGGCGGCGGTACGAACACGTGGTGGAACGTGCCTGGGGGCCGGAGCGCATCGAAACGGGCTGGTGGCGCGGCCGCTACGTGCGCCGCGACTACTACCGCGTGGAAACCACCTCCGGCGAGCGCTACTGGCTCTTCCGCCGCCGCCGCGACGGCCGTTGGTTTCTGCACGGAGCGTTTGCGTGAAGCAGCGATCCAATCATCGATGGATGAAGACCTCTGGTGGAAGCCATCGGCGAAACTCTTCGGACTCACTACACCAACCCGCAGCACGAACGAGATCTTAAGACCGTATTCATTCGAACCTTCACGGAAGAAGAACTCGGCCACTTGTCAAGTGTGCGGCTCGCACCATCCACGTGCGCATTGCCCGCACTAGGCTGTTGCTGGCGCGACCCTAGCGGCCTGCTTTCAGACCAATCTATAATCGAAGGAGCGACTAGGCGGGCATGCCGATGCCATGGCTGTTCCGCCGCTAGCCGCCTTTGGGTTCGCCGCCGTCAGGGTGAATGAACATGCCGGTGCAGATGGAGTTGTCGCGGATCATCATCAGCGAGATCAACGACCAGCAGGTGATCTACCTCAAGGAGGTGGAAGGGGATCGCACCTTTCCCATCCTGATCGGCATCTTCGAAGCCACGAGCATCGACCGCCGGGTAAAGCAGTACCAATCGCCCCGCCCGCTCACTCATGATCTGCTGGTGAGCGTGGTCGAAAATCTGGGCGCTGAGTTCCAGGATGTGATCATCAACGAGCTCAAGGACCACACCTACTTCGCCCGCCTCCGCGTGCGCCACGGCGGCGAGCTGGTGGAAATCGACGCCCGCCCGTCAGACGCCATTGCGGTCGCCGTCACCTGTGACCCGCAGTTGCCGATCTACGTGTCGGAAGAAGTGCTCAACGACGTGCTGCGCGAGCAATAGGCGGGGCAAGCCTTACGCGAGCCCGCACGTGACTTGGTCCGCACAGCGGACCCTACACGTAGGGTCCGCTGTGCGGACCAAAATGCCTTCTACCGCATGTAGCCCACGAAGAAGCTGAAGTTCTGAATCTGATCGCCCGGAGCGTGAGCCACGGGGAAGGCCAGGTCTAAGGCGATCGGCGCGGGGCCCAACGCCGGCACCGAAACACGTAAACCGGCGCCCGGAGCGACGCGGAAGTCGTCGCCCGTAATCTCGATGTTCTTCTCCACGGTGCCGAAGTCGCAGAACACGACGCCGCGGAGCATGTCGTCGGCCGTGATCGGGAACATGTATTCGGCCGAGCCGATGAGTTCCAAACGACCACCCACGATTGCGCCGTCGGTAGTGGGCGACGCTCCGCGGAAGCGGAAACCGCGGATCGAGGAGAAACCACCGGCAAAGAAGTTCTCGAACACCGGCGTGTCGCTGCCGGTTACCCCGAACAGCCCGCTCAGGCTGAGCGTGTGGCGGCCCGAGCCGTCGGGTCGCTCACGCAGCAGGAAATATTGCCGCGCGTCGACCGTGGCCTTGGAAAACACGTAGGTGCCGATCGCCTGCTCGAAGTTGAACTCCACCAAGTGGCCTTCGGTGGCCAGCATCGCGCTGTCGCGCGTGTCGTGCGCCAGGCGACCGCCGAAGCTGTAGAGGGAGTTGGGGCCGACCGTCCGTTGAATTTCAGGCGGAGTGGGCGTCACAGGGTTGTAGATCGTGACCTGTTCGGCGCGGACCGAGAGCGTGCCCGACAGGTCAGGCGTGAACTGGTAGCCCAAGCTGGGCCGACCGCCGATGCGCTCTTCGCTCCAGTCGGTGTACAACCGGTTGAAGAAGTAGCCGCTGAGGCCGAAGCTGACCGGCGTGTCGAACAGGTACGGCTCTTGAAAGCTCACCGTGTAGCGCTGCACCTGCGTACCGGGCAAGGCCTCGATACGAAGCCGCTGGCCGCGGCCACGCCAGGCGGTGCCGTCGACGACTTCCTGGAAGTTGCGCGGCCACTTGGTGATGTCGAAGTTTTGCTCGTCGATCACGATCGAGCCGGTGAGGCCGGCGTTCGAGTTCACGCCGACGCCCAGCATGAAGCGGCCGGTCTCGGTCTCGTTGGTGATCGCGTCGATATCGATGAAGCGGTCTTGCTCGAGCGGCGGCGCGCCCGAGTCCAAGGGGAACTCGCGAAACTGCGTGTTGGGCCCATTGGGCGTCAGGGTTTGCGGCTCCGGCTGTGCGGGCGGAGGCCCGGCGAACAGCATGCCCCCTTCAGCAGGAGGCGCTTGCGCAACACTTGGTGGCGGCCCCACGTAGTTGACGGGGGCTTGGCCCGGTTGCGCGTAGCCTTGCGGCGGCGGCGCTGGCTGCGCGCCCTGGGCTTGCGGCATCGCGCCCTGATACCAACCCTGATAGCCGGTGCCCTGCGGCGGACCGGTGAGGGTGCGGTTGGGCGGAGCCTGGGTTCCCGGAGACACGTTGGGCAAGGTCCGTCCGCCGAAGGGAGTTTCTTGTCCCTCGGCCGAACGACCCACGCCTACGGCTGCGCAAGCCAGAGTTGCCACGATCAATGAAGTACGACGCAGCGCCACTAAGGCCTCCCTTGGGGCGCGGGTTGCGAACGAGGCCACCAGAGCCAGCGCGACACGGGCTGCGGCGGCGCAACCGGCGGCGGAACTGGTTGGGGATCGGGGCTCTGGCCCCGAGTTTGGCGTCCGGACTGCGGCCGTTCGGCGACTTCGGTGTCGATGTCGTCGAGATCCGGCTTGCCGTAGGCCACCTTGGGCGCCGTGCCCTTCGAGCGGTCCATTTCGAACAGTTGCGACGCCATCAACCGGCGTTCGCTGTCGCGCAGTTCGCGCGTGTCGACCACGTCGCCGGGACGAATCGACAAGCGATTCAGCACCGTGGTCTGCCGAGTGTGCGGGTTCTCGCCCGCGATCTGCACGTTGATGCGATCGACGCGCCACCGGTCGCCTTCGACGATCCGGTAGATCAGGTCGAGCTGGCCCGGCTCGTCGAGGAAGCGGGTTTCAGGCTGGATCTCGTGGAAGATGTAGCCATTGCCGCCATAAAAATCGCCGATCGCCGCCAGGTCGGCGTCGAGCTGCGCTTTGTGAAAGAACTTGCCGGCGTTGAGCTTCAGGCCCCCGGCGAACTGCTCGCTCTCGAACTTTTGATTGCCGATGAACTGCACGTTCCGCACCTGATAGCGCGGGCCTTCGTTGATCACGAACTTCAGGTGCAGCCAATCGTTTTCTTCGTTCCACATGAGCTCGCGGCCCACCTCGGCGCGGAAGAAGCCCAGATCGCGGTAGTACGCGGTCAGCCTTTCCACGTCTTCGTCGATCTTGCGCCGATCGACGTAGCCCTTGAGAATCCACAGGATGCCTGGCTTCGACTGAATGATCGTGCGGAGGCGGCTATCGGTGGCGATCGATGTTGAGTTGCCCTCGAAGCTGACCCACTTCACCCGCTGCACCTGACCTTCGGTGATCAGAAACGCGGCCCCGCGGTCGCCCGGCTTGTTGCCTTCGAAGGTCGACACCTCGGCCTTGGCATAGCCTTTCTCGCGATAGTACTCCTCGATCCGCTGCCTCGCGTCTTCGATCGCGTAGGGGTCGAGCCCTTCGTTTTTCTTGAGGCCCGACTTCTTGTAGAGCGCGCGGTCCGAGAATTTCGTGTTGCCCATGAAGCGGATGTACCGCAGCACGGGGTATTCGTCGACCTCGACGACCACCGTCACCGTGGTCGGGGTGCCCTGCCGCATGATGCGGGGCGTCACCCGGAAGAACTTCTTCGAGGCGAGCAAGCTGCGCACGTCTTCGCTCAGGGCGTCGGAATCGAAGGGACGCCCCGCGCGGGTCTTCATCCGCGAGAGAATCCAAGATTCGGTGTGCGCGTTGTTGCCGACGATGCGGATTTCCTGCACCAACTCTTCGGGCGGCCCAGCCACGGCGGCGTCGGGCGCTGCCTGCACGGGCTGGCCCGGCGGCACGGCGATGGGTTCTTGCGCCCGAGGCTGCCCGGGTGAGAAGGCGACCCAAGCGACCAGTACTGCCGCGACCTGCATGCGGTTGGTCATGGTCTGCGAAGCCGGCGCGAGGCCGACTTTCCGGGGCTAAAGTGTGGTTTCGACGAGCTTTGAATCACCGACGGCAACGCCTGCCCGACCGGGCCGGGGACAAGGCCGCGTAGAAATATCCAAATGCCCAACCACTGGCAAGGCGAGTTGCCCCCGAAATGGGCTCGCATTCTGGCTTTGGCTCAAGAAAATGAACGGCCGAAGATTGAAACGCCCCCCTCGCCGCAGCGCCTTCGAGAGCCATGATCCCCGCACTTAGCCAGGTTTGCTCGCTCCACAGCCCGTTCGAACAGGACCTGGCCGACTACGCCGCCGGAGCGGCCCGCGACGTGGAGCTCTGGCTGGGCAAGCTCGAGACCTATCTCGAACGCCACACGCTCGACGACGCTCGGGCGTTGCTCGCCGAACTCGAGATTCGCCCCGTGGCCGCTAGCTTCCAAGGGGGGCTGCTGAGCAGCCAGGGCGATGCCCGCCGCGAGCACTGGGCCCACTTCGAACGCCGCTTGCGGCTTTGCGCAGACCTAAGCATTCCCGTACTCGTGGTGGCCTGCGACGTAGTCGGGCCGCTCGGGGCGCAAGACTTGGAACGCGTGGCGATGTCGTTGGCGCAGGCGGGGGAGCATGCTAGCAAAGCGGGCGTGCGGCTCGCGCTCGAGTTTCAGGCCCCGTCGACCTTTGGCAACAACCTGCAGACCGCGGCGTTCCTCGTCGAACAAGCCGGGCAGCAGAGCCTGGGCATTTGCTTCGACATCTTCCACTACTATCGCGGGCCGAGCAAACCGGAGGATCTGGGGCTGCTGAGCGCCGAGAACCTGTTCCACGTGCAGTTGTCGGACCTCTCAGGCGTGCCGCGGGAGTTGGCGACCGATTCCGATCGCATTCTGCCAGGGGACGGCGATTTCGACTTCGTTCCGCTGCTCGAGCGGTTGCGGCAGATCGACTATCGCGGCGCGGTGTCGCTCGAGATCTTGAACCCGCAGATTTGGGCCGTGCCGCCGCGCAGCTTGGGCGAGATTGGGATCACCTGCATGCGCAAGCTGCTAGGCCAAGCGCAGATGTGAGTTGGCGAGCGGGGGACGAAAGTCCCCCGAGTTCTTTTGAACCGCCGAGACGCGGAGGACGCAGAGAGATTCCCACAAACCCCTGGCGCACCACTTGCTGCTACAATGACCCGCTTTCGCTCGTTGCACATCTCGCACTGAGGACTCTCATGAAGCGCAATGCATCGGCCGCTTGGCAAGGGGATCTGAAGCACGGCAAAGGCACCGTGAGCCTTGAGAGTGGGCTGCTCAAGGATGCGCCCTACTCGTTCACCACGCGGTTCGAGAACGGCGCCGGCACGAACCCCGAAGAGCTGATCGCGGCCGCTCATGCCGGCTGCTTCACCATGGCCACCTCGGCGGCGCTCGGCAAAGCAGGCTTCACGCCGGATAAGTTGGCCACCACGGCCAGCCTGACGCTCGATCAGGTGGGCGGCAACTTCACGATCACCAAGATCGACCTCGTGATGACCGCCAAGGTGCCCAACATCACGGCGGAGAAGTTCCAGGAAATCGCCGCCGACGCTAAGGCGAACTGTCCGGTCTCGCGCGTGCTGAAGGCTGAGATCAGCTTGAGCGCATCGCTCGAGCAATAAAAAGCTGACGCATGCTCTCTCGTAGGGTGCGTAAAGCGGAGCGCAGACGCACTGGCGTTGGTAGCTCTATTGCGCGCTAGCTTCCGCTTGCGGCGGTGGTGCGTCCGCGCTTTGCTTGACGCACCCTACCGCGTCACCGCGCGGCCGCCTAGAACCAGCCCTTCGTGCCGATCAGGTATTCCTGCTCGAACTCGCGGTCGGTCTTGATCAGATAGATGATCCCTTCGACGATGGCGATCACCCAGATAATGGGCCAGACGAAGAAGCACGACAGCAGGGTGACCAAGAGCATGATCAGCCCTTCGACATTGCGCCCAAGAATGAACTTGTGGATGCCGAAGGAGCCGACCGAAAGCGCGACGACGCCGAGCGCAAGCCGCGCGACGGTGATGCTCGACACCGGCGCTCGTGGGACATTGCTGCTCGCGCTCGCAAATCCCGGCGGCGGCGGAGGAGGCGGCATGCCTACGCCGGCCGCTGGTACGCGAAACTCCCCACTGCACAGCGGGCAGCGCGAGGTCTGGCCGGCGAGCTGATCGTCGACTTGAACGGTCGAGTGGCAATGGGGGCAGGCGACGTGCATGGCGTCCTGAACGGTGCTAACCGCGGCTCGGGAACGAAACGGGGCCGGAGGCTCTCACCCTAGTTCGCCCCGGCCGTCTCGATCTTGGCCGCTATTTTCCGCGAGTCAGCTCTTCGACCAGTGACGAAGCGCCATAGACCTTCATCAGCGCCTCAATGATGGCGGCCGAGTGGACCGAGACCGCTCGCCCCTGCGTGTCGGAGTAGGCGAAGTCCCAGACCAGGCTGTAGACGTTGCCGTCGAAGATGATGCCGACCACCTCGCCATCGCGATTGACGACCGGGCTGCCGGAGTTGCCGCCGATGATGTCGGCCGTGCTCACGAAGTTGTAAGGCACTTCGCGCGTGATCTGGTCGGCCTTCTCGAGCCAGCTCGTAGGCAGGGTGAACGGAGTCACGTTGCCATGCGTGGCCGCGTGCTCGAACGTTCCGCCCATGGTGGTGAAGGGAGGAATCGCCTTGCCGGCCGCTTCGTAGCCTTTCACCGTGCCCAGGGCGAGGCGGAGGGTGAAGGTGGCGTCGGGATACTCGCTCGTGCCCTTGAGCAGGAAGCGGGCCTTGGCGATCTTGGCATAGGCCTGCCGCAGCGGCTCCTCGACCTTTTCTTCATACTCCTTGCGCGCGGTTCGCGCGGGGCCGTCGACGAGCTTGGCCAGCAGGATCATGGGATCTTGCGATTGCTGCACGGCGGCAGCGCCGCCGTCGGCCAAGGCCTGACGGACTTCGACGACCTTGAGCTTGGTGCCGCGCACGAGTTCCGCGGCCCGCTCGCCGGGTGATTTGCCGGCCAGGATCTGCTGCACCAGTGGATCTTCGGCCCCGGCCATTTCCAGCAGCATGCTGAGCGAGTCGCTCAGCTTGGCGATCTCGAGCTCCTCGTAGATCGGCGCCTCGGAAAACAGCTCCTGTTTGAGCGACTCCAGGTTCGATTCGCGGAACTCGCGCAGCCGCTCAGCGTTGTCCTTGGTCGATTCGTCGGTCAGACGCACGATCGTGCGGGCGACGTCGAACAGAATGCTGTTGAAGGCCATGCCGCGCTCGTAGAGCACGAACGGCGTGTACATCTCTTTCCACTGGCCGATCGCGCCCGAGACCTGATCCCACGCCGGGGCCAGGTCCTTGGTCTTCTCGTCGGCGAGCACTTGGGCGAAGAACTGGCCCTGCTCGTTGCGCTTCCGCTCCATGAGCGCCGGATCTTGCAGGCCAGCCAGGCCGCCCAGGCGGGCTTTGCGGCTGTTCTGCACGCCGAAGTACTCGTCCTTCGCTTGGCGGGCCTTTTCCAGGCTTTGATCGCCGTAGGTTTTGAGCATCACCTCGCGGCGTCGCA
>JAESFN010001106.1_pt1 | contig 14566 bp, 16 predicted proteins | sample 9269411 | NCBI WGS metagenome assembly JAESFN01 (sample SAMN14505399, study PRJNA617100) | algae metagenome | isolation source: Iphinoe sp. HA4291-MV1 and co-occurring heterotrophs from trail next to... | place: USA: Maunawili Falls, Hawaii | collected 2009-07-25
CGCTGGAGCTTCTTCTTCAGTGCGCGCAGCGCCTGGTCAACATTGTTATCGCGAACAACTACTTGCAAGCGCAACCGCCCTTCGTAATCAGTCAGAACTGTTTGAGGTGAACGCCCCAAAGGAGCGTCGACCGGCTGAACCGGTCATTCGTGGGCGGCTATATAGGCCAATCGAAACGGCTTGTCCACACCGGCCAGCGGGCAAAAGCGCCTATTTTGCGCGCTTTTTCAACGCAACCCGGTTGATGTGGCCCATTTTCCGTCCCTTGCGCGACTCGGCCTTGCCATAGGCGTGCGGCCGGATGCTCGGGCCAAGCCGCTCGGGAATCGCGGCGATCTCGTCGCCGATCAGGTTCTCCATCACCACGTCGGCCATGCGGCCGGGGTCGCCCAGCGGCCAGTTGACCACGGCGCGAATGTGCTGCTCGAACTGGTCGGTGATCGCCACCGCCTCGGTCCAGTGCCCCGAATTGTGGACGCGCGGCGCGATCTCGTTGACCAGGAGCTTGCCGCCCGGCAGCACGAAGAACTCGACGCCGAGCACGCCGACATAGTCGAGCGCAGTGGCGATCTGCTCGGCGATCTCGACCGCTTTCTTCGCGGTCTTCGAACTGATGTCGGCCGGCACCGTGCTGGTTTTCAGGATGTGGTCACGGTGCACGTTCTCGGCCGGGTCGAACGCCGCGACCTCGCCGAGCGCGTTGCGCGCCACCACCACTGAGATTTCCTTGTCGAATTCGATGAAGCCTTCGAGCACCAGCGGCTTTGGCGACAGCAGCTCCCAGGCAAGCGCCGCATCTTCCATGTTGTGGACGATGCGTTGGCCCTTGCCGTCGTAGCCGAGCCGGGTGGTCTTCAGTACCGCGGGGGTGCCGATCTCCTCGAGTTCGGCTTCGAGCCGGTCGAGGTCGGCAATCGCCGCGAACGGCGCCACCGGGATGCGGTTGATGGTGAGGAAGGCTTTTTCTGCCAGCCGGTCCTGCGACACCGCCAGCGCGTTGGCGCCCGGGCGCAGCGGCTTGAGGTTGGCGAGGAACGCGGCGGTCTTCGCCGGCACGTTCTCGAACTCGTAGGTCACGACGTCGACTGCGGCAGCGAACGCCGCGAGCGCTGCTTCGTCGTCATAGGCGGCGACGGTCTTCAGCGGCGTCACGTCGAAGGCCGGGCTTTCAGGATCGGGGCAGTAGATGTGGGCCTTCATCCCCAGCCGGGCTGCCGCAAGCGCCAGCATGCGGCCGAGCTGGCCGCCGCCAAGAATACCGATGGTGCTGCCCTGCGGCAGCGGCGAGACGTCAGACATCGTCGGATGGAAACTCGGGGATGGAAGCGGTCTGGTCGGCACGGAAATCGTCGAGCGCCGAGGCAATTTCGGGGTCGGAGAGCGCGAGGATCGCCGCGGCCAGCAGCGCCGCATTGATGGCGCCGGCGCGGCCAATGGCGAGGGTGCCCACCGGGATCCCCGGCGGCATCTGCACGATCGACAGCAGGCTGTCCTTGCCGCCCAGTGCCGCCGTCTGTGCCGGCACGCCCAGCACCGGCAGCGGGGTCAGCGCGGCGACCATGCCTGGCAGGTGCGCGGCGCCGCCGGCCGAGGCGATGATCACCTGGAAGCCTTCGGCCTTGGCGCCCTTGGCGAACTCGTACATCCGGTCGGGCGTGCGGTGCGCCGAGATGATACGCGCCTCGTAGTCGATCTTCAGCGCGTCGAGGGTCTCGGCGGCGTGGCGCAGGTTCGGCCAGTCGGACTGGCTGCCCATGATGATGGCGACGGGTGGCGAGGTCGGCACTTAGGTCCCCCGGAAGGCGCGGCGCTCAAGTGCACACCCATAAGTAAGAGGTCCGCCGAGCGCAAGCGGTCAGGCCTCGTCCTTTGTGGTCAGGCGGCGGTCGGCGGCTGGTCGAGCGCGCAGGCGAGCGCGTCGAGGGCGCTGCGATCGGCGAGTTCGATCGAGCCTTCCGGCAGGCCCAGGATGCGGTCGACGACGGTCGCGAGGTAGGTCACCTTGTCCAGCAGCCGGTGCGACAGGCGCTCGAAATGCAGCCGGTCGCGCGTCTGGTACAGCTCGACGATCAGCTCCCGGTTCGCGGTCATCAGGTGCAGGATGGTCTCGGCGGCGCCCTCGGGATCGGGGGTGTCGAAGGTCTGCTCGGCGACGCCCTCGACGATGATGCGGGTCAGGATCGGCCGCACTACCTCGCTGACGGCGCGCTGGGTGCGCTCGAACAGCTGCAGGTTCTCGGCGCGGAACATCGGCTCGAACGTGGTGCGCAGCTCGGCGGCGGTCTCGGTCTTGTGCCGGCGCATGGTGCCGAGGAACCCGGCGAGCTTGGAGAAGGCATCGAGCGTCGGGTCGGCCAGCTCTGCCTCGGCCAGCGCCGCGGTCTGCCGGGCGTAGCGGCAGGCGAGGGCCTCGACCAGGTCCTCCTTCGATTCGAAGTGGTGGTAGAATGCTCCCTTGGACACGCCGACCGCGGCGATGATCTGGCTGACCGAAGTCGAGTCGTAGCCGTTGCGGGCGAACAATCGCTGCGCCGCATCGAGGATTTCGTCGCGCCGCGCCGGGGCGCTCTTCACAATACGAGGAAACGGCATTCCGCCCTCCCAAGGACAGTCGCACGCGTCAATATCAAGGACCGACCAGCGGTCGGTCAGCTGTGTAGCATGCTCGCCGGGGAATGTGGAGCGTGGCGCTCCGACGCAGTGGCGCTCAGGCGATGATGTCGGGGAGCAGGATGTTTTCGAGCTGCACGATGCGGTCCTTCAGCGTCAGCTTCCGTTTCTTCATGCGCTGAATCAGCATCTGGTCGGAATAGCCGGAGGAGGACAGCGTGTGGATGGCGGCGTCGAGGTCGGCATGTTCCTGGCGTTTTGCAGCCAGTTCCAGACCCAGCGCGGCTTCTTGTTCCTTGGTGAGCGGCAGCATCGCAGCGGTTGACGAGGTCCCTCAGCGAGGCGAAATGCCCGTGCGAAAAGGGTTAGCCGATCGGTCGGGGATTTGCACCTGATTTTGCACCACCCGGCAGGTGTTGCAGTCTTGCACGTCGACAGCGCGTGAATTTTTTGTGACGATCAGGGGTCCGAAAAGCTGGAGAGGAGTTGTGATGACGACTGAAGGCCACGTCGAATCACTCGAGCGGCGTCACCGGGAATTGGACCGGAAGATCGAGGATGAACTGAGCCACCCCAGCCACGACGATATGTACGTCGCGGCACTCAAGCGGAAGAAACTGGAGATCAAGGACGAGCTGGCGCGCATGAGCGCCAACTGAGGAAACCAACAACAAATCCAATGCAGTTGTGAGGGCCACGGCAACCGCCGCGGCCTTTTTTGTTGCCTCAGCGGAAGTCGTTGATCTCGAACCAGTAGCCGTTGGGATCCTGCATGAACACCGCGCGCATGCCGTCCGGCCGGGTGTTCACCGCACCCGCATTCCCCTGCATGTCGGAGAAGGCCGCACCGATGGTGCGCAGATGCGCCAGCGTCGCCTCGAAATCCGGCGCCGAGAGCGCGAAATGGGTGCGCTTTTCCACATGCGTCCGGCTGATGTCGCCGGCCTGGATGTGGAAGCGCTGGCTGTTGCCGAACTCGAACCAGCGGATGTGGGTGCCGCCCATCGGATCGGGCACCTCGCGGATCTGCAGCACCTCGGTCAGGAACTTCGCCGTCTCGTCGAGGTCGCGCACCAACAGCGCGATGTGGTCGAGGCGATAGTCGATGCTCATATTCTTGCTCTTGTTGCGACTATTGGCCGTCAGGCGGCAGCGGCAGGGAAGAACACCCCGGCCGCGCCATCATAGATCAGTTTCAGCGACAGCAGGAACACCAGCCAATACGTAAGCTGGTAGAACCGCTTCACCGAAATCCGCCGCACCAGCCACACGCCGGTCATCACGCCCGCCACCGCCAGCGGCGCGAGGATGGCAGCCCGCTCGAGGTTCGCGACATTGAGCTGGCCGAGGAAGAAGTACGGCACGAGCTTGGCGGTGTTGACGATGGCGAAGAAGAACGCCGTGGTGCCCGAGAAGATCACCGGCGTCAGCTTCTGCGGCAGCACGTAGATCTGGAACGGCGGGCCGCCGGTGTGGCTGATGAAGCTGGTGAAGCCAGCCGCGCCGCCCCAGAACGTGCCCCATGGCCGCGACGGGGGCAGCCCCTCGAGCTTCTTGCGCAGCGGCAGCAGCGCATCGAGGATGAACAACAGCGTCAGGATACCGACGAACAGCAGCACCATGGCGTCGGAGACAAAGCTCCACAGCACCCAACCGATCGCGGTGCCCACGAAAGCGCCAGGCAGCATGATCTTGAGGATGCGCCAGTCGGCATCCTTGCGGTAGGTCCAGATGGCGATGGCGTCCATCACCAGCAGCAAGGGCAGCATCATCCCCGCAGCGTCGCGCGCCGGCATCACGAGGCTCAACAGCGGCACCCCGACGAGCCCAAGACTCCCCACGAGCCCGGATTTGCTCAGCGCAACGATGAAGACCGCGAGCACTGCGACGGCCCAGAAATAGAGATCGAACATGGGGAAGGGGGCAACCGGAGGGGAAACGACGGTTGCTAGTCGGATGCCCGCGACGCCTTGTTGTCAATATCGCCTTGAGCAGAATGCTCGGGATCGGGCTGCTGTTCGCGATCCGCCTTCATCACCGCGTCGAGCATCTCGGTCGAACGGCGGACGAAGCCGATATAGGCGGCCTGGTCGTGGCGCACCGCGTAGCTCTCCTTGAGCATGCGGGTGTCGTGCTGCTCGAACGCCTCGGCGACGCTGCGCGCCTTGGCCTCGTCATGGCCGAGCGCCAGCAGCGCCTGCTCGCCCAGCTTGATGGCGGCGCGGAAGGTCTCGCGCTCGATCACTTGCACGCCGAGCGCCATCAGATCATGGGCATGCGAGCGGTCGACGGCGCGGGCCGCGACGATGACGTTGGGGTAGTTGCGGCGGATCAGTTCGGCGATGCCGAGAATGCGGTCGCCGCCGGCCACCGCGATGACGATCATCCGGGCCTTGTCGGCGCCGGCGGCGCGGAGAATCTCGAGGCGGCCGCCATCGCCGTAGAACACCTTGACGCCGAAGCGCTTCACCAGCTCGATCTGCGCCGGATCGTCGTCGATCAGCGTCATCTCGAAACCCTGGGCGCGCAGCAGGCGGGTAACGATCTGGCCGAAGCGGCCATAGCCGAGGACGATCACCCGGTCGTGCGGGTTGGGCACGTCCGGTCCCGGCAGGTCGACCTCGGCATTGCCGTTCCGGTTGAGCCGCGGCGCCCATAGCCGGTCGTAGAGGAAGATCAGGAACGGCGTCGTCGCCATCGACAGCGCGACGACCACGGTCAGCAGCTCCACCTCCGGACCCGAGAGGTTCCCGGCGGTGCGAGCGAACTGCAGCACCACGAAGGCGAACTCGCCGGCCTGGCTGAGGAGAACCGCGAGCAGCATCCGCTCGGCGACGTGCATCTTGAAGAACGTCGCCAAGACGAACAGCACCAGCATCTTCAGCCCGATCAGCGCCACCACCAGTGCCAGCACCAGCAGGGGGTTCTCGATCACCACGTTGAAGGCGATCGACATGCCTACAGTGATGAAGAACAGGCCGAGCAGCAGGCCCTTGAACGGCTGCAGGTTGCTCTCGAGTTCGTGCCGGTACTCGCTGTCGGCCAGCAGTACGCCGCCGAAGAAGGCGCCCAGTGCCGGCGACAGCCCGAGGCTCTCGGTGACCAGCGCCGCGCCGATCACCAGCGCCAGCGCGAAGGCGGTGAAGGCTTCCGGCACGCGGGTACGGGCGAGCCAGCTCATCAGCGGCCGGATGACAAAGCGCGAGCCGAGCAGCGCGGCGGCGAAGGCGCCGACCACCACCAGGGCGACCCACCAGTCGATCGGGTTGTCGACCGCCTCGATGACGTTCTCGCCGATTGCTTCGATGGGCGAGCCGCCCATGGCGGTGAGCAGCGGGATGATGGCGAGGATCGGGATCACCGCCACGTCCTGCACGAGCAGAATCGCCAACGAGGCGCGGCCGGTATCGGTCTTGGTAATGTTGCGCTGGTCCACCGACTGCATGGCGATGGCGGTCGAGCTCATCGCCAGTGCCAGGCCCACCACCACGGCGTCGGCCCAGACGAAGCCGATCAGCCGCGCCAGCACGGCAATGGCGGCGCTGGTCGCCAGCATCTGCGTCAGCCCGAGGCCAAACACCTTGTTGCGCATGCGCCAGAGTTCGCTGCCGTCGACCTCGAGGCCGATCAGGAACAGCATCATGACGATCCCGAATTCAGCGATCTGGTGGATGAGGTCGGTGTCGGAGACCAGTGCCAGCCCATAGGGGCCGATCAGCACACCGGCGGCGAGGTAGCCGAGGATGGTGCCGAGCCCGGCCCACTTGAACAGCGGGACGAGCAATACTGTTGCAGCAAGGAGAACAAAGATCGCGAGCAGCAGGTTGATTTCCATCTCTGCTGCCCGCGCCGGTTCTTACTCTTCGGAATCGCCCTTCAGCGACTTCAGCTTGGCGAACACCGAGTCGGCGTCCAGCTCTTCTTCGCGCTCGGGGCGACGTTCGGTGCCCTCTTCGTCTTCGGCGCGGTCCATGCCGGCACGGCCGTGGGCGCCGGCCAGCGCCTCTTCGGCGGTCAGCAGCATGGTGCCCTGTTCGGCGATATCGCCCGGGGCAGCACCCTTCGAGGCACGGCTCACTTCCAGATCGAGGTCGATCTGGCTGGCGAGGCCGAGCGTCACCGGGTCCATCGGGGTGATGTTGGCGTTGTTCCAGTGCGTGCCCTCACGCACCGCGTCGATGGTCGACTTGGTGGTGCCGACCAGACGCATGATCTGCGCGTCCTTCATCTCGGGGTGGTTGCGTAGCAGCCACTTGATGGCGTTCGGACGCTCGTTGCGGCGCGAAATCGGGGTGTAGCGCGGACCTTTGCGCTTGGGCGCAGCGACGCGGACCTTGGGGTCCGAGATCTTCATGCGGTAGTTCGGGTCGCCTTCGGCCTTCTCGATCTCTTCGCGGGTCAGCTGGCCGTTCTGCAGCGGGTTGACGCCCATGATGCCGCTGGCCACGTCGCCGTCGGCGACGCCCTGCACTTCGAGCGGGTGCAACCCGCAGAAGGCGGCGATCTGCTCGAACGAGAGCGCGGTGTTGTCGACCAGCCAGACGGCGGTTGCCTTGGGCATCAGAAGGGGCGTGGCCATGATAAATCTCTCCTTGAGGCGCGGCCGGGTTCTTCCGGTCCGCCCCGCCTCGTGGTTCATCCTGAGGGGGAATAATGCGCCTATATAGCCGCCGGTTCAGGCCGATTCAATCGGATTGTCACTATCGTTAGCAGTGTTCCGCAAAGTCTCGCCCCATGGCGTGACGAGGATCAGCTTGCCGTAGTTGCCCGGTTTCTCCAGTTCGACATGGCCGCGGGCCGCTTCGGCGAGGGGCAGGGCCCGGATACGCGGCCGGACGATCCGTCCGTCTGCCAGTGCCGGCCAGGCCGATTTGAACAGGCTCCGGGCGATCGCCGCCTTCACGTCGCGGGTCTGTGGCCTCAGCGTCGAGCCCGACAGCGTCAGCTGCTTCATCAGAATGTGACTGGCGTTGATCTCGGATTTCGGACCCGCCAGCGTCGAGACGATGACTATGTGACCGAAGCGGGCCGAGGCCCGGATGTTCTTTTCCAGCGTGTCGCCACCGACGATATCGACGACCCGGTCAACGCCCTTGCCGCCGGTGATCGACAGCACGCGGGCGACGAAGTCCTCGGTGGACCGGTCGATTGTCTCGGTCGCGCCGAGCGAGCGGGCATAGGCTGCCTTCTCGGTTCCGGAGACGATGGCGATCGGGTTGGCGCCGTGCAGCCGTGCAATCTGGATCGCCGCGCCGCCAATGCCGCCCGCCGCGCCGTGGATCAGCACCTGCATCCCGGCGGCGAGCCCGGCCCGCATCACCAGCGTCTGTTCGATGGTAAAGAACGTCTCGGGCAGCGCCGCTCCGGCCAGCATCGACCAGCCGGTAGGAACCGGCAGCACCTGTCCGGCGGCCACGTTCACATACTCGGCGTAACCGCCGCCGTGGGTCAGCGCCACCACCTCGTCGCCCAGCGACCATCCCCGCACGCCCCTGCCGATGGCGGCGATCTCGCCGCCGACCTCAAGGCCGGGCAGGGGAGATGCGTCAGGCGGTGGATTGTAGGTGCCGCGGCGCTGGCCGAGGTCGGGGGCATTAAGTCCGGCGGCCGCAACCCGGATCAACACCTCGCCCGGACCCGGTTGCGGCACCGGCAGCCGCACCGGCTTCAGTACCTCGGGGCCACCGAACTCGGTGATGGCAATGGCGGTCATTTCCGCTGGGATCGGCATGTCCACTAGCTAGGACGACGGAACCAACGCTGGCAACCGGCGATTGGTTTGGGACGTCAAGGGGACGCCCCCCGGGGATGTCGGGGACGACGCCCCAACCGCGTCAGGGTTGCACACCTCGGCAGGAGGTCTAAAATTCGGGAAAACCCAGCTGGGAGAAGATCATGTTCGATGACGACGCCGTCAAAAAACCGAGGGGGCACGAGGTTGGCATGCTGATCGACACGATGTCGGTCGAGGAGCTGCAGGACCGGATCGGCATGCTCAAGGCCGAGATCGTCCGCCTGGAGCAGGCCATCGCCGCCCGCAACAAGACCCGCTCGGAGGCAGAGTCGCTGTTCAAACTTTGAGACGCGGACGGCGCTCCGGCGGTGACAAATGGCAAGGTTAAGAAAGCGAGTCTCGTTAACCTCGAATTAACACATCGCCGTTAACTTAAATCGCATCCAGTTCTCTGGATTTTGCAGAGTGGTTTCTCCCTCTGTTTGACGCCTCCCTGTTAACTTTCGAGAGCCGTTTCGACGGCTCTTTTCTTTTGTGCCGTCGCCAGCGGTCCGTTAAGCCAACGGCAAGGGAGGCGGGCGCACAACGGAGTATCCGGCAGCAGCGGCCGGTCGCAGAATTCTCCGTTACCCGGGCAGCAGCAGCGTGGACGACAGCAGGCAGAAGCAGAAGCCGGTGGCCATCGGGCCGCGCATCGTCGCGTCGGGCGGGTTCGACATGCTTTACCGCGAGGGCATGGTGCTGATCGAGGAAGTTGCCTCGTATCTCGATGGCGACGGCCGGGCCGAAAGCCGCGGCCTGCCGCGCGAAGCCTCGTTCCTCTACGCCACCGAGAGCATGCGGCTCACCACCCGGCTGATGCAGCTCGCCTCGTGGCTGTTGCTGCAGCGCGCCGTGAACGAGGGCGAACTCACTGCCGAGAACGCCCGCACCGAAAAGGAGAAGGTCCGCTTCTCCGCCACCCCGAACGATCGCGGTGGACCCGGCTACAGCGACCTGCCGGTCCGGCTGCTCGAGTTCATCGCCAAGGGCGACCGCCTGTTCGACCGCGTGCAGCAGTTCGACAAGCTCGAGCGCGGCGGCGTGCCCGAATACGCCCCGAGCAGCGAAGGCGGCATCGCCGACCAGCTGGCCCGCCTCAAGGCCGCATTCGGCCGGTTGAAGGAATAGGTGCGGCCTTAGGGCCTCTCCACAAATCGAACTCACCGGTGAGTGCAACAAAAAGCCCGGCGCAATGGCCGGGCTTTTGCATTCGTCGGTACCGTCAGGCTTAGAAGCCGAGGCCCTTGAACTTGTCCTTGAAGCGGGTGACGCGGCCGCCGCGGTCCATCAGGTTGCCCTGCACGCCAGTCCAGGCCGGGTGCGTGGTCGGGTCGATGTCGAGCTGCAGCGTGTCGCCTTCCTTGCCGTAGGTCGAACGGGTCTGGTAGGTCGTGCCGTTGGTCATCGCCACGGTGATCATGTGGTAGTCGGGATGGATGTCGTTCTTCATGGCGCTGCCTCAAATCAAACGGGCGCCACGGCGCCCGGACGAAACGATTGATACGGATTGGCCGGGTACATAGAGAAAATCCGGCCCGGGCGCAAGCGAAAGCCGCGCGTTGTCGCAGGCTGGCAATTCGGTTGCGGCGCGGGCCCCGCCTGCCTATATCGGTGGCACTTTGAAAAGCACCACGCGCAGCACCACCGGGGCGGCCCCGACCAGCAAGCTCGGTAGCAGGGGCGAAGCCCTGAAGGCCGGCCAGCGGGACATCCAGCCGATCCGCCGGCTGATGCCGTTCGTGCTGCGCTACCCCTGGCGCCTCACCTTCACCATCGGCTTCCTGCTGGTCTCGACCCTGTCGTCGCTGGTGATCCCGTCGCTCGCCGGCAAGATCATCGACAAGGGGTTCGTCGAGCAGAATCTCTCAATGGTCGGCCAGTACGGCATGATCGCCATCGGCGTGGCGCTGGTGATGGCGCTGGCGAGCGCCGGTCGGTTCTATTTCATCTCGGTGCTTGGCGAGCGCGTTCTCACCGACCTCCGCCGCAAGGTGTTCGATCACCTCCTGACCCTCGACTCGGCGTTCTTCGACCTGCACCGGGTGGGTGAGCTCACCTCGCGGCTCAACGGCGATGTGGCGACGATCCGTGGCGCCATCGGCACCAGCCTCTCGATCATGCTGCGTGGTGCGGTGACGCTGATCGGCGCCGTCACGCTGATGTTCCTCACCAGCCCATACCTGGCGCTGACCATCGTCATTGTCGGGCCGGCCATCCTCATCCCGGTCATGCTCTATGCGCGCCGGCTGCGGCGGATGTCGCGGCGCACCCAGGATGCGCTGGCCGATATGTCGGCGATGGCCACCGAGGCGCTGGGCGCCAGCAAGACCATCAAGAGCTTCGTCCAGGAACCCGAGCAGTCGCGCCTCTATGGTTCGCGCGCCGAGGAATCGTTCGAGGCCGAAGTCAGCCGGGTGGGGGCCCGTGCCGCGTTGCTCGGCGGGCTGCTGTTCCTCTCCACCGCCGCGCTGGTGGTGCTGGTCTGGTGGGGCGCCAACGCGGTGTTCACCGGCGTCGTCACCGTGGGCGAGCTGGCGCAGTTCATGATCTACGCGCTGATGGCCAGCAACGCGCTGACCAATCTCTCCGAGATCATGGGCCTCTTGCACACCGTTTCGGGTGCCACCGAGCGGCTGGTCGAGATACTCGACACCGAGCCGGCAATCCAGTCCCCCGCCAACCCGGTGGCGCTGCCGTCGCCGCCGCTCGGCACCGTGGCCTTCGAGAAGGTCGGCTTCGCCTACGAGACCCGCGACAGCGAAGCGGTGATCTCGGACATGAGCTTTTCGATAGCGCATGGCGAGACCGTGGCGTTGGTCGGTGCATCGGGTGCCGGCAAGTCGACGCTGTTCGCCCTGGTGCAGCGCTTCTACGACGTCACCGCGGGGCGCATCCTCGTCGACGGCATCGATGTGCGCGATGTCGAGCCGGAGCAACTCCGCCGCCGCTTCGCCTATGTCGAGCAGGAGCCGACGATCTTTGCCGGCACCATCGCCGACAACATTCGCTTCGGCCGGCCCGAGGCGACGTTCGCCGAGATCGAGGCGGCCGCGAAAGCGGCGCTGGTGCACGACTATGTCACCGAGCTCAGCAACGGCTACGACTCGATCGTCGGCGAGCGCGGCGTCATGCTGTCGGGTGGCCAGAAGCAGCGCCTCGCCATCGCCCGCGCGCTGCTGAAGGACGCGCCGATCCTCTTGCTCGATGAAGCCACCTCCGCCCTCGATGCCGAGAGCGAGCGCCTGGTGCAGCTGGCGCTCGAGCGCCTGATGACCGGCCGCACCACGCTGGTCATCGCCCACCGCCTCGCCACCATCCGCGACGCCGACCGCATCCTGGTGCTCGAAAAGGGCCGCCTGATCGACCAGGGCACCCACGACCAGCTGGTCAGGAAGGGCGGCAAATACGCCGAGCTCGCCAAGCTGCAGTTCCGCGCGGAACTGCAGCGCGAAGTGGCGGAGTAATCAGCCGGCCTGTCGCGACAGCGTGTTGCGGTTGGCGGTGCGCAACTGGCCCGGCGCAATATTGCGTACGCGTTTGAAGGCCTTGGCGAAGGCGAATTCGTTCTCATAGCCGACCCGCGGCGCGACGGCCGCAATGCGATGCCCCTGCTCGAGCAGGCCGGCGGCAACGGTCATGCGCCAACGCGTGACGTAGCTGAGCGGCGCTTCCCCCACTGCCTCGGCAAAGCGCCGCGCGAACACGGCGCGTGACAGGTTGGCCTTCGTGGCCAGCCCGGCGACGGTCCAGGGATGTGCCGGATCGTCGTGGATGGCGCGCAAGGCCGGCGCCACCTGCGGGTTCTGCAGCGCGCCGAACCAGCTGGACGATTGCGAATGGCGCTGCGCTTCGAGCCAGGTGCGCAGCGTGTAGACGAAGATCAGGTCGACCAGCCGATCGACCACCATCGCGGTGCCCGATCCACGCCCTTCCGCCTCGCTGGCGAGCAGGGCGATGGTCGCCTCCAACCCCGCCCCACGGGTCTGCTCGCCGGTGACGTGCACCAGGCTGGGCAGGCCGCGCAGCAGCGGATTGGTGCCCTCGGCGGAGAACGAGTAGGAGCCGCAGAGCAGCACCGTCGCCTCGCCGTCGATGCCGCCGGGAAGCTCGATCGCCTCGCCCGGAGCGAGGCCGGCGAGGAGGCTCTCGAACTCGACCGCCGGGGTTCCGGGAGCGTCGCTGAGCGTATGGCCGGAACCGTGCGGGAACAGCACGATGTCGCCGGGGCCGAGCGGGACCTCGATGTCGCTGCCATCGACGCGGGCCCAGCAATGACCGCTGACCACGACGTGGAAGCCGGCGCGATGGCCGGTTGCGCCGGCATGCAGGGCCCAGGGCGCACGCAGCTCGTTGCGGGACGACAGGACGCTGCCGAGGCGCACCGCGTCCAGTACCTCGCTCAACACATCGGCACGCGAGTCGAGACGTTGGAACATGATTTCGAGCGTTTTGCCCATCGAGGAGATCGGCCTCGATCCCTAAGTCATGGCGCAGTCAACGTCAAGGAAAGCGCAAATGACTCACTCCGTTCTGGTTCTCGGTGCCACCGGCAAGTCCGGTCGCCGTCTGGTCCCCATGCTCGCCGAGCAAGGGGTGAAGGTTCGCGCCGCCAGTCGCCGCGGCCTCGCCGGCACCACCCATTTCGACTGGCACAAGCCCGAGACGTATGGCGCGGCGCTGGCTGGCATGGACGCGGTCTACCTGACGCCGCCCGAACTCATGGTGGACCCGACCGAATACACCGGGCCGTTCCTCGCACATGCTGCCGAGGCGGGGGTGCAGAAGGTCGTGGTGGTGACCTCGATGGGCGTCGAGTTTCCTAATGAGGGGTCGGGCACCGGCCGGTACGAACTCGAGCAGCAGGTCATGGCTTCCGGGCTCGAGTGGACAATCCTGCGGCCATCCGGCTTCAATCAGAACTTCTCCGAGGACTTCTTCCTCCCGGGCATCCTGCACGCCGACGCCATCGCGACGGCCACAGGTGATGGGATGGTCGGGTTCGTCGACGCCGAGGATATCGCCGCGGTGGCGGCGGCGGCACTCACCGAGGACGGGCACGCGGGCGCCGTCTACACCGTGACCGGACCCGAGGCGATGACCTTCACCGATGCGGCCGGGATCGTCGGGCAGGCGGCCGGGCGGCCCATCGCGCACCGGAAGATTACGGCGGACGAGTTCACCCGGATCCTCGTCGGCGCCGGCCTGACGCCGGACTACGCGGCGATCGTCGTCGGCAACCAGGTGGCAATCAGCGCCGGACTGGGGGCGGCCGTCACCGACACGGTGGAGCGGGTCACCGGGCGGTCGCCGCGCACGTTTGCCGACTATGCCGCCAAGGCGGCGCCGGCGTGGGCGCGGCCTACTCGGTCAGCTTGAACTCGATCCGTCGATTCCGGCGATAGGCCTCGTCGCCGTCGCCGGGATCGATCGGCGAGAACTCGCCGAAGCCCGCCGGCACCAGCCGGTTGGCCGGGACGCCCTGGGTGATCAGGTACTTTGCCACGGCGATGGCGCGGGCGGCCGAGAGCTCCCAGTTGGACGGGAACTCCGGCGTGTTGATCGGCCGCTTGTCGGTGTGTCCGTCGATGCGCAGCACCCAGTTCACGTCGGCAGGGATCTGCGCCTGCAGTTCCTTGATGGCGCTGCCGAGCTTTGCCAGTTCGGTCTGGCCCTCGGGCGAAATGGCAGCCTGTCCGGCGTCGAACAGCACTTCGGACTGGAACACGAAGCGGTCACCGACGACCCGCACGTCGGCGCGGCCTTCCAGCACCTGGCGCAGCTTGCCGAAGAAGTCCGAGCGGTAGCGGCTCAGGTCCTGTACGCGCTGGGCGAGCGCCAGGTTGAGCCGGCGACCTAGATCGGCGATCTGGGTGCGGTTCTCGGTGTCGGTGGCCTCAGACGCCTGCAGCGCTTGCTCAAGCGCTGCCAGCTGAGTGCGGAGCGCCGCCAACTGCTGGTTGAGCAGCGCTACCTGCGCCGCTGCTTCGCGCGACAGGTCGGTCTGCGCTGAGAGGTCGGTTTCGAGTTGGGCGATCGTCGCATCCTTGCCGTCGCTGCCAGTGCCGAGGCCGGCGAGCTGCGCCGCCATCTGGTCGCGCTCGGTGGTGGCGTTGGTCAGCGTCGCCGAGAGCGTCGCAATGGTTGTTTCGAGGTCGCTGGAGTTCACCTTTTCGAGCTGCA
>JAESFN010001107.1_pt1 | contig 14559 bp, 8 predicted proteins | sample 9269411 | NCBI WGS metagenome assembly JAESFN01 (sample SAMN14505399, study PRJNA617100) | algae metagenome | isolation source: Iphinoe sp. HA4291-MV1 and co-occurring heterotrophs from trail next to... | place: USA: Maunawili Falls, Hawaii | collected 2009-07-25
CGGGGGTGGTGAGGGTGGCGGCGTAGCGGATCTGCACCGCCCAGTACGGGCCGTGGTCGGTCTTGTCGTGCACCGCCCGCGAGATGGCCGGCGCCAGTCCCGCACCGTTCCGGTCGCGGCGCGGGCGGTCGAGGTATCCGGCCGAGCCTCCTCGTCGGCCGTGTCCGCCGTAGCCGCCGTGTCCGCCGTGTCGGCTCAGGGGGGTGCTGGCGACCGACCCGACGGCGCGCAGCAGCTCGCGGACCGCGAGCCCGCAGCCGCGCAGCAGCCACACGAGCGCGGCGGCGGCCATCCCGGAGGAGCCGGAGACGGTGCCCGCGGCCAGGGTGGAGGCCCACCCGGGGGTGGCGCCGGCCAGGACTCGCCCGGCGGCGTGGCGAGCCAACGCCGCCCGCCACCCGACGATCGGACGGACGCACACCTGCACGCACCCCCACGCCTGGCTCGTCGCGTACTCGCCCGGCCCGCCCGGCTCGGGGGTGTCGGCGTGGTCGAAGGTGTCGGTGTGTTCGCGGACGTCCTCCAGTGCCCCGAGCAGCGCGCGCAGCGGGTCGGCCCGATCATTCGTGCGCAGGGGCAGCACCTCGGGTCGCTGCAGGTGCAGCCGGCCAGCGGCGACCGCTTGGGCTTGTCCCGACCGGTGTCGGGGAATCGGCACGGGCCACTTCGACCCCGCCGTTCTGGCGGGGCTCGTTGTCAGGGCGCGGCCCGCGGCGCGGTGCACGGAGTCGGGGATGACTGTCACCCGGGTGCGGGCACCGGGCCAGGCCGCCCGAACCGCGGCGGTCACGATCCCGACTCGAACAGCCGAGGGCACCCACACCCCGAGCCGCAGCGCCCCGGCCCCGGCGTGGATCTCCCAGACCAGGTGCGGCTGGCCTCCCAGCAGCCGCTTCCAGCGGGGCCGGGTCAGCCCGGACAGGGTCCGCCACAGCATCTGGGCACCGTCCGGGTCGACCTGGGGTCCGGCGGTGATCTCCACCCACGACGCCCCGCGCGCCCACTGCTCCCGGAGCCGCGTGGTCACCACGGTGACCCCGGCCGCCACCAGCACGGCGAGAGCGGCGGCGGCGACGACCAGCCACGGCCCCCACATCGCCCACCACGCCGAGACCGCGGCCAGCACCCGGCGCGGGAGTGCGCCCGGGTCGAGCAGCACCGGCTCCCACCAGCCCGGCTCCCACCCGCCCGAACCCGGCGCAGGCGATCCCGGGGTGTGCGGTGACCAGTCCGGGATCAGGTTCGGGGTGACCGAGGTCGGAGGTCGCAGGTGCGGCAGCAGCGGATCCCCGGTGCCGCTTTCACCCGGTATGCCGAACCGGCCCGACTCTCGTCCGCCCGAACCCGGCGGGATGCGCCAGTCCGGGATGAGGTGCGGCGTGACCGAGGTCGGAGGTCGCAGGTGCGGCAGCAGCGGATCGGCGGTGCCACCCCCAGAGCCGTTGTCGAGCGGTCCGTCGAACCGGCCCGACTCCGACCTCGGAGCGGGTGTGGGGGTGGGCTCGGGGCTGGGGGCGGGCGAGAGACCGGTCATAGCGGGTCGGGTCCTTCCAGATCGGAAACGAACGAGCTGGACACGCCGGGCGAACCGGACGACCCGGCGAAGGTCTGGGGGTCCGCGGGAGCGGTCGGGAGCGTGGTCTCGTGTTCAGCGATCCCGAGGTTCGGTCGGGAATCCGCTTGTTCGGCGAGGAACTCTGGATGAGTGGTGATCACCGCGGTCTCCGCGTCGGAGGCGTGCATATGCACAGCCACTCGGTGAGCCCCGCTGATGAGCAGCCCTGTTCCCCGCTCCGCGGTGGTCAGCCATTCCCGTTCGCCGTCGGACAGGCCGAAGGCTTCGGCGATGCGGGGGGCGGCTTGGGTGGCGGTGCGCAGCAGCAGCGCCGAGGCGCAGTTGCCCAGGACGGCGCGGCCGGTCTCGGTGGCCAGCACGTCTCCGGCGTCCTGGGTGACGAGGGTGAGACCGGTCCAGTGTTTGCGGGCGGCCTTGGCCAGCCGCACCAGAAACCCCGCCCCGGCCGGGTGGGCCAGCAGCAGCCACGCCTCGTCGACCACCACGACGCGGGGCCGGGTGGGTGGGTGCTGCGCGGTGATGGTCCGCCAGGTCGCGTCCAGCGCGAGCAGGGTGCCGACTCCGGCGAGCTGGTCGGGCAGGGCGGCGAGGGAGAACACGGTGAAGTGCTCGGCCGGCGGATGCGAGGTCGGTGCGGAGAACAGTTCGGAGAAGCTGCCGGTGGTGAACGGCCCCATCCGGTGCGCCAACCCGACCCCGACCGGATCTCCGGTGTCGGCCAGCGCGGTGGCGAGGTCGGCCAGCAGCGGCGCCGGACGGGTCCAGGTCAGGGGGTCGGAGGTGATCCGGGCGCGGGTGTAGGCGGTGTGGATGCCGACGTCGAGCAGCGCGGACTCGGCGGGGGTGAGTTCGCCGAGCATGACCCCGAGCAGGGTGTGGCAGAACAACGCCCGCCGCCCGAGCAGGTCCGCGTCCCGCCAGCCCGGCCCACCGGCCTCGGGCGAGCTGGTCTCGTGTGGGGCGCGCCCGGTGTGGCCGGGGAGGTCGAGGGGGTTGACGTGCACCCCGGGGGCGCCGAGGCGGATGTGCGCGCCACCGACCGTGGCGGCCAGGGCGGCGTACTCGTCGTGCGGGTCGATCACCGTGGCCGCGATCCCGTGGTAGAGCCCGCGCAGCGTGGCGAGTTTGACCGCGAACGACTTCCCCGCCCCCGACGCCGCGAGCACGCACTGGTTGTAGTTGTGGGCTTCGGAGGCGAACCGGTCGGTGATCACGAGGTTGTGGGTGGCGGCGTTGTGCCCGAGCAGCACCCCCGTAGCGCGGCGACCGCCTGGTCCGGTCTCGTGGCGCGCCCACGGGTCGGTCGGCAGGTCCGGGCTGTGGAACGGGAAGCAGGTCGCGGCGGCCTCGGTGTCGACCGCGCGGCGGTGCCCAAGCGAGTCGATCCCGATGGGCAGCGTGCTCGTCCAGCCCGCCAACGCCCGGAAGGTGGTCGGGCGTAGCTGCAGCAGCATCGACGAGGCGAGCGTTCGGAGGGCGGCGAGGTGCGCGGACAGCTCGTCCGGGGACTCGGCGTGCACGGTGATGGCGAGCCCGATGCGGTGCAGCCTCGTTTCGGCGCGGGCCAGCCGCTCGGACAACTCGAAGGCGTCGGCCGCGGCGGCGGTGGTGTGCGGGTCGACCAGCCGGCCCTTGACCGAGTCGGTGTGCCGGACCGATTCCAGGCGGGCGAGTTGGCGGCGCAGCTGCCGATCCGCCACGGCGGGGTCGACGGTGTCCAGGTGCAGGGAGACCGCGACCGGGGCGGGGTAGGAGATCAGCGGCTCCAGCCAGCCCCCGGACACCTCCCGCGGCCACCCCGTCACCACCAGCGTCGCGGCCCACCGGCCCTCCACACACACCGCCCGGGGCGCGACCTGCACCTGCGACGGGAGCCAGCCCCCGGCCGGGCCCACGTCGGGCAGATAGCCGAGTTGGGCGTCCCAGACCCGGTCAGGCAGCCCGTCGCCCCCGTACTCGCCGGCCGTGCCGTCGGAGTCGCCGGAGTTGTCGGAGTTGTCGTAGTGCACGTCCGCGTGCCCCTGCTCGTGGCCGGTGTCCACTTCGACGTGGGCGAGGCGGGAGCAGCGGGTGCGCCACCAGCTCGCCGGGCTCACGCCGCCCACCCCACACCGGAGACGTCTGTGTGGTGTCGGGTGGCTGTGGGCGGGCCGAGAGAGGCGGGCGCGGTGGCCAGGTCGTCGAGTGGCCGGTCGGGGTCCGCGGCGGCGGCGAGCGCCGCCGTGGTGGCGTGGGCGTCCAGGGGGCGCACGGTGATCTCGGCCGGGGCCAGACACCGCTGCGCCTCACCCAGGCGCCCGAGCAACCGGGCCAGCGCCGCGTCCCGGCCGGGCTCGTCGTATCCCCGCCCGTAGCCGTCGTGTCCCTCGTCGCCGTCGTGGTCGGGTCGGGGGTCGCTGGCGCCGGGGACCGACTCGCGCAACACCAGCAGCACGTGCCGGGTCAGCGGGCGGGTGGCGGCGAGTGCGGCGAGGTAGTCGCGGTGCCCGGCCGCCGCGGCCGCGAGCGCGGGCGGGTGCAAGGTGGGGATGGCCTCGTCGAGGGCCGCGATCGCGCTGGAGAGGTCGGCCGGTTGGGTGCGGACCACGACCTGCACCCCGCCACCGGAGGAGGCCAGCAACCGGGCGAACGACTCCAACAGCGCCGCGCGTTCGGTGTCGTGGCGCAGCGCGAGGTTGACCGTGGAACACGAGGCCAGCACCGCGACCCCGCCCGCGCCGAGGTCGATGACCCCGACCCGCAGCCCACCCCAGCCGTACTCGTGTACTCCGTAGGCGCCGACCCGCAACAGCCCGGCCCGACCACCCCGGGGGAGGCGGGTGTCCCACCCCGAACCCCCGGGCCCGCGCTCGGGGTGGAGTTCGTCGGCGTCATGGTGATCGACTGTGTGGTCGAGGAGCCACTCCGGGACCTGCCTCACCCCGGCGGCCGCCGCGGTGTCGGGGTGGTCGCGGTGCAGCCGCCGCGACCCGAGCCGGAACGCCACACCGAGCGAGGCGAGCCGGTCGAGGCCCAGACCGTCGCGGCGGACCAACGCCAACGCGCAGGCCACCACCACCAGCGGCAGAGCGCAGAGGGCGAAGACCCAGCCCGCGACCACCTCCTGCAGCGCCGACCACAGCCCCCACAGCAGGGAGGCGGTTCCGGCGAGGATCGCGACCTGCCGCGCCGTCAGGCCGCCCAGCACCCGGTCCGGGGTGTCCACGTCAGCGGGAATCCGGGTACTCACCGCCGGTCACCACCCTTGTCTTGAGTGCCGCCCGGTGCCGGGTCGCCCCGCTCGGCGCGGCCCGGCGCGTGCGGAGGCGGCACAGTGGGCGCCGCGGTCGGGGTGGGCGCTGGCGGCGCGCCGGCCGGTCGAGGTGCGACCGGGGGCCGGGCCGGACGCGACCCCGGAGGAGCGGGGACGCGGAACACCACGGGTCGGGCGACCGGGGCGGTTGGACGCGCGGCCGGTCGCGCGACGGGTCTGGCGGTGGGTGCGGCGGAGAACGTCAGCGCCGTTCCCGCCGCACCGGTCCCCGCCGCTGGAGCGGACGTCGTCGGGGCCGGGGTCGCCGGGGCTGGGGGTCGGGCTCGGCGTGGGGTCTGGGTCGGGACCCGGGGTGCCCCGCCCGGGACGCGGAACACCGGGGCCCGCGTGGACCCGGCCGCCCGACCCGAGCCTGCGCTGGTGTCGGCCGGGGTCTGGGTGGGCGGGTTCGCGGTGCGGAACCGCGGCAGGACCGTGCCTCGGGGCACGTCGGGGACCTTCGGGCGGGTCTGGCCGCCTGTCTCGGTGGGTGGGTTGTCGGGGGTTTCTGGTGGTTGGAACCGGACTTGCGCGTCGGGGCGGGTGGAGCGGGTTCCGGCGGGGCGGGGGCGGGCGACGAACGCGCGCTGACCGAGTCGGTCAGTGATGCCCGCCCACCGGGCCGTGGCCCGCTTCTGGGCCCGGGTCGGGGTCGAGGTCGGCGCGGGTGCGGGTCGCATCCGCCGATAGGCCGCCAGCCCTGCCCGGCCGAGCAGACCTGTCGTGCCGCGTGAGCGGGCCATCCCGCCGAGTACCGCCCCGAGCCCGCCACCGGTTCCACCGGCCGCGCTGGTTGCCCCGGGTGCACCGGCTGCTCCGAGGCTTGCTGCTCCGGCTCCGGCGGTCCCGGCGACCACGCCGACCGCGAGGGCGGTCTTGGCCAGTCGCCCCAGCAGCGACCCCTTCCCCGAGGACAGCGGGTTGGCGGTCTTCACCGTCGACCAGGCCCAGAACGGTACTTTGACCATCACCCACAGCAGGGCGAGCAGGACCGCCAACTCCAGCAGCCCGCCACCGGGAGAGGTCGTCCCCAGCAGTCCGCCCGCCGGGCCCGCGGCGATCGCCGACCCGGGGCGTGGGGTGTCCTGCCCGGTGAACAACACCCGCGCGGCCAGGGCGAGGAGCAGTCCGTGGATCAGCGGCACTGTGCAGGTGGCGGTGAAGGCACGCCACCAGGCGAACGCGATCCCCTCGGTCTGGGGCATCGCATGGGCCAGTAGTGCGAGGGGGGCGGCGACGATGAGCAGGCACAAGACCACGGTGGTGACGATCAGGCTCAGCGCCAGCACGACCGCGGCGAACAGCGCGACCACCGAGAGCAGCGCCAGGAACAGGCCGCCGCTGTTCGCGGTGCGGACCAGCAGACCGCCCAGCACCTGGGCCGGAGTCATCCCCTCACCCGCCAGGCTGACCGCGAGGGCGACGCAGGCTTGGACGGCGGTGGTGATGATCAGCCAGGAGAGGTTCAGCGCGACGGCGGCGATGAACAACCTCGGCACGATCTCGGCGGCCGGCCACCTCGATTGCAGCGACCCGTAGGACATGACGGTGAACCCACCGAACAGCACCATCACGACGAGCAGTGAGTTGGCGATGACCCGGGAGGCGTCCCACAGCTGCCGCAACCGGTCGAGCCCGACCAGCCGCGAGGGATCCAGCAGCGGCCCCAGCAGGCTCGCGACCGGGGTCGCGCCACCGGAGACGACCGACCCGAGGAATACCCCGACCGCTGAGGCGGCCTGACCGGGGATGTCCCATAGAGATCCACCCGAGGACCCACCCGATCCCGAAGCCTCGCCCGGGGCACCGGGGGCGGTCGGGGCGGCCGGTGGGGTGCCCGGTCCACCGCCTGGTGGCGGACCGGGTGTCGCCGACGGGGACGGTGCCGAGGAGGAGGGCGCAGAGAGGGGTGGGGCGGGAGGCGGGGTCGGGTTCGGCGGTGCGGGCGCACCCGGCGCGGTCACCGACTCGACCGCGACCGGCCGCACCGCGAACCCCACCCCGCTAGAGGAGGCGGCGGCCGGGGTGGCGGTCTCGGCCGGGAGGTCGATGGCAGAGCCACTTGCGGCCACCGCCACCGCCGCGGCCGACCCGGCGGCCACTCCCGCGATGGCCACCACCGTCGAGGCCGCCACCGCCGCGGCGGTCAACCTGCCCATGCACACGGCAACCGACCCGGCCGCTGATCTGGCCGCGGTTCTGGCCGCCGACCACAGGCCGGGTGCGGCCACCAGGGCGGCCCTCGTCGCGGCCATCGCAGCGATCGTCGGAGCGGCCACGTCGACACAGGCGGTACCGGGGGCCGAGCCGAGGGCGGGGGTCAGGGCGGCGGTCGTGACGCGGGCGGGTTCCGTGGGCGCCGGTCGAGGGCGGGGTCTGGGGTGTGTCGTTCGGGTCACCGGGCTCATCTCCCGACGATCGAGGACAGGATCGAGGCCAGGGCGCCGGCGAGGGCGGCGATCGCGAAGCCGATCACCGCTGCCTTGAGGGTGCGTTTCGCTGTCTCGATCTCGCTCATGTCGCCGAAGGCGAACAGGTAGCGGATCCCGGCGATGACGAACGCGCACGTCGCCGCGGCCACGAGCAGGCCCTGCCCCCAGGAGACCAGTCTGTCCAGGACCCCGAAGATGGTTTGGGTCCCGTTCCCACCGGGGTCGCCCGGAGCCATCGGCGCCAACTTCGACACAGCCGGCTCCGACACACCGGCCACCAGCCGCACCCGCGCCTCGGTACCCGCCGAGCCCGGCGCCGAGACGCCCACCCCAGCGCCGAGCCCGAACACCAGCAGCCCGAACCGCGGCACGGCGGCGGACCGGACGGTCGAGGACCAGCCGGTGAGCAGTCTGGCAGCGGCTACCAGCGGGCCCCGATGACCCGGGCCGACCGCCGAGGCAGGGGCGCGGCCACCGGTCCGGCACGCCGAGCGTGTGGCCACGCGGAGCGCCCGAGTCATGGCCCGAGTCATGGCCGCGGTGACGGTGGCCGCGGTCATGATGGCCGCGGTGATGATGACCGCGGTGATGATGACCGCGGTGATGAAGGCCGGGGAACACACGGTGTCGGCCAGATGGCCGCGAGGACCCGGCCGCTGGTGGCCGTGGCCACCGAGGGACGGGCCGGTACGGCCGTGGCCGCCGCGGCTGTCGCGGTGGGTTGTGGTGACGGGAGTGGTCGCGGTCATCAGGCGGCCTTCCTGTGCGGGTGGGTGCTGTCGGGGCGGGAGGCGAGACCCTCGGCTGCGGGTCCTTGGTCGGACCCGGCGCTGGGCCCGGCAGCCGATTCGGTGGCAGGCTCGGGGTAGAAGTCCCGCTGTAGGTAGGAATGACCGACCGGGCCGATTTCGGGACAGCCGCGTTGAACCCCTCGCGCAGACGCCGGATCCGGGGCCGTTCGGGGAGCCGGGGCGGGGATCGGGTGTCGGGCGGGGATGGGGTGTTCAAGCAGGATCTGGGCGGCGACCGGGTCCTCGGCGGCGCCCAGGTCGAGCAGGGTCTCCCGCAGCGCCGCCGCCAGGCGCAGCTCGGCGCGGCGGCGCCGTTTGAGCAGGGCCGCCACGGTGATGCCCAGCCGGTCGGCGACCGTGGTCGTGGGCAGGCGTTCCAGGCGGGTCTCCAGGATCAGCCGCGCCTCACCGGCGCTGATCACGCCCGCGCCCACGGCGGCGGCCAGCACGAGGTCGGTGTGCCCGGCCGTGGGCGGGGGCGGAGTCGAGTCGAAGTCGGCTTCCCGCAGGCCGGGGCGGGCGCCGGTCTGGCGGCGCAGCCAGTCGACCCCGGCCCGGCGGGCGGCGATCTGCAGCCGGGGCCACAGCGGCTGGGCCGCCGGGTCGAGCCGGGCCAGCGCGGTGAGCAGTCCGGTGAGGATCTCGGCGTCGAGTTCGTGGCGGGCCGCGCCGTGGGCGGCGGCCAGCTCGGTGGCGGTGCGCACCAGATACGGCAGGGCCAGCGCGACGCAGGCGATCGTCCAGGCCGCTCCTTCGCGGTGGGCCCGCTCGACGACCAGCGCCCAGACCGCGTTCTTGACCCGGTTGGTGGTGGCGGGGTGGCGGACCCAGCGGCGGACCTCGTCCATCGCCACCAGCGCCACCCCGGTGTCCGGGTCGACGAACACCGCCACCCCGGCCAACTCGCCGGTCACAATGCTGGTCGGGTCGCCCGGGGAGTCCTGGAGGCAGTCGCCGGCGGTGGAGGGCTGCGCGGCGATCGCGGCCCGCAACACCTCCCACTCCACGGCCAGCGGGCGGGGGTGGCGGCACAGGGCGGTGAAGCATTCCTCGGCGACCGACAAGGGCGAACGGGCAAGACGAGACGACATCACGACTCCACGGGACGGGGCGGAATGGGAAAAGGGGAAAACCCGCTCGCACGGTCACCGATCACGTATGTCAGCCCGGCCGAGCTGATCTGGAATTCGTGTCGGTGACCGGCGGGGCCCACTCAGCAGAACACGAGCCGCTTAATCAGCCTTATTAAGCCTTAATGAGGCTTAATAAGGCTCCCGCCGGAGTGACCGGCCAGCGCTGTTAAGGCAGGTCAGGGCCACCGCGACCGCCTCGCACCGCCGAGCACGACCCACCGGGGCCACCCCGCCCGAGCGCCCCCACCCCGCGCGGGCCGTCCGCGACCGGGACGCTCCGGCCCGAAAGCCGCGCGCGGGAGCCGTCCGATGGAGCCTCATGGGGCCCTCCCGGGTCCATCACCCGGGTCTGGGACCGCCCCGAACGAGTCAGAACCCGTTAAGGCTGGTCAGCGCCTCAACCGCGAGAGATCGTTTGCGTTAAGGCTGGTCAGCGCCTCGCACTGTGTATCACTGGCTGTCACCGGGCCGCCGGACGCCTCGCGTGATCATCTGATCGAGACATTAGGCCAGGTCACGTCCTGAATCGCAGCGAGACCGACCCGCTTCGCGACGCCCCGATGTGGGCTCGATCCGACACCGAAACGGGTGCGATCCGGGACTCGAACCCCGACCCGAGGCAGTCCCGCCGCCGAAACCGTGATCATTCTTATTAAGGCTGCTCAGGGCGTTGATCCATCTTATTAAGGCTGGTCACACGGCGTGGCATCGGATTCCCGGGCGTGTCGCGGCTCGGCGCGGGAGATCCCAGGGGCGGCGGGGCCCGACCGGGGCCATTGAAGGGTAGACAGCCCGTCCCGTGTCGTCGAAGAAATTGGTATGTCCCGAATGAGGGTCGATCTGACATTTCTACCCGTGAAGCCAGAAAAAACCACTCCGCCTCAATCGGATGGGCCGCTGGCCGAGCACCACCCCTTCTTTTCAGCAATCACGCGGACACCTGTCGTCCTCGTGACCGGCGAAAGGCAGACCCACCGTGACCCACCCCGCGCACAACCCCACCCCCCGCCCGCAGCGCCCCGCCCGGGAACACGGGCGCGGCTCCCGCCCTCGTCGCGCTAGCCGGCCGAGTCCCGGCTCGGTGTGGCTGTGTGCGCCCACCAACCCCGCCGACCCGACCCACCACAGCCCGACCCACCACAGCCCGACCCACCACAGCCCGACCCACCACAGCCCGACCCCGGACAGCGCTCCGGGACGGGCACCCGGGGCCGACCCGCGGCGGGAGTCGGCGCCCCCGATGTGGGCGGCCCGGGTGATCGAGGGACTCTCGGCGCCCGGGGACCAGGTGTTCGTCGGTGGGGTCTCGGGCTCGTCGGACTACCCCGGTCAGGTCGACGACATCCGCGCGCTGATCGAGGCCGCGCGCCGCGGCGGCCGACGAGTCCTCGGGCTGCTGCCCAGCGCCGACCCGGCCAGCACCCCGCGCGGTTCGGCCGGTGGGTCCGCGACAAGGAAGCCCCCGAAGGCGGGCTCGGGCCGATCCGGGGTCGCGCTGGTCGTGGTGGTCGCCGGGCCGGTGCGGGCCGGAGCCAGAGCGCTCCCCGCCGGTCCCACACCCGCGCAGATGGCGCACTGCGCGCGGCTGCTGCGCCCCGGTGGCCTGCTGGCGGTGCTATGCCCGCCCGTGGTCGGACGCAACGCCGTCCGCCGCGCCAGCCGCGCCGCGCGGCTGCTGCGAGAGATCCAGGACAACCTGACCGGCGGCCACTGGAACGGCGCCCTCGGCGGCGGACTCGGAGGCGGACTGGGAGGCGGACTCGGCGCACGGGTGTTCGGCGGCGGGGACGTGGTGCGCCTCGGTCAGCAGGCGGGCCTGATCTACACCCAGCACATCGTGCTCGTGCACACCCCGACCCGCCCCGACGGCACCCTGCACGCCCCACCCCCCGGCCAGTCCGGGCCCCGGACACACGCCCCCTGCACGCCGGTCCACACGGACCTCTGGCTGCTCGGTGCAGCGGGGTCCCCGACCACCGCCGACACCGACACCACCGGGGCCCCGGGGGCGGAGGCGGTCGCCCGGGTCGTCCCGATCACCCGACCGCCCCGCCGAGCCGCACCACCGCCCACGCCCGACAGGCCCGCCCGGTCGGCGCCCGACTCGTCCGTTTCCTTCGACGCACAGGAGAGCGCGTGAACACATCACCGAACACCCAGCCCGACCCCCAGCAGCCCGAGCTCCGGCGGGGGTTGAGTGTGTGGGAGACCGGGCACCGGACCCCGACCGCGCAGCGCGCCGACCACTACACCCCCGAGACGATCGCGCATCCGGCGCGGATGCTCCCGGCGGTGGCCGGCTACGCGATCGAGGCGTTCACCTCGCGGGGGCAGCTGGTGTGTGACCCGATGTGCGGGGCCGGGACCACCCTGGTCGAGGCGGTGCGGCGGGGGCGGCCCGCGCTCGGGGTCGACATCGAACCCCGCTGGGCGCAGGTCAGCCGGGACAACCTCGCCCACACCCGCGCGGCCGGGTTCGACACCTGGTCCCGCGTCACCAACGCCGACGCCCGCGGCCTGCCCGGAGTGCTGCCCCGGGATGTCGCGGCGCGGGTGCGGGGGAAGGTGTCGCTGGTGCTGACCAGCCCCCCGTACGGACCCGGTACTCACGGCCAGGTCACCACCGGCGGGGGACCGGTCCGTAAGACGGACTTCCACTACAGCCCCCGCGGGCAGAGCAACCAGCGTGGCCGCAACCTCGCCTACCAACCCCTGCACCGCCTGCTCGCCGGTTTCGCGCAGGTGCTCGCCGGGTGCGTGCCGCTGCTGGCCCCCGGTGGGCTGATCGCGGTCACCGCCCGACCCTGGCGCGAGTACGGCGAACTCGTCGACCTGCCCGACCTGCTCACCCAGGCCGCCGAATCCGTCGGGCTGGTCCTGGTGCAGCGGTGTGTGGCGGTCCTCGGCCGGTTGGACGGTGAGCAGGTGATCGACCGGGCGTCGTTCTTCCAACGCTCCACCGTCGCCAAAGGCCGCCGCGCCGGAGCCCCGTGGCATCTGGTCACACATGAGGACGTGTTGATCTACGCCAAGGTGTCGAACCCCTCGGGTTCGGGTTCAGGAAAGCTGAAGAATCGTCAGCGCAAGCCCCGGCGTGGTGCCCAAACCCACCTGGCCGGTCAGCGAGACGCCGCCACCGTACAGCGGCGGGTCGAACACCGTCACCTGACCGGTGTGACCGGGCACGGCAAGTCGCCGTGGCTGGCCAACGAGCGCCTGCGCGATCTCCGCGCCGGGAACCCGGTGGTGATCTTCGACCCGTACAACGGCCTCGACCTCCTCAACTCCCTCGGGTTCACCCCGCCGCCCGAGGCCGGTCCGGCGGGCCCGCCGCCCGTCCCGCGCTGACCCGTCCCGCGCTGACCGGTCCCGTTGCGGACCGCGCCCTCACCGCCCGGATCAACCCCTTCAGGAGTCGACCCCATGTTCAGCCACCTGCTCCACCAGATCACCCGGGCCCGCACCGGATCCGGCGCCCGGCCGCCCGCCGGTCGTGTGATCGCTCCGCTGGTCTGCCTGGCCCTGCTCCTCGCACCCCTCGCGCCGACGGCGCCGGTCGCAGGGCAGGCCGAGAACACCCCGCACACCGCCACCCCTCACACCGCCGTCTCGCCGGCCAGCACGGTGGCCGGGAGCCCGGCGCGGGTCGTGCTCGCCACCGCGCGCACCACCCAGCCCATACCGGCGCTGCCCGCGCCGACCGGGGCGGTGATCGCCTCCCGCGACGAGGACCCGGCCGACCAGTGGTGCCGGCCCGACCAGCGCCACAGCCGCTCCGACTCCGACCACCGCGACCACGACCACGACCGCGACAGGAAGGACAGGAAGGACCGGAGGAAGGACCGGAAGCACAAGCACACCGACTCCGACGATTCCGACGACGACCGGGACAACTGGCACAGCGACCGCGACACCGACCAGGACTCGGATCGGGACTCGGATCGGGATCGGGGTGTGCGGACCCGGGCGGGGACGTGGCGGGTGCGGCTCGGGCCGGTGGATCTGCGGGTGGTGGTGCAGTGTCGCCCCGACACCAGTTTCGGGCGCGAGCGCGGCAGCTCCTATCACCCGGGCGCCTACAACTCGGGCTCCTATTCCCCGGGCGGGGGTTGGGGTCGGATGCGCGACGAGGACCGCGACGACTACGACCGAGACGACCGCGACTACGACCGCGACGACTACGACCGGGGCTACGGCTACGGCCGGGGAGCGGGGTACGGCCGCTATGACGGCGGAGGCCGCCGGTACGGCGAGGACCGCGGGTACGGGGATCGGGACACGGTGGCGGTGCGGGGGCGGTGGGAGTGCCACGCGCTGTCCGGCGGGTCAGGTGACCGGTACGGGCGTTCCGGGACCAGCGTCAGCTATCCGGGGTGGGACCGGTACGGGTGGAACCCGACCGGTACCGACTTCGGCTGGGACGGCTACCGCCACGAGCCCGACGGCTGGGCCGACCCGTCGAGCTGGAACGGGACCGGCCCGTGGGGTGGCCCCGCGAGGATGGACTGGGTCTCCACACCCACCGCCGGCGGTTCGAAGGGCACCGGCGGGTGCTGGCTGATCCGACCCCGCCAGGACACCTCACCGCTGCGGCTGCTGGGCCCCGAACAGTAGCCCCGCAGCCTCGGCGGGCACCCCCTCGCGCGGGCCGACACTCGCGGGATCTCGACCACCGCGTGCGTCCGGCGCTTCGTTCATCCGGCCCCGCCCACCCCTCGGGCGGGGCCGGACCTCTTTCCAACCCACCCGCCCGCGCCCGGGCCTGGCCGGGCGCGTGTCCCCGTGGTCGGGCCCGGGGCGCCGATCGGGATTGCTCTCGGTCACCGAGCGATGCGTCCATCCACCCGTCCTGCCCCGTCCTGCCCGCGCCCGCGTGTGACAGGCGGGCCCAGGGCGTGCCCCACCCGCCGCCTCACCGGACGCACCGCCGCGGGCCACACCCGGCCAGCCGGTCCGAGGGGGCCGCGTAACCCACCACCAGGAGAAGGAGAACCACGCTATGACCGACCGACTGTTCGACCGCGCGTACTCCGCGTTCTACCGCACCGCGCAGATCGATCCCGGCCGCTGGCAACAACCACCCACACCAACCGTGGCGCTGTGGCGGGCGGAACTGGCCCGTGACCTCGTCGCGGTACTCGGTGTCGATCCCGCCCGCGTCACCGTCACCGACGATCCCCGCCGCGACTACGGCGGCGTTGCCGGGCAGCTGCTCACCGTCGATCTCACCGACACCCCCGCCGCCGTCAACGAGGCACTCGCCCAAGACCCCTACGGCGAGAACCACACCCGCGGGATCCGCTTCCTGCTCGACACCCGCCCCCCACCCGTGACC
>JAESFN010001108.1_pt1 | contig 14551 bp, 12 predicted proteins | sample 9269411 | NCBI WGS metagenome assembly JAESFN01 (sample SAMN14505399, study PRJNA617100) | algae metagenome | isolation source: Iphinoe sp. HA4291-MV1 and co-occurring heterotrophs from trail next to... | place: USA: Maunawili Falls, Hawaii | collected 2009-07-25
GCAGCGCGTCGCCGGTTTCATGACCGTAGCGATTGTTGTAGGTGTGGAAACGATCGAGATCGATGAAGAGCAGCCCGGTGGTATGGTGTTGATCCTCGCCCCGCTCCAGCATCAGCTCGATCTGCGACATCACGCCGCGACGGTTGAGCAGATTGGTGAGCGGGTCGATCAACGCCTGCTGTGAGAGCCACTCCTCCACGCGTTTGCGATCGGTGATATCGCGCGCTTGCAGGGTGAACCCCTCGATCTCCGGCACATCAAGCAGATTCGAACCGGTGAGCTCGTACCAGCGCCACTGCCCATCACTGCGATAGAGGCGCAGCTCCACGTTGTGCACGGAGCGCGGCCATTCGTCCATCGCTTTCCGGAATTCCGTAAACGATCGGTGATCTTCGAGCAAAATCAGTTCCATGAACGGAAGCTTGATCAGTGAATCGGGATCGATGCCCAAGCCACGCATAGTGGATGGACTGGCATAGGTGATGCGCCCGGCGCGATCGACAACGAAGGTAGGGTCGATTGCGAGCTGTGCGAGATGCCGGAAGCGCTTTTCCGCGCGCTGCCAGAGCGTTTCCTGCTCGTGCAGCAGGCGATGCTCGGTAACGATGTATTGAAGAACGCGATCGTTATCCGCGAGCATCCATTGCCGGCATTCGAAGCGCACCGAGCGACCATCTTTGTGCCGCAGTGTTTGCTCGCGCACCAGGTAAGGGATTTTTCCCGAAATCAACTCGTGCATTTTGGCGACATCGTAATCGGGGCTCGTTTCCGCCAGCAGCTCGTCGTCCGGCAATCTGGCGAATTCCTCCAGGGAATAGCCGAACATCGTCACCAGCGCGGCGTTGCCCGCCATGAACTTACGATCGGTGGCGCGAAACACGGCGATCGCCATCGGGTGCTGCTCGATGATCTCGCGATACCAGGCGAGATCGAATTCGGTGTCGCCGCGCTCCTGCAGTTGCGCCTTGCGCTCGCGCTCCTGCTCCACCTTCGTGGCGTGATCGCTGTATCCCCAGATGAACTGGGTCATGGCGTGTTCGAATGGGCGCGCTACCGCCGGCCAGAGCGGTGCGGGAAGATCGGAAAAAAGTGTGCGGGTGATGAGGGTGCGTGCTTCGGTGAGTGCTTCGATCTTGCCGCCAAAGGCGGACGCGAACGAAAGCCCCTGCGAGCGGTCAAAGACCTCAGGATTGTCATTGCCGGCGGCAATTGCGTGCACGAAGCTATCGCGCAGCTCGCTCAAGCGACGGCGAAAGCGCGCTTTCGAGTCGATATTGACCGCCAGCGGCCAGAGCTCGGCAATCCACGTTTCGACGATCTCGTCCGCGTGGATCGCGTACCAGGCGAGCGCCTTCTCTCTCCGCGTTTGCTGGGATGAGTGCCAGGGGTTGAAGCTCATCGGTTCTCGGCGGGCGTAGACACGCGACCGCAATTCCTCTCAAACGCGGGCAAACAGCAATGCGCATTGTGGCATATGTTGCGTCGCCAATGGTCCTGTGAAACCTAATCAGAAGTAACGCTCGTGGGTGATAGGGACCTTTGCCGAACGGACGAGGCGATATTCTCGGCATATTCCCGCCACCATCCGGATCGATCGCATCTCGAACATCACGGTGTTGGCTTAGCCAGACGAGAGCAGGCGTGAATCGAGCGAAATTCCGCCATATTCCTGCAGCACTGCTTCGGTCTGCCGGAGCACATTTTCGGTGGGCGCCTGAGTAGAAAAGTGCTCGATCACCGGCTGGATGCTCAACCCAAGTTCCAGATGCCCAATCAAGTAATTGCGCAGCTTTTCCTCGACCGTCACGCGATACGGTATTCCGGCGGGGCGGCCAAAGCGGTGTAACCAGCGCAATGCGGGCAGGCAGAGCGTGCGCGCCCCCGCCTGGCGAAATTTCTCGTGGATATACCCCTCTTCACCGCCGAATCCACGGAAGTTGGGGTTGAATCCCAGCCAGGCCTCCTTGCGGCAGCTGAACACCCCCAATCCCTGCATGGGGATCTCGAATGGTGGCCCATCGGGATCGAATCCTCGCGGATCGGTTCCCCACACGCCCCACATTTGCGCCCGCCAAACCGGATCGAAATGGGTAGCGATCGCCTGCGGTTGCAGGTTGTCGTAGAGAAGCGGTCCCTGAATGAGATCGCGGGTGTCAGGGTAGGCACGGTAATACGCCTTAAGCGCAGCAATCGCACCCGGCGCGAAAAGTACGTGAGCGTCGCAGCAGAGAATCACCTCACCGCGACCTTCATGAAACAGGAGATCGCGCGGCGCCGCGGTGCCCTGCCGCTCGGTAGCGCGGATGTACCGGGCGCCGGGAAGACCTTCAACAAACTGGCGCGTGTGATCGCAGCCGAAGTTGTCGATGACGAGGATCTCGGTATCGATGAGATCGTGAGCGAGCCTCAGCGACTGAACGGTGAAATAGACCCCGTCGAAATCGTTGTACACCGCCATGCCGATGGTGAGAAATGGGGATGGATCGGCGGCGGTCGCTGCGTTCATGCGCTTCGAAATCCTGACCGCGTGCGACGGCTGACGTGACCCGAGTATAGCCCCGTTGCTTGCTTCGACTCCCGAGTCAAACCCCAAAGCATGGACTCATGACAGGATTGGAGGTGCTATCGATGTCCACAGTGATCCCTGCTCATCGGTTCAGATTTCATGACAACCAGGCACCATTCTGCGCAAAATGTGGATAACTCTTCGTTATTGGTGGATAACCACTGTGGATTGTGGAGAAGTGTGCGGACAATGTTTGGATAACGTTCTCGCCGCTGCGGATTGGCTCGTGGACAATTCACCCCTGTGCGTGGATTGGCACAGGGGTGAATCGCTTATCCACCTATGCTCTGTGCAACTGTGGATAAACGCTCCACGCACTATCCCGGCGAAATGATCGAACGTATGCGATGTTTTCTCAGGTTATCCCGATATCCCCACCACTACGACGGTAACTAGTTTTTCCTCATCCTTTGACAATGAGTAATCCGTTAACGTGGTGATAGTGGGTGAGGTCAAGAACCGAACGGGCGGTACGGGATAAGCAGGGTATCGAGATCGCGGCGGATCCATTCCACGAGCTCACCGGTGCCCGAGATGCACCAGCCGAGTAGCGAGCCGGCATAGGTAGTGGAGACCGCCTGCGCCAGCCGGTGCGAGTCGTGGCGCATCAGCTCCCCTGCCGCGGTCGCTTCCCGCAGGAGTGATTGCGTTTCCTCCTGCACCGCGGAGATTCGCGCCACGGCTGCGGTGCGGAACGCGGGATCGTCGAGCTCCAGCGATGAGAAGGCCAGCAGGTTAGCGAGCTGCTCGGGTGTCGCCACAGCCGGTACAAGCGCCGCCAGCGCCGCTAGCAGCGCTTCAGAGGGGGCTTCGACGTGCTTCCGGCGGGACTGGTCGAAAACGGCGTGCACCGTTGCGGGAGCGCGCTCAGCGAGCGCCAGAAGCAACCCACGTTTTGTCTGGAAGCGCTGAATCAGGGTGGCAGGCGCCAACCCACTTTCCGCTGAGACATCGGCCAGGGTGACCGCGGTGGGCCCGTGCGCGGCAATTGCGCGCTCGGCGGCATCGAGAATCGCGGAATCGGGAATGGTGCGGGGTCGTCCAGCCATGCGGGGATCGTAGCGTACCGCGTTGTCCGTCGTCCGTTACCCGTCGTCCGTAGGATGGCCTGGGGTTCCACCCCAGGCTACGCATCAACGCTTCTCCGAAGCTACGGATGACGGGCAACGGCGTTGTTGGTCTCGGCCACATTGGTCAAGCGTGGGAGTGTATATACTTTTTGTATAGACGGAGGATATGACGATGGTTGTGGCGAATAAGGCGAAGAGCGTTACCAAAAAGGTGAAGCTGTTCAAGAACGGTGCGAGCCAGGCCGTCCGCCTGCCCGCTGATTTCCGTTTCGAGGGCAGCGAGATTTATGCGACCCGCGATCCTGAGACCGGTGAGGTGCTGCTCTCTTCCAGTGATCCGGAACTAAAGAAAGGCCCGTGGGAGCTGTTCTTTGAAGCGCTTGAGCAGGTTGACCCCGATGATCCCGAAGTGCGCAACTTCATGGTTGAACGGCCGTTGAACATCCAGCATGAATGGCGATCAGCGCTGGACATTGATGATCCTGACGTCGAGAGCAAGCGCTCTCGATGAGCACGCTGTTCATGCTCGATAGTGACACCGCGAGCTTCATCATCAAACGACGTCATATCGCTGTTCAGCGATTTCTCATGACCGGACCCCAAAACACGTGCATTTCTGTTGTTACCGAAGCTGAGCAACGGGTTGGTATGCACAAAATGGAGGCCGGGAGTGCACTTCACCTCGCGACCACACGATTTCTGGACGCGATACGGATTCTTCCGTGGGATAGCGATGCCGCCCGCGAATTCGCTCGAATCTATTCATCCTTAAGTCGAATGAGGCAACAAATTGGCGATCTGGACACGATGATCGCGGCACACGCTATGGCAGCCGGTGCGACGCTTGTAACAAACAACATGAGGCATTTTTCGCGGATTCCTGATGCCTTGAGCCTAGAAAACTGGCTAGAAACGGCGGAACCCGGCGGGTAAGACCGGGTTCGTTCGCGGTAGCAGCTAATCGACGTGGAAGACCTCGGGGAGGGTATGCCACCACTCCCCTTCTGCCGCTTCCGGCACCGGGGATTGCATCGGGGCGGTGATTTTCCACCACTCCTGGGTGGTGGGATCGGTCGCCATTGCCGCCATATCGGCGGCGTAGTCCTCGCCGTGATACTCCATGTAGGCGAAGAGCAGATTGCCATGGCGGTAGATGCTGTAGTTGCGAATGTTGCTCTTCGCAATCTGCCTCAGCACCCCCGGCCAGACCTCGGCATGAATCCGCTCGTATTCCGGGATATCGGCCTCGTTCACCTGGATCAACTGGGCGATCCGTTGCATGAGCTCGTTCTCCACCACGTTTGAAGCGAATGCTGCGGGCATTGTGGAGCAGGACGATCACTCAGGCGAGCGCGAGTTTCACCACCGTGTTGTTGGCATCGAGCAGCTCAGCCGGCAACGTGATCCGCACAGCGCCACCCTCCAGCACACCACCATGCTGATCGAATTCCAGCGGAGTGCCGGTGGCGAGCACCGAGGCGCTGGTCACCCGTCGCGCCACCCCGCGCACGATCAGGGTGTCACCACCGGGGCGGCCGAGCACGTGCAGGTAAATCGCGTTGTCTGAACCAGTGGTGGGACCGTAAAACGCACCCGGTTCCAATCCCGCTCCGCCGGTGAAGATCGCCTCGCTATTCCCCTCCATCCATTTCGCGATCACGTCGAGGCGGGAGGCGAATTCGGGCGGGATCACACCATCGGGAGTGGGACCGACGTTGAGCAGGAACACCCCGCCCTTGGAGACGACTTCGGCGAGGGTGGCGATGAGCTCTCTCGCCGGTTTGTAGGCGCGATCGCTGGGGTTGTAGGCCCAGGTTTCATTGATCGTCATGCAGGTTTCCCACGGACGATCCGGCGCATTTACCGGCACATTCTGTTCGGGGGTGGAGTAATCGCCGAGCATGGGATCGCCGAGCCGGTCGTTGATGATGATGTCGGGTTGCAGCGAGCGCATCATCTCCACCAGCTCAGCCGCGCGCCACTCTTCGGCCGTGCGCTCCCACTGCCCGTCGAACCAGACGAGATCGATCTTGCCGTAATTGCTGAGAAGCTCGCGCACCTGCCCGAACATGAAATCGAGGTAGCGCTGCCATCGGGCGGGATCCTCGGCGATGCTGGCCGGGGTTCCCGGGGTGACCTGATGGGCGGGCCGGCGGTGGCGCGCCACGCCATCGGCGATATCCGCCGGATAATCGGGGTGATACCAATCGCAGAGCGAGAAGTAGAACCCGACCATGATCCCCTCGGCGCGGAAGGCATCGACGTACTCGCGCACCAGGTCGCGCCCGGCCAGCCGTCTCGGCGCGGAGTAATCGCTAAGCGCGGTATCGAACAGCGCGTAGCCATCGTGGTGCTTGGTGGTGAGGTAGGCGTATCGCATCCCGGCGCGCTTGGCCAGCGCAGCCCACTCGCGCGGGTTGTACTGTTGCGGATTGAACTGATCGCCGAGCGCGTGATAGGTGGCCCACGGCACCTGATCGCGCACGATCGGCCACGACGCTTCGATCCCCTTCAGGCTATACGGCCCCCAATGAATGAACATGCCGAATCGGGTATCGCGAAACCGTTGTAGACGATCCATCTGATGGATTTCTCCTGTTTTGTATGAGCACGGCACTGAAGTGGCCGTGCTGACACGCGAAAGTCCTTTCAGGACTAGGCTCATTGACCGAGGCGTAGTCCCGAAGGGACTTTCGCGTGTCAGCACCGGGTTTCAACCCGGTGTCCGTGCCCGAAATTCAATGAACTACCCCTTCACCGCGCCAAACGTAAGGCCGCGTGCCAGGTGGCGCTGCACCACCGCGGTGAAGAGAACGGCGGGGATGAGCAGGATGGTTCCGGCGGCGGTGAGCGGTCCCCAGGCGACGCGGAATTGCCCGACGAATTGGAACAGCGCGACTGGCAGCGTGCGCGAATCGACCGAGCCGGTGAGACTCAACGCCAATCCGAATTCGCTCCAGGTGGCGATGAAAATGAAGATCGCGGTGGTGGCCAAACCGGTGCGTGCGATCGGAATGGCGATGTAGCGCAGCACCTGAAATTTCGTGCTGCCATCAACCAGTGCCGCTTCCTCCACCTCCTTCGGCAATTCGCTGAAAAACGATTCCATCAACCAGGCGGCAAAAGGGACCGAGGTGGCGACGTAGACCAGAATCAGGCCGAGCCGGGTGTCGTAAAGATCGAGATGACGGTAGAGCAAAAAGAGTGGAATACCCATCACCAGCGGCGGAATGGTTCGCACCGAAAGAATGCCGAAAAAGAGCAGCGAACGCCCCCGGAAGCTGTACCGTGCCAGCACGTAACCGGCGAGCGAACCGATCGCCACCGAGACGACGATCGAGATCAGCGCGATGATCAGCGAGTTTTGCGCGTATTTCACGATCACTTCGCTGCCGCCGCCGCTGTCGCCCAGGATTTCGCGGTAGTTGTCGGCGATGAATTCGCGCGGCACCCAGATCGTTGGGGAGGCGGCGATTTCCCGCTCCGGCCGGATGCTGGTGAGCGGGATCCAGATCGTCGGCAGCAGGAGGAGGAGCAGCAATCCCCAGGTGAAGAGGCTCAGTGAAAAACCGCCGAAACGATTCCAGAAACGGCGACGGCTGATCATCTCACATCCCCCGGCGGATGCGTTGAATCACCCGCATTTGCACCAGCAGCAACACGAGCTGACCGAGCAGGATCAAATACGCCGCCGATGAACCGAGCCCGAAATTCCCCTTTTCGATCGCGGTGCGGAAGACATAGGACATCACCACATCGGTTTTCATCGCCGGTCCGCCCTGGGTCATTACCCAGATGTGATCGAACACCGGCGGCACCGAGAGCAGGCGCATCGTCAAGACGAGTAAAAAGAGCGGCAGGATGAACGGAAAGGTGACATCGCGGAATTTCCGTATTGTCGAGGCGCCATCGACTGATGCTGCCTCGTAGAGATCGTTCGGCACCGCCAGCAGGCCGGCGAGCAGGAGCATGGCGGTGAAGGGCGCGGTGTGCCAAACCGAGGCGGCGATCACCGATTCCATCGGGTAGCGCACCAGCCAGGCGATCGGGCGATCGATGATGTGCAGCTCGAGCAGAATGTTGTTGGCGAAACCGAACTGATCGTTGAAAAACCAGCGGTACTGAAACCCGACCAGCACCCCGCCGACCATGTAGGGAATGAGGTAGAGCGTGCGCGCGATGCCGATGCCGCGCACCTGCCGCGAGAGCAGCAGCGCGATCACCATCGCCACGATCATCTCGATCCCGATCGCCCAGAACCCGAAGACGGCGGTGTGCTTCACCGCGCTGCGGAATGCGGGGTTATCGAGGGTGCGCTCGTAATTACGCAGGCCAACCCACTCGGTGGCAGCGGTGCTGAGCAGCCGGTAGTTGGTGAAGCTGTAGTAGAGCCCGTATCCGAGCGGAAAGGCGACCAGCGCCAGCAGCGCCACCACCAGCGGCACGATCAGCAGATAGTGGAAATTCCGGTCGGCCCATCGCTGCAATCGCGCGGTGAGTCGTTCGGATCGATCCGCTGATTGCCGCTGTACCGGCGCCTGCAATTGAACCTGGTTCGCCATGCAATCCCCGTTGTCCGATTTCCGTCGTCCGTTATCCGTACATTCCGGGGCTCCACGCCCCGGAATGTACGGGTGGCCGCTGATCTAGATGATCCCCTCGTCCATAAACGCCTGCTCGGTCGCCTCGGCCGATTGCGCCAGCGCGTCGTCGACGCTCAACTCACCGAGCACCGCCCGCTCCAGGTAGGGGGTGAACGATTCGCTGGCGATCGCGTTCCACTGCGGCACCTGCTTGGTCGGCGGGGTCCAGAAATTGTTGGCGATCGTTTCTTCCAGCAGTTGCAGCCGCTGCTGGTCGAGGGCATCGCCGCTGGTAGCGACGTGCTCGTGCGCTTGCTGCCACACCGATTGGCGTACCGGCAGGAATCCACCCTCGGTGAATTCGAAAAATTCACTTTCGGCTGAGGTGATCCAGCGAATCGCCGACGCGGATGCTTCGTGATCGCCGGAGTCCTTGGCCACCGCGAAGGCGTGCGAGCCCTGGAAGGTGCGCAAACCGCTGACCCCGGCGGGTCCGGCCGGTTGCGGGGCTAACCCGAATTTGCCGACCACCGACGATTGCGCCGGATCCTTCAACTGCTCGTACCAACCCGGCCATTCGAAATAGAAGGCGACCTTGCCGGTGCGGAAAAGCTGGGTAACATCGTCCCATCCATATTCCAGCGCCCCTTCCGGCACCGATTTCCGCACCTGGTACATATCAACAATGAATTCCAGCGCCTGCTTGCCGGCGTCGGAATTCCAGGCCGGTTTGAGATCGTCGCCCAGCAATTGCCCACCGGCGCTGATCAGCAACGATTCGAACGGCACGCCCGACATCACGAACCCGAAAAGATCGGGCGGGCGGGTGAAAAAGCTGGAGACATCGGCCCATTCTTTCCAATCGGCCGGCGGGCGGAGATCGTAGCCGTACTGCGCTTTGAAATCAGCCTGCTCTTTCGGGTCCTCGAAGAGATCGGTGCGGTAGTACATCAGCTGGGCATCGGTATGCCGCGGTACGGCGTAGATATTGCCGTCGGTGCCAGTGCAGGCTTCCAGCACCGATGGGGTGAAATCGGCGAGATCGGCTTCATCGAGATAGCCGTTCAGCGGTTCCAGCGCCACCTGCCATTCCGGCCAGAAAATGGTGTGATCGCTGGCCCAGTTAAAGGTGGGGCTGCCGCTGGCATATTCCTTGCGCAATTTGTCGTTGAGCTCGCCATGGGCAAGCTGGGTGGAGAGATCGATGCTGGCGCCGGTGGTGGTTTGCCACTCATCGAGCCGGGTGTAGAGCTTGCCGTAGGAACCGCCGCCGATCAGCGCGGTGGACAACTTCACCCCGGAAAATTCTCCGGCGGTTTGCGCGCCGGCTGGAATGCGCAGGAGTGAGGGGGCGAGAGACGCAGCAAATCCCGCACCGCCGAGCCGCAGCAGCGTTCGGCGATCGATCGCAGAGGTCATGAATTGCTCCTTTTGAGACAGACAATCACTCAACCGGGCACGCAATGCCCGATGTCGCCTGACTGAACGGGAGTGGAACGAAGCGCGAATGGTTCGCTAGGCGGGTGGCATCCCTCCCTCGCTATCGGCGTAGAGATCGATAAGTACGCGTGATTTCACCCCGAGCAGATGCTGCTCCATGGCCCCGGCCACGGCGGCGGCATCGCCCGATGCCAGGGCATCGAGGATCAGGGTGTGCTCCTCGATGGCGCGGAATTTGTGCTCGGGGATTTGCGCCAGGCGGATCTGCACGAAGCCGAGCTGCCCCTTCACATCGGTGATCGCCTGACGAATGCGGGCGTTCCCGGCGCGGGAGGCGAGGAGATCGTGCAGCAGGAGATCGGAGCGTACGAATTCCTCGACATCGGCCGGTTCGACCGACATCGCCCGCTCCATCGCGGTGATCTGCCGCTCGCGCAGTGGCGCGAGATCGGCGGTGGTGATCTTCGCGATGGCGGCGCGGGAGACGAACACCTCCAGCGCAATGCGGAGATCGAAGAGCTCGATCACATCGCCGCGATCGAGCGTGGCGACGAAAAACCCGCGCCGTGCATTCACCTGCACCAGCCCGACCTGGCTGAGGCGATAAAGCGCCTCGCGGATCGGGGTGCGGCTAACGCCAAGCTCGCGCGCCAGCGTGTCGTCGGACAGGCGTGTGCCGGGAGCGAATTCGAGATTGACGATGCGCTTCCAGAGCCGGTCGTAGAGGGTATCGGCGAGATTCGGGAAGGTCTCATCGCGAGCAACATCCTGCAGCGAATGCAGGGTATCGCCGAGACGGAGGGAAGAATTGCCGGTCAGGGACATACGTGAGCCCTCGCGATAATCGTGCGTAATATCGTAGATCGTATACAATCTACGAAAACGAGTCAAGACCACCGCCGTTTGCGGCTCGATGCGGCCGGTTACGGCCGGTGACTATTCGCGCGTTGCCTTGCTGCTGAATCGAGGTCCTCTGTGAAAATCGCTCGCGCCTCAGCCTTTCTCATTGACCTCGAACCAGAGGTCGTGCGCACCGATGCCATTCAGGCCTTCGTCAAGCAGGAGACGATCTTCGTCGAGATCGAAACCAGCGATGGTTGCCGGGGGTTGGGCTACACCTACACCATCGGCACCGGCGGGCGGGCGATTCTGGCGATGCTGCGCACCGATCTCCTACATCGTCTGATTGGGAAGGACCCACGGCAGATCGAGGCGATCTGGAACGAGCTGTTCTGGGCCACGCACGGCACGGTGGTCGGGGCGATCACGAGTCTGGCGCTGGCGGCGGTCGATACCGCCCTCTGGGATATCAAGTGCCAGCTGGCGCGCCAGCCGCTCTGGATGCTCGCCGGTGGCGCGCGCGATCGCGTGCCGCTCTACGACACCGAGGGTGGCTGGCTGCAGCTTTCCATCGAGGAGCTGGTGGCGGGAGCGCGGCAATCGGTGACGAATGGCTGGCCGGGTGTGAAGATCAAGGTCGGCAAGGCGGACGCGCAGGAGGATGTCGAGCGCTTGACCGCGGTGCGGCAGGCGATCGGCCCCTCCACGCACTTGATGGTCGATGCTAACCAATCGCTGACCGTGGCCGAGGCGAAACGTCGCGCCCGCCTGTTCGAACCGTTCGACCTCTTCTGGTTCGAAGAGCCGCTGCCCGCCGAGGATATCTCCGGCCACGTGCACCTCGCGGCCTCCACGTCGTTGCCGATTGCGGTGGGGGAGAGCATCTATTCGCCGAGTCATTTCCGCGAGTATCTGGCTGCCGGAGCCTGCGGCATCGTGCAGGTTGATGTGGCGCGGATCGGCGGTATCACCCCCTGGCTGAAAACCGCGCATCTGGCGGAAACCTTCAATGTGAAGGTGGCGCCGCACTTTTTGATGGAGTTGCACGTCAGTCTGGCCGCCGCGGTGCCGAACGCGCTCTACGTCGAGCACATCCCGCAACTCCGCCGCCTCACCACCCGCGATATCACGATCGAGCAGGGGCACGCCGTACCTTCAAACGAGCCTGGTCTCGGCATTGATTGGGATGAGGACGCGCTGGCGACGATGAGAATTGGGATCTGAACGTAGGGCGCCGGTGAACGTGCCTTCTCCCGTCGCAACGGGAGAGGGCACGAGCAATGCTGTACCCGCGAACGTTCGCGGATCCTCATCATTTGCGTGCGTTAGACTGGCAGCACGATCCGCCGCGACGCAGCGAGGAATGCCATGAGCGCAGACACCCTTCCCCCACGAATTGAAGACCCCGGGATGAGCGAAGAATCGATCCTGAAGGGGACCGGCAAGAGCTGGGATGAATGGTTCTCTATGCTCGATGCCTGGGGCGCAATCGACAAAACGCACACCGAGATCGCCCGTTATCTCTATGAGGAAGCAGGAACCGGGCTCAACGGTTGGTGGTCGCAGTGCGTCACGGTCGGCTACGAGCGCGTTCGCGGCCGGCGAAAAATCAACGAAACCCTGCAAGGGTTCGCCGGAAGCGCCAGCAAAACCGTCCCGGTATCCGTGGAGCGGTTGTATCAGGCGGTGCTGGACGAATCGCAGCGCGATCAATGGCTGGAGCCAGAGGTGCTGACCCTGCGCACCGGGAAAGAGAACCGCACCGCGCGCTTCAACATTGCGACCGGCGGCATTCTGGAGTGCTATTTCACCAGCAAAGGCGAGGCGAAATCGAATCTCGTGCTCAACACCAACGGTCTCGCCGACCGCGAGGAGCTGGAAACCTGGAAGGCGTTCTGGAAGGAACGACTAGCGCGGTTGGCCTCGTTCTTGGGGAACGGGACGCCAAGCTGAAACATGACGCCCCGTTACTAGCGATCGACCCCCGTTTCCTACAACCCATTCCGCGTCAAAAAGCCGTGCACGGCGGCGTTCCAGGCAATGGGGTTTTCGTTGCTGGCGTTGTGGTGAGTGTTGGGGAGCACGACGTATTCGCCGCGTTTGAATTCCTTGCTCCAGTCGTAGGCGAGCTCCAGTGTTTTTTGCGGTTCGTTGCCGCCTACCAGCACCATCGCCGGCACATCGAGCCGGTTCAGCTCGGGAAAGCGCGGACGCTGATCCCAGGTGGTGAGGACATTGATCGCCGCCGCGGCTCCCGCCGGAGTGCCGCCAAGACCGGCGGTGAGCGTGCTCAGATACTGACCGGTTTTCGAGGCGAGGAAGGCGGGATCGGTAGTCGGCGGACCCTGCTCCTCCCAGTCGTAGGAACGGGGCTGGAAGACGACTGACGGTTTTCCGGCCGAGGCGAGCGCGATCTGCTCTTCCAGCCAGGTGCGTCCGAGCGGCCAGAGGTAGGGCGTGGTGTGCCCGACGATCAACGCTAGCGAGCGATCGGGAAAATCGAGCCCGAATTGCGACGACACAATCCCGCCGAGCGAGCTGCCGCCGACGATCGCTTTCTCGATCCCGAGATCGTCCATCAGCGCCGCGATATCGGCGGCGAGATCGGCCGCCACCCAGGGACCGGCTGGCTCATCGGAACGGCCGGTGCCACGGCGATCGAATACGATCACATCGTAAAACTGCGAGAAATAGGGCACCTGGAACGGCATGTATTTGTTGTGATGGTGGGCGTGGATGATGAAGGGTGTGCCCTCCCCCACTCGCTCGTAATAGAGCTTCACACCGTTGGCATTCGCGTAGGGCATTCGCGGGGTCCTTTCAGCAGTCGAACAACCCCTTCAGCATACCGCTCGCGGAGCATCTACACTGCTGCCATTTGCCGGTAGCAGGAATGGCGAGCCACATGACCGAAGCTGAATCGATCCTCAGCCCCCGATTGCGGGAGCTTGCCGCATCGCGCGATTGGGAAACGTTTTGGGCAGAGATCGCCGAAGCGGGAACTCCGCTGATCGAGCCGAATGGCGACGATCCCGAAACGCGGTTGGTCACCTTCGTCTGGCGGGAAACGGAACCGCTGGAGAATATCGTGCTGGCGGAGTGGTATTCGCCGGGGGAGCCGGTCGATAAGCTGATGACCCGGCTCGGCGACAGCGATTGCTGGTACCGCACCCTGGTGATGCGCTCCGATCTGCGCGGCACCTATCTCTTTATGCTGAACGATTCGCTTAAACCGGTGCGCACCGATCCCAATCTTGGCGAGCGCATGGCGAGCATGCAGCGCGATCCACTTAATCCCAAGCGGGTGATGCCCGAGGCGATGCACGATCGGCCCTCCCTAACCTGGGTTGATGGCTCGGTGTTCGAACTTCCCGATGCGTCGCCGATGCCGGGGCACACGCTGCCGGCTGATGTTCCTCACGGCACGGTCATCGAGCGCACGTTTACCAGCGAGCTGCTCGGTAACGAGCGCACGATTTGGATCTACACCCCGGCTGATTTCACGGGTGATGACTATCCGCTGCTGATCCAATTCGACGGTGAAGTTTGCCGCGATCTGCACGACGTACCGGGATTGCTGGATGCCATGATCGCCGGTGGCGAGATTCCGCCGATGGTGGCGGTGATGGTGTCGAGTGTGGATCGTGGCGCCGAATTGCCCTGCAATCAGGCGTTCGCGGATGCGTTGGCTGACGAGCTGATCCCGCTGATGCGGGCGGAGTATCGCGCCAGCGCCGATCCGGCGAAGGTGATCGCGGCCGGGCAGAGTTACGGCGGGCTCGCGGCCGCCTGGGTGGCGCTGCGCCGCCCCGAGGCGATCGGTAACGCCTATTGCCAGTCCGGTTCGTTCTGGTGGTTGCCAGCAGAGAATCCGCTGGCGCCGATGCCGGCATTGGGGATGGCTCCCGAATACGGCTGGCTGCCGCGCCAGGTAGCGCAGTGGCCGGTGGCACCGGTGCGGTTTTACATGGAAGCCGGGTTGCTGGAAGCGGGCAACGAAGGGGTGATGCCGAGCCTGCTCTCCGAGCATCGCCACATGAGCGATGTTCTGG
>JAESFN010001109.1_pt1 | contig 14547 bp, 17 predicted proteins | sample 9269411 | NCBI WGS metagenome assembly JAESFN01 (sample SAMN14505399, study PRJNA617100) | algae metagenome | isolation source: Iphinoe sp. HA4291-MV1 and co-occurring heterotrophs from trail next to... | place: USA: Maunawili Falls, Hawaii | collected 2009-07-25
CGGAATCAGCGGTGGGGATGTCCGTGGCATCAAAGGCCAATATCGATGCCTGGTTCGAGCGTATCGGCTTTGCCGGCTCGATCGCTCCCTCGCTGGAGACGCTGAGCCAATTGCATCAGCTGCATCCGGCGGCGATTCCTTACGAGAACCTCGATCCGCTGATGGGCGCGCCGGTGCGGCTCGACCTCGCCAATCTGCAACAGAAGCTGCTGTTCGATCGCCGCGGCGGCTATTGCTTCGAGCACAACCTGTTGTTCAAGGCGATGCTCGAAGAGCTCGATTTCGAGGTGAAGATGCACGGCGCCCGGGTGCTGTGGGGCCTCGCCGAGGGCGAGGAGCCACCGCTGCGCCATCTGGTGCTGACGGTCGAGGTTGCCGGCATCACCTATCTCGCCGATGTCGGTTTCGGCGGCCAGACCGCTACCGCACCGCTTCGGTTGCGCGCCGATGTCCCGCAGGCGACGCCGCTTGATACCTACCGCCTGCTCGAGGCCGATGGCACCTGGCAGGTGGAAATCGAAATCGAGGGTGAGTGGCACGCGCTCTACAGCTTCGAGCGCACCGAGCGCAGCATGGACGAGCTCGCCAAGCTCAACGATGAAGCCGATTCCTCGCCCTTCTTCATCCAGAACCTGCTGGTCGCCCGGGTCGAGAAGGCCCGGCGGGTGGCGTTGTTCAATAGTAAGCTCAACATCCACACGGTGGGGGCGCCGAGCGAGGGCCGGCTGATTGCTTCGGTCGCCGAGCTGCGCGAGTTGCTCACCGGCACTTTCGGCCTGCAACTGCCCAATGACGAACGGCTCGAACCGGCGCTGCAAAAGATCATCGATCGCGAGCCCAACTGATGGCGCCGGTCTATGTCGACCCCGCCAAGGTGCTCGAGTTCAAGGACGAGCAGGCCTTCTATGACTGGTTGAGCCAGCACCACGACAGCGACAGCTGGGACGAGGTGTGGATCAAGATCCACAAGGTCGGCTCCGGCCTGCCCTCGATCACCGCCAAAGAGGCGATCGACGTCATCCTTTGCTGGGGCTGGATCGACGCCGTACGCAAGGGCTTTGACGACAAGAGCTTCCTGCAGCGCTACACCCGTCGCGGCAGAAAAAGCATCTGGAGCAAGATCAACGTCGACAACGTCGCCCGGCTGGTCAAGTCCGGCAAAATGACCGAACACGGCATGAAGCATGTCGAGGCCGCCAAGGCCGACGGCCGTTGGGACCGTGCCTATGGTGCCGGCAAGGACCTGAAGATCCCCGACGACTTCATGGCGGCAATCGACGCCGAACCCGCAGCTAAAGCGATGCTGGGCCAGCTCACCGAGCAGAACCGCTTCGCGCTCGCCTTCCGCGTCCACAACCTCAAGACCGAGGCCGGCCGCAAAAAGAAGATCGAGAGCTTCGTCGAGATGCTGAAGCGCGGCGAAACCATCTATCCCCAAGGTAAGCAGAAGTGACCCGCTACCGTTGCAGTCGGGATTCCCTCCCCCTCGCGGGGAGGGTAGCGCAGCCAGGAGCAAAGCGACTTGGCGGAGCTGGGGTGGGGGGAGAAGCACGCTCCCTGTCTGTGCCGCCCCCCACCCTTGATCCCTCCCCGCAAGGGGGAGGGAGTCGACTGCCCAGTTCGGTGTTCCAATGACCGTCTGGGTGGCGTTCCTGCGCGCCGTCAATGTCGGTAAGCGCCAGATGAAGATGGCCGAGCTGAAGGCGCTCTGCGAGGCACTCGGCTACACCGGCATCAAGACCATTCTCGCCAGCGGCAATGTCCGCTTCGAGTGTCCGCACGACCCCAAGGCGGAGCTGGAAGCGGCGATCGAGAAGCGCTGGGGCTACCACGCAGAAGCGGTGATGCGCTCGGGCGCCGAGATCGAGGCGATGCTGGCGGCAAAGCCCTTCGCTGGATATCCCGACGAAGGCGATTTCCATCGCTACGTCATGTTGTTCGACAAACCCCTGCCCAAGGGAGCGAGCTACACCGGCATCCCCGACAACTACGACGTGGTGCGGGTCGAGGCGCGCGAAATCTACCTTGTCGGCTATCGCCAGCCCGACGGTCGGCATGCTCCAGGGCTGGACAAGTTCGATCGGCAGTTGGAGAAGGGCGCAGTCGCTACGATGCGCAACTGGAACACCATCCCCAAGGTCCTCAATTGATCACTGTCCTCGGCTCCACCAATCTCGATCTGATCGGCACCGTCAGCCGCATCCCGAAGCCCGGCGAGACTGTGCCCGGGGACCAGTTCTCGATGGCCGCCGGTGGCAAGGGCGCCAACCAGGCGCTGGCCGCCCGCCGTGCCGGCGCCGAGGTCCGGATGTTCGCTGCCGCCGGCACCGACAGTTTCGCCGACGAAGCGCTGAAGCTCCTGCGTGCCGATGGCGTCGATCTGAGCCATGTGCGCATTGTCGAAGGCGCTACCGGCATTGCCATGATCTTCGTCGACGAGGCCGGTGAGAACGTCATCGCCATCCTGCCCGGTGCCAATGGCACCATGGGTCCGGCCGATGCCGACGCGGCACTCGCGGGGCTCGGCATCGGTTCGGTACTGATGCTGCAGCAGGAAATCCCGCAGGCCGCGACCGAGCGGGCGCTGGAGCTGGCCAAGGCCCGGGGCGTTGTTTCGATCCTCAACACGGCACCATTTCTGAAGACCACCAGGGCAGTGGCCGAGCAGGCCTCGATCGTCATCGCCAACGAAACCGAGTTCGAGCTTTTGACTGGCGCCGGTGTCGACCGGCTCGATGCGGCGATGACCGACTGGGCGAAATCGCAGAACCAGACGGTGATCGTCACCCTCGGCCCAGACGGCGCCCGCGCCGCGACACCCACCGGCAGCTTTGCGGTTCCTGCTATGAAGGTCACTCCGGTCGACACCGTCGGCGCCGGCGATACCTTCTGCGGCTACCTGGCGGCAGGTCTCGATCGTGGGCTGGATCTGGAGGCTGCCATGCGGCGAGCCGCGGTGGCCGCCAGCCTCGCCGTGCTGAAGCCCGGCGCGCAGCCGTCGGTGCCCTATCTGAGGGACGTCGAGGCGGCGCTCCGCTGACCATCGAGCCTGGGGCTGCCCCCACCCTTGATCCCTCCCCACAAGGGGGGGAGGGAGACCCGACTGCAAGCTTCGGTTCTATCATTTCCCTCCCCCTTGTGGGGAGGGCAGCAAAGCTTGTGAGCGAAGCGAGCTAGCGGAGCTGGGTGGGGGTAGGCCGCAGCCGCGATGCCGGACTAGTCCAGCTTCACCCGCGCCTCATAAGCCCTCAGCATCGGTTCGAGATGGTCCTCGAACAGCAGCCCGGGTTTCTCCTCCAGCGCCATCGGATAGGCGGCCTCGGCGGCCAGCGACAGGCCGAGGAAGGCAATCAGTCCCTCGGCGGCACCGGGTGCGGCGAAGCGGTAGTGATTGGTTTCCAGCCGCTGCAACAGCGCCTTCTTGGAAGCGATCATCTTCTCGGTGAAGCCGACCCCGTTGCTCATCGAAGTCGAGACCTTCAGGTAGTCATGCTGTGGTGTGCCGAGGTGGTGGACGCTGCCGGCGGTGCGCCAGAGCTGCATCAAGAGCTCGAGGTCGGTCATATTGGTGAGTTCGAGATCGTAACGGGCGTCGCAACGGCGCCGATCCCAGACGATCATCGAGTCCATCGACAGGTTGACGAACTTGTAGGCGCCGGGCGTCAGCACCCGGTCTGCCCCATCGCCGACGAAACGCAGGTGGTTGTAGCTGGCGTCCATCACGTCCAGCGCCGAGGAAACGACGGGATGATCGGCCAGCGCCGCGACGGCCAGTTCGAGCTTGCGCGGTTTCATCCGGTCGTCCGCATCGAGGATCGCCACGTAGGGCGTGCCGATCCGGTCGAGCGCCAGGTTGCGGGCGCGCGATGCCCCGGCGCCAACCCGGCCAGTACTGAGGAAACGGAAGCGCGCGTCGACCAGGCCAGCCCGGCCGAGCAGCTCCTCGTAATCCTCGCCGTCATCGGTGATGACCCAGGCTTCCCAGTCGGCATGGGTCTGCGCGAGGACGCTGCGGACCGCCGCCTCGATGAAGCTCTCGGCCTTGTAGGCGGGGATCACCACCGCCACCGTACTGTCGGTCAAAGTCCTGCTCCCCGCCGGGCGGCGGTCTTGATTGGGAAGGGTCCCAGACCCATATCACGGGCATGGAACGGTGCCACTGAAACTCGGGCCGCTCCACACCGTTGCTTGGAACAAGGACGATACGGATGTCGCGCGTCTCCATGTTTTCGGCGCCCTTCCTGCTCGGCTTCGACGCGTTCGAGGAACGTATCGATCGGTTGAGCAAAGCCGCCGATGGCTACCCGCCCTACAATATCGAGCGCTCGCTCGATCAAGAGGGCGCGGAGACCTTTCTGATTTCCATCGCTGTCGCAGGGTTCGGTCAGTCCGACCTCGAGGTGACGGTGGAAGACAATCAGCTGCTGGTCCGCGGCCGACAGAAAGACGACGCCAGCCGAAACTACCTGCATCGCGGCATCGCCGCGCGGCAGTTCCAGCGAAACTTCCTCCTCGCCGATGGCATGGTGGTCAAAGACGCGATGTTACGGAACGGCATGCTGATGATCGCAGTTGTTCGTCCGAGAGCCGAAAAGATCGCCCGCCGTATCGAGATCCGTTCTGCCTAGAAAGGGGAACATGAAGTGCAAGAGAACAGAGAACACCAGATCGACAATCCCCTGCGGAACCTGACCCCGGCCCAGTTCATGGCGCTCGGTGGCAATGCAGTGGTCTACGTCAAGCACGTCAAGGGCGCGGACATGGGTCCGATCCTGCCCGACAGCGAATTCAGTGAGGACTCCGACTTCCACATCGTGGTCTCGGCCGACGGCTCGCCGTTGATGGTCGGTGACAGCGAGGAAGCCGTCGAGGAATGGCTGAGCGACAAGTCGTTCGGTATCGTGACGCTGCACTGAGCGGCACGCCCACAAAGCTCGAGGGCCGCTTCCGACAGGAGAGGGGCCCTCGCAAATTCCCGTGATCGGCGCCGTCAGGCCGCCCGCGTCGCTTCCAGCGGCTGGGTCAGAATGCCGTAAAGCTCGTCGGCAGCGCCGCAGCGGCGCAGCCGCGCCACCACGGAATCGGTGCGCAGAATCCGTGCCACCCGGGCAAGTGCCTTGAGATGGTCTGCGCCCGCGCCCATGGGCGCGAGCAGCAGCATCACCAGGTCGACCGGTTGATCATCCACCGACTCGAACTCGACCGGCGTGTCGAGTTTGGCAAACAGTGCCGTCACCCCGTTGAGACCGGCGAACTTGCCATGCGGGATGGCGATGCCGTTGCCGAGCCCGGTCGAGCCCAGCTGTTCCCGATCGTTCACGGCGTCGAAGATGGTGGCGGCGTCTTGTCCGGTGATCTTTGCGGCCTGCTCGGAAAGCCTGTGCAACACGTCCAGTTTGGTCTTGCTCGCCGAGCAAACAATCACCGAGTCCTCCGAGAGGATGTCAGCCAATTCCATCAAGAATTTCCCATCGTGGATGCGGAAAGAGCAAGCTTTTCCGGAGCCCTAGTTCGGCCTGAGGGCTGGATCGATCCAGCCAATATTGCCGTCGGCGCGGCGGTAGACCACATTTAGGCCACCATGTCCAGCATGCCGGAATACGACCACTTCCGCCTGGGTCAAATCAAGCTGCATCACCGCTTCGCCCACAGACATCTGCCTCAGGCTTGAGGTGGCCTCGGCAATCACCGGCGGCGAGTAGTCCTCCAGCAGCTCGTCATCCTCGCCGGGCGCGGCGAGCACGTAGGACGGTGCCTCCTCAGCGGTGCCGTTGGTGCCGCGCCGGTGCGCCTTGAGCTTGCGGTTGTAGCGGCGCAGGCGCTTCTCGATGGTGTCGGCCATACCCTGATAGGCGGAGAGGGCGTCCCCGCCATAGGAACTCGACTGCAGCACAGCGCCGGAATCGAGATGCACCATGCACTGGGCGTTGAACCCCGGGCCCTCGGGCTCGAGCGTGAGGTGGCCGGTATAGTTGCCGTCGAAGTACTTTTTCACGACGGTGTCGAAATGGCCCTGCGCCTTGATACGCAGCGCATCGCCGACATCCATGTTTTTTCCTGAGACGCGCAGTGTCATGGAGGTCCTCTTTCTCTCTTAGTACAGCCGTCCAGGGCGGCCGCCACCAAGAGATGTGGTCACCCCGGTGAGGGAGTCTAGTCCGCCCCTCCCCGGGGAGCAATGCGCGGATCGGCATTGGGTTCAAATGCGAGGTGTCGACAGCGACCGTGCCGAAGCGCTATCGTCCCGCCGCGACCAAAGCGCGCTTCTGGCGCCGCCGGATCACCGAAGAGGGGATGTTCATCCCTTCGCGATATTTCGCCACGGTGCGGCGTGCCACTTCGATCCCACGCTCCTTCTGCAGCATCTCGGCGATGGTGTCGTCAGAGAGGATGTCGGACGGCTGTTCGGCATCGATGATCTGCTTGATGCGGTGACGCACCGCCTCGGCGGAGTGGTCCCCCTCACCGGTCGACGAGCCGAGCGCGGTGGTGAAGAAGTACTTCATCTCGAACAGCCCGCGCGGCGTCGACACGTACTTGTTCGAGGTGACGCGGCTCACCGTCGACTCATGCATCTCGATGGCGTCCGCCACCGCCTTGAGGGTCATCGGCCTCAGATGGGTGATGCCGTGCACCAGGAAACCATCCTGCTGCTTCACGATTTCGGCCGTGACCTTGAGGATAGTCTGCGCCCGCTGGTCCAGACTCTTGGCCAGCCAGTTGGCGGTGGCGAGACAATCGGTGAGGAAGCTCTTTTCCGCCGTATCGCGGGTCTTCTTGGTCACCGAGGCATAGTAGGTGCGGTTGACCAGCACGCGCGGCAGCACATCGGCGTTCAGCTCGATCTGCCACTCGCCGCCGAGCCCCGGCCGCACAAACACGTCCGGCACCACCGATTCTACCGGGCCGGCTTCGAAGGCGCGGCCAGGCTTGGGGTCGAGTTGGCGCAACTCGCCCAGCATGTCGAGCAAGTCCTCACGATCGGCGCCGACCGCGCGGGCCAGGGCCACGAGATCGTGCTGGGCGATCAGTTCGAGATTATCGAGCAAACGCAGCATCAGCGGGTCGAGCCGATCCTTGTCGCGCAGCTGCAGCGCCAGGCACTCGCGCACATCGCGGGCGAACACCCCGATCGGGTCGCAACCCTGCAGCTTGAACAGCACCGCTTCAATGGCCTCGACCGGCGCGCCCAGCTGTTCGGCCACGGTCTCGAGCTCGACCGCGAGGTAGCCGGCCTCACTGAGGCTGTCGATCAGGAACTGCGCGATCAGCCGCTCGGCCGGATCGGCGATGATCAGCCCCGCCTGCGCCGCGAGGTGATCGCCGAGCGTTGGCCGTGCGGCGACGAACTGGTCGATATCGGCGGCTTCGCCGTCGCCGCCGCTGCGTTCGTTCCACTGCGTCGAGTCGGCCTGCCGTTCCGGCGCCGACTGGTCGGGAAAAACGTTCTCGACCTCGGTGTCATAGCCATTCGCAATCGAGTCGGCCGACTGGATGCGCTCGGAATAGTCGACCGTGTCCTCGGCCGCGTTCAGTTCCGTCGGCCGCTCCGGGGCTTCCGCCGCGTCCTCAGCCGGCTCCGCGCCGTCCTCGCGCTCGAGCAGCGGATTGCGCAGCAATTCGGCCTCGACGAAGCTGTTGAGCTCGAGGTGGCTGAGTTGCAGCAGCCGGATCGACTGCATCAGTTGCGGCGTGAGCGTCAGGCCCTGGCTCTGACGCACCTCGAGCCGTGGCGACAAGGCCATACGCACGTTGCTCCAAGTGAGGCTTCCGGTGCCATCCATGCATGATTGGCGGCGCAAGAGCAAGAAGCGTGCCAGAGCTTGGGCGAATGGCGAATAGTGAGTAGCGAATAGCGGGAGGGCCGACTGAGCCGACCTGGCTATTGGCTATTCGCTACTCACTATTCGCTTCAAACCTCGAACGTATCCCCCAGATACACCCGCCGTGCCTCGGGGTCGGCGGCGATGACGTCGGGCTTGCCCTGGATCATCACATGCCCCTCGTGGATCACGTAGGCGCGGTCGACCAGCGACAGTGTCTCGCGTACCGAGTGGTCGGTGATCAGCACGCCGATACCGCGCCGCGTCAGATGCTTGACCAGCATCTTCACTTCGCTGACCGCAATCGGGTCGACGCCGGCGAATGGTTCGTCGAGCAGCATGAACAGCGGGTCGGTGGCGACGGCCCGGGCGATTTCGACGCGCCGCCGTTCGCCGCCCGACAGCGCCAGTGCGTTCGACTTGGCGATATGGGCGATCCCGAACTCGGCCAGCAGCTCGTTGAGCCGCGCCAGCCGCTCGGCCTTCCTGGGTACGTGCCCTTCGAGCACCGCGAGGATGTTGCCTTCGACGCTGAGGCCGCGAAAGATCGAGCTTTCCTGCGGCAGGTAGCCGATGCCGAGGCGCCCGCGCTGGAACAGCGGCAGGTTGGTGATCGGTCGCCCATCAACGAGAATCTTGCCCTTGTCCGGCTTCACCAGTCCCATGATCATGGTGAAAACCGTGGTCTTGCCGGCGCCGTTCGGCCCGAGCAGTCCCACGGCCTCGCCGCGCCGCACCGCGAGGCTGACGTTCTCCACCACGGTGCGCTTGCCGAAGCTCTTGTTGAGTCCGTGCGCCACAAGCCAACCGGTCTGGTCGACCGGCGCCTTGGCGTTGACTGTTGCCGTCTCGTTCATTGCGGAGTGAAGACGCCGGTGACCCGGCCTCCTGCATTGCCCTTGAACACCGAGCTGTTGGTCTTGAGGTTGATGGTCAGGTCCGGCCCGTTGAGCTTGCCCTGCGCGTTTACCACCGTGACGTTGCCGCTGAGCCTGAGGATCAGCGTATCCGGATCGAACGTCGCCTTGGCTCCGGTCGCGTCCTGGCTGTCGGTCTTGATCCGCACATGGCCCGTGGCGGTAAGGCTGTCGATGTCGGCCTGCCCGCCGCTGCCATAGAGCACCACCACCTTGTCAGCCCACATCGACAGCCCAGTGCGGGTGATCACCACATTGCCGCTGAAGGTGGCGTTGTTGTTGTTCTGGTCGATGGTGAAATCGTCGGCCGAGACCTTGACCGGTTCGGCCGCCGCAACCGGTAGCGCGGCCAGCGCCAGCACAGCCAGGAGCAGGGGGGACAAGAGCTTCATTCGGTTTCCCCCGGGGTAGCGTTCAGCGTCACTCTGGCATTCTTGAAGGTGTAGATGCCGGTTTCGCGATCATAGGTCATGCCGTTCGAGACGATATGCGAGCCGCTCGGCATGGTGATGTCAACGTTGCCGCTGGCCACCATCTTCCAGTTCATCAGGTCGGCGAACACGCCCTCGAGCGTGCCGTCGAGGCCTGCGGAACTGGTGACATGGGCAATGCCCGGCACGCTCAGCAACTGGTCGTTGGTCTGGAACTGCGCCTCAGCCGCCTCGGCCTGCATTGCCGCGCCTTCCGGCGGGGTCATGGTGAACACCGCGTCCTGCATGTCGATCAGATCGTTGCGCAGTGGCGCGACCTTGGCCGCCCGGGCGGACAGCGCATAAAGCGTGCCGTCCTCGCCGGTGGAGGTGAGCCGCGGCGTTTCCACCACCAGGTTGTCGCGGTCGATCCGGATATTGGAGTAACCGAAGCGTTGGCTGAGATTGTCGATGACGATCATCGCCAGCAGTGCCACGAACACCAGCAGGCCGCAGGCCGGCACCAGCCAGCGCAACAGGCCGACCAGCCGATTGCGACGATTGAGGCGCGCGTAAAGCGCGGCGCGATCGTCGATCGGGGCGGCCAGCGACGCCATCAGCTATGCGCGAAGATGTCGGTCTCGTCCCAGCCCATCAGGTCGAGGTCGATCCGGTGCTTGAGGAACTCGAAGCAGGCCTGTGCGAGTTCCGTCCGTCCCTCGCGGCGGAGCATGCGGTCGAGATGGCGCTTCAGGTCATGCAGGTAGAGGACGTCCGACGCGGCGTAGTCGAGCTGCGCCTCGGAGATCTTTTCGGCGCCCCAATCCGAGCTCTGCTGCTGCTTGGACATGTCGATGTTCAACAGCTCGCGCGCCAGGTCCTTGAGCCCATGCCGGTCGGTATAGGTGCGCACCAGTTTGGAAGCGATCTTGGTGCAGTAGACCGGGCCGGTGACGATGCCGAAACGGTGCTTCAGCACGGCCATGTCGAAGCGTGCGTAATGGAAGATCTTGGTGACGCCAGGGTCGCTCAGCAGCTTCGTGAGGTTCGGCGCCTCTTTCAGATCCTGCGGGATCTGCACCACGTCGGCGCTCCCGTCGCCGGGGGAGAGCTGCACCACGCAGAGCCGGTCTCGGCGCGGGTCGAGCCCCATGGTTTCGGTGTCGATCGCCACCTCCCGGCCATAGCGGGAAAGGTCGGGCAGGTCGCCCCGGTGCAGTCTGATCGTCATGTCGAAATCCTGGTTCGGCGATTTGCGCTGTGATGCCATAGCATAAAGGCGTTGGAAAGACCGGCCGGCATCGTTACAAAACCGGGGGGCTGCAGGCCACGCGGCCCGCGGCGGGTGAGTTTCTTTTATGACGTTGAACAAGGTCCGCGACGGACTGAGCGGACTGCCGCGTCGCTGGAAGCAAGCCATCCTGATCGGTTTCGATACGTTCGCCCTGCTGGGCGTGCTGTGGCTGAGCTTCGCCATTCGCCTGGGCGGCGCGTTTACGCCCACCATGTCCCACATCCTCTTGATGCTGCTGGCGCCGATCCTTGCCGTGCCGGTTTTCATCCGGCTCGGGCTCTATCGCGCCGTGATCCGCTACCTGCCCGAGCGCGCGCTGTGGACCATCATCCAGGCCATGATGCTGGCAACGCTGCTCTGGGTGTTTGCACTGTTCCTCGCCGAGGCAACGCGCCTTGCGACCTTCCCGCGCACCGTGCCGCTGTTCTACTTCATCTTCGGCACCGTAGTGGTCGCCGGTTCGCGCTTCCTCGCCAAGGCGCTGCTCTGGCTGCCTGAGCGCCAAGTCGGCCCTGGTGGCGGTGTAGTGATCTACGGCGCCGGCTCTGCCGGCACCCAGCTCGCCGAGGCGCTCAGGGCGCATCGGGCGAGTTCCGTCGTGGCTTTCGTCGACGACGACAGCAGCCTGTGGGGCCGCGATGTCGCCGGCATCCGCGTCGATCCGCCGAGCAAGCTCGGCGAACTGATCGGGAACCGCGGCGTCAGCGAGGTGATCCTGTCGATCCCTTCGGCCGACGCCACGCGCCGTGCCCAGATCGTCACCGAGCTCAGTCATCACCCGATCAAGATCCGAGCCCTGCCGGCGATTGCCGACCTCGTTTCGGGCAAATATCTGATCAGCCAGCTGCGTGAGATCGATATTGACGATCTGCTCGGCCGCTCCGCCGTGCCGGCCGATGCCCAACTGATGGGCGAAATCCTCACCGGCCGCGTGATCCTCGTCACCGGCGCCGGTGGCTCGATCGGCTCGGAACTCACCCGGCTGATCGTCCAGCGCGGCCCAAAAAAGCTCGTCCTGCTCGAGGCCAACGAGTTCGCGCTCTACGAGATCGACCGACACCTGCGCACCCTGGCAGCGGTCGAGATCGTCCCCGTGCTCGGTTCGATCGCCGATGCCGCATTGGTCCGCCGCACGTTGGAAGGGCAGGGGGTCGAGGTGATCTTTCATGCCGCGGCACATAAGCACGTCCCCCTGGTCGAGGCCAACGCGCTCGAGGGCGTGCGCAACAACGTCGTCGGCACCCGCATCCTGGTGGAGGCCGCAGTCGCGGCAGGGGTTCGGCGTTTCGTCCTGATCTCGTCCGACAAGGCAGTCCGGCCGTCCAGCGTCATGGGGGCGACCAAGCGCTGGGCCGAGCTGATCGTTCGCCACTACGGCACCGGCAGCGGCTTCCGCTACTGCTCGGTGCGCTTCGGCAACGTGCTGGGCTCCAACGGTTCGGTGGTGCCGCTGTTCCGCGAGCAGATTGCCGCCGGCGGTCCGGTAACCCTCACCGACAGCCGCATGACCCGCTATTTCATGTCGATCCACGAGGCCGCCGAACTGATCGTGCAGGCCGGTGCCATGGCCGAGGGTGGCGACATCTTCCTGCTCGAGATGGGCGCCCCGGTGCGTATCCGCGACCTGGCCGAGAACATGATCCGGCTGGCCGGCCTGTCGGTGAAATCCGACGACAATCCCACGGGCGACATCGCCATTCACGAGACCGGCGCCCGCCCGGGCGAGAAACTGAGCGAAGAGCTGTTCTTCGACCCGGCCAATGCCATGCGCACCGCGCAGCCGAAGATCCTCCGCTCGCCGCTTAGCGCCCGCCAGACCGCCGACCTGCTCCCCGCGCTTGCCGCCCTCGCCGCGGCGCTCGATGCGGAGGACGAGGCCGAGTTGCGGCGGGTCCTGTTCGATTACGTGAAGGTCTGATCCGCCGGTGCTGATTGCCCAGCTCTCCGATCCGCACCTCTGCGCGCCGGGCACGCTCTATCAGGGCCTCATCGATTCCAACGCCATGTTCGAGGCTGCCATCCGGCGCCTCGCAACGCTCGATCCGGCACCCGATCTGGTGCTTCTGACCGGCGACGTGACCGAGCACGCGACAATCGAGGAGTACCGGCTGGCCCGGCAGTTGCTCGCCGGGATCCGGCAGCCGCTACTGGCCATTCCCGGCAACCACGACGAGCGTGAAGCTTTCCGCGCCGCCTTCGGCGACCTTGGCTACCTCCCGGCGACCGGCCCGCTACATTTCGTTGCCAGCGCTCACGGCCCGGTTCGTGTCGTCGGCCTCGATATCAGCGCCCCGGGCACCACCACGGCGAGTTCGACGCGGCGACGGAGGCTTGGCTGGAGCAGGCGCTGGCGGGTGAGCCGGAGCGGCCGACGCTCATCATGCTGCACCAGCCGCCGATCGAAACCGGCATCGGCTTCATCGATACCTATCGCTGCCTAAATGGCGACCGACTGGCGGCGGTCGTCGCGCGCTACCCGGCGGTAGAGCGCGTGCTCTGCGGCCACGTCCATCGCCACATCGCGGTTCGCTTCGGCGGCACCCTGCTGCTCACGGCCCCGAGCACCACCACGTCCATCGCCCTCCGCCTCGCGCCGCACGCCGAGCCGGCGTCCTTCGTCGAACCGCCAGCCCTGCTGCTGCACCATTTCGGGCCCATTGGCCTCGTCACGCACTCCGTGCCGATCGACTCCGGCGTCGGTCCGCTGCCGTTCTTCTGAGCGGCACCTAAGCGGCATCTGACTGCACCATTCATCACGCATTCAAGCGGGACTGATCACTTGTTGCTGATCAGCGTGGGCGGTGGGCAAGGGGCTCCGCCGGCACCCGCATTTCGGCTCCAAGCCCCTGTAATTCCTAGGGAGAATTGCCATGAAACCAGTTGCACTCGCCGGCTTTGCGATGCTCGGCCTGGTCAGCGCCGCCGCCGCGCAGACGCCACCCCCGTCAGTGGTCAGCTTCGCCACCATCGCCGACATGCCAACCCTGAAGGATACCTCCAAGCAGGATCATTTCGCCGTCACCCTCAGCGACGCTCAGGTGGTGACTAACATCACGGTGGATTGCACCGCCGGTCGCACCGAACTGCTGATCGTGCGCAATGACAAGGCCTGTGCCATCGGCGGCAATGGCTCGATCATCAATCCGTCCAACAAGCAGGCCCTGCCGCGCACCCAGTATCTGGGCCAATACACCGTCACCGCCGACGGCAGCACCGATGCCAAGACCTTGTCGATCAACTACCTCGCCGTCGGCAAGGTGGCGCCCGACACCAAGCAGTTCAGCGGCTCGCTCAATCTGAAGCCCGAGCTGTCCTCGAGCGGCGCCGCCGGTCTTACCCAGTCGGTGCTCAAGAAGATCACCGGCGACAATTCCGGCCCGATCAACAGCGCCGTCGATACCGTCGACCTCAACCGGCTGTTCATTCCCTCGGCGGGCCTCCCGTCGGACAAGGGCTGCACCTGGTTGGGCAACATGGTTTTTGCCTACCAGACCTATTCCTGGTTCATGGCGCTGTCCGCCGATTGCAACGGCAAGGTCTACGAGCTGAAGGGCAACATGCCGTTCACCGACACGCCCGGCGTCGAAGGCCAGACCCAGTACGACCTGACCCTGACGCTGCCCTCCACGGAACTGGTGGGCGACGACGCGCTGTTCGCCACCACCGATGAGAACGCCGACCTCTTCGCCTCCGTCGATGGCATCACCGGCGCGATCGTGATGAAGAACTCCAACAACGTCACCGTCACCGTCGATGGCGAAAAGATCACGACGCCGATGAAGGTGGAGGCCTCGGGCACGCTGACCGGCACCAATGTGCCGCTCGAAGTGGTGCGCTCGTTCGGCACCCTGATCGGCATGCTGCCCTCGACCTTCTTCGGCGCCTGAGCCAAGGGGTCGCTAGCATCGAGCCCCGCGCTGACGCGCGGGGCTTTTGTTTCTCCGACTGAAACGCGCACTGCCCCTCACCCCGCGGTGAGGCCTTCGGCCTCATCCCCAGCCCTCTCCCCGCTGGGGAGAGGGTTAGGGTGAGGGGCAGTTCACACGAGCTCTCGCAACCGGCTAAGCCGCGATACTCGCCAGCTTCGCCTTGATCGCATCGAC
>JAESFN010001111.1_pt1 | contig 14504 bp, 21 predicted proteins | sample 9269411 | NCBI WGS metagenome assembly JAESFN01 (sample SAMN14505399, study PRJNA617100) | algae metagenome | isolation source: Iphinoe sp. HA4291-MV1 and co-occurring heterotrophs from trail next to... | place: USA: Maunawili Falls, Hawaii | collected 2009-07-25
TGCTCTCGGCTAAGGGACAGAAGCCCGGAAATCCGGGCGCCTCGAACCCTCCTGCCGAGGCGGGTTGACGCTTAGCAGGTTCCTTTGACCTGTCAATGTCGCCTCCCGGAGGGGGGCGTTGCCATGCCGCGCTAGCTTTGCGCTATAGTGCCAAGTGGAATCGCCCTTTTTCCGCGACGGGGGTCGGGATGGCCGAGCAGCACTCCGAGGATGGATACGAAGCCGCCGCCAGCCGGCTCGACAAGGCGTTTGCGCGGCTCGAAGCGAGCGTGCGCAGCCTCAACGGCCGGGTACGGGCGCATAGCCGGATCGAGTCCGATACGCAGAAGCTGGTGAGCGAGCGGCAACGCCTGGCGCAGGAGCTCGACAAGGTCAGCGCCAAGGCCAAGCGCCTCGATGACAGCTCGGCGGAAGTGGCGCGACGCCTCGTCGTCGCCATGGAGTCGGTACGCGAAGTGCTGGCCAAGGAGAATAGCTGACATGCCCGAGGTCAATGTCGACATCAACGGCCGCAAGTACCGCATGGCCTGCGAAGAGGGGCAGGAGCAGCACCTGCTCGGCCTTGCCGATCGCTTCAACCAGCACATCGACCAGTTCAAGGGCACCTTCGGCGAGATCGGCGACAACCGGCTGACCGTCATGGCCGGGATCGCCGTGCTCGACGAGCTGGCCGAGGCTGAACGCCGCATCGCCGAGCTGAAGCAGGACGTCGCCAACCTCACCCAGGTCGGCCAGGCGTTGACCCACGAAGCCGAGGAGCTCGAGCGCAAGTTCGCCAAGCGCCTCAACGAAGCCGCCCGCAAGATCGAAGCGATCTCAGGCGCTATCGACGAAACCGGCGCCGCGGGCGCCTAGTTCTTCCTGACGATGCAGGAGCCGCCGGCGGCCTGCAGCTTGGCGCACAGCGCATCGGCATCAGCGCGGTTGTCGCGGCCGATCATCGCGTAATGCCGGAGCCGTGGCCCGAAGTTCGGGTTGCGCGCCATCAGCAGCATGAGCTTCTCGTTGCCCAGCACCTTGGGGTAGTTCGCCTGCACCCGCTCGAAGCGGCGGATGACGACGCCCTGCGAGAAGTTCTGCGCCAGCAGCACGCCCCACGGCTTCCACTCGCTCGGTTGCCGGTCGAGACTGGGCACCTGTTCGGCCTCAGCCATCTTCACGCAGGCGTCAATGAACGGCTCGTCCTTGCCGATGGCGTAGTCGACTTCGGGCGGTATCTCCCCCAGCCAGGCATCAGGATCGCGGCCGGTGACGATCTCGACGTAGAACCGCGTCTCGGCTGGCAGATAGTTACCACCCAACACATAGCTTTTGGCCCGTCCTTCGCCACTATTGTAGGCCACTGCGGCCAGCCCAAGGTTGCCGAATTTGTCGGTCAGGAAGCGCAGGTACTCCGCCGATTTGGCCAGCGCCTCACTCGGATCGAAGGCGTTCCTGAGCCCGCGAATCCGCGCCGTCGAGGGGATAAACTGCGCAATCCCCTGCGCTCCGGCGATGCTCAGCGCGAACGGATCGAACCGGCTCTCCTGCCAGATCAGCCGGGCGAAATACCCCACCGGCAGCCGCTCCCGCCACGCATAGAGCTGGATCGCCCCACAGGTATCGCGAAAGAACTGCTCCTGCCGAATACACACCGCCGCCCATGAAGGCGCTGCAGGATCAATGGCATAGCAGGAGCGCGGCTTGGCCTCGGCGTCGCTCTCGACAGCCCGCACGGCGCAGCTCAAAGCCGCAATCACCACCGCCAATCCGAGGCCGATCAGTCGTCCGCCGCGCATGGGCGGAGGTTAGGACGCGTCTCGCCTCCGAGCAAGCGAGCAATTGGCAAAGTTTGCCAATCCTTGCTATGATCAGGTCAAAAGGAGGAGCTCACCATGGCCACGATGAATATCTCGCTACCCGACAAGATGAAGCAATGGGTCGAGGAACAGACCGCCGATGGCCGCTATGCCAACGCCAGCGACTACATGCGCGACCTGGTGCGCCGCGATCAGGAGCGGACACGTGCCACTGCCCGACTGCAGGCCGAGATCGACAAGGGCCGCGCCAGCGGTATCAGCGACAAGTCGGTGGATGAGGTCTTCGCCGAAGCCCGCGAGAAGGCAATTGCGGCTCTGAAGGCTCGCGATGCCGCCGCCTAGGATATCTCTGGCGGCGCAACAGGACATCGACGAGATCTACCTCTACGGCATCCTGACCTACGGTCCGGCGCAAGCGGATGGCTATATCAACGGGTTGCGCATCGCTGTCCTTCTCATCGCCCAGCATCCCCAGATGGGACGAGAGCGCGACGAAGTTCGGCCGCCGATCCGGCTGTGGGTCCACGAGGCCCATCACGTGTTCTACGATCTGATTGATGGAACTGTCGTCGTGCAGCGCGTGCTTCACTACTCGGCCGATTGGATCGAGTTGTTCTAGCCGCTGAACCGGCCCGGTTCCCAGTTCGCCAGCACGGCCTGCTGCAGGTCGATTTCTTCCATGATTTCGCGCAGCACTTCGTCGTCTAGCTTGCGCTCGTCGCGGGCGGCGACCAGCGCGGTGCGGCGGGCTTCCAGTACGGTGCGGCCGAGTTCGAGCACCATACTGTCGTGCTCGGAGTGCGACTGGCGTTCGGCGGCGTCCTCGACGCTGGCGCGCTTCAGCATCTGTTCGGCGGCGGCGCGGGCGTTGGGGTCGGTCTGGCCATCGCGGAAGGCGGTGATGGCGGCGCGGCCGGCAGCGTCGGCGATGTCGCGCGCTACCGCATGCTGGGTGGCCCGATACTTGTCCTCGGCGGGGTCGGAGATGCCGAGCACGCCAATCAGCCAGGGCAGGGTGAGGCCCTGCACCAGCAGGGTGCCGATCGTCACCGCGAAGGCGACGAACTGGATGACGTCGCGGCCGGGGAACGCGTCGCCGGCCAGCGTCGTCAGCGGAATACCGGCGGCGGCCGCAAGGGTGACCACGCCGCGCATGCCGGTCCACGAGATCACGAGGTTCTCCTGCCAGCTGAACGGCTCCGGCACGTCGTAGCCGCCCTGCCGCATAACCTCGCGGCGGCGCTCGAAGCGGCCATCGCGCCGGCGGCCGAACCGCTGTGGCGGCTCCTCGCCGGCCTTCATCCGCTCGATCGACTCGCGCACCCGCCTCGTTTGCCAGCGCGAAACGAAGCCGGTGCCGAACACCCAGGCGATGCGAACGAGGATCACCGCCACGAGTACTACGAACGACAAGCCCAGCAGCTCGATCAAGCTGAAGCCGGTGGCCGTGGCCTCCTCGATGACGAACTTCATCTGCAGGCCGATATAGGCGAAGACGAACGCCTCGAGCAGCGCGTCGGCGGTACGCCAGAACTGGCGCTCCTGGATGCGCGCGGCGTAGCCGGCCTCGGTGGAATTGTGGCCGAGCGAGAAGCCGGCCGCGACCACGGCGAGGACGCCGGACGCGCCCACTTCCTCAGCCACCAGGTAAGCGGCGAACGGCACCAGGACCGAAAGCACGGTGACCAGCGAGGCGTTGGTCATCTTGAGCCGGATGCGGTGGACGATGGCGCCGATCACTATGCCGATGACGATGCCGACGATCACGGCGTAGATAAAGTAGAGGAAGCCGTTGTCGATGAAGAGGTGACGGCCGGTCACCGTCGCCGCGGCAAAGGCGAACAGCGTAAGCGCTGCGGCGTCGTTGATCAGGCTCTCGCCCTTCAGCACCGTCATCATCCGGCTGGGAAGGCCGAGCTTGCGACCGACTGCAACGGCGGTCACCGCATCAGGCGGTGACACCACCGCCGCGAGCACGGTCGCCACCGCCAGCGTCATGCCGGGAATGATCGAGGCCGACACCGCGCCGACCACGAAGGTGGTCACCAGCACCAGGATCACGCCGAGGTTGATGATCGAGGGCAGCCGGCGGATGAAGCTGATGAATGAGAACTCGGTGGCCGCCGAATAGAGCAGGGGTGGCAACACTACGGTGAGGATGATCTCGGGCTCGAGCTCGAGCCGCGGCAGCCCGGGGATGAATGAGGCGGCGAGCCCCACCAGCGCCAGCAGCAGCGGCGCCTGGATGTTGCGGCGCTCCGCGAAGATGGTGACCGCAATAGCCGCGATCATCACCAGCAGGATCTGTGAAACCATGCGCCGCCCCTGAGCCCTGTCGTTGCAGAGATATAGGCGGGGAGGTGGAAAAGGAAAGAAGCGCTTGGCGTTGACGGCGCAGCGATCCTATATTGAGGGCCGCTGCCCGGTGCGTGTGGATCAAATTTCCCTGGGGCCGTACTGATCCTTAAGGGAGCTGTACCTGACCGGACCCGTGGGTTCGGACATACGGCGCCCACCTACGTAAGTAGGTTCCCAGGATCTGTATCCCACGGCCAGGGCGGCACCTAATTCTCGCGCCAGAAAGCCCAATGAGCGACGCAAAGATCGAAGAGGCGAAAGCGGCGCTCCGCGCTGTGGCGCACAAGAAGCGGGCGGCCTTCCACCCGTCGCTGCGGAGCGATGCCGCCAAGGCCGCCGCCGCGCACTTCTTCGAGGGCGTGCCGCTCGAAAAGAGCGATGTGGTCGCCGGCTACTGGCCGATCCGCGACGAGATGGATGTGAAATCCGTGGTGGCGCGGCTGATGGATGCCGGCCAGCCGGTCTGTCTACCGGTGGTGCTGGGCGACGAGCAGCCGCTCGAGCTGCGCATATGGGAAGACGGTGCGCCGCTTTACGAAGCCGGTTTCGGCACGCTGGCGCCGCCCGAGGAAGCCCCGCGCGCCGTGCCCGATGTCATCATCATGCCGCTGCTCGGCTTCGATAAGCACGGCACCCGGCTCGGCTACGGCGGTGGCTACTACGACCGCACGCTGGCGACGCTTTCCAAGCGCCCCCGCCTCATCGGTTTCGCCTTCGCCCTGCAGGAGGTGGACCTGATCCCGCGCGAGGCGCACGATGTGCCGCTCGATGCCATCGTGACCGAGCATGGCGTCCGCAACTTCGACAAAAAGGCGCCGGTTACGTGAGAGTTCTGTTCCTGGGTGACGTGGTCGGCAAGGCCGGCCGCGATGCCGTTTCCGACCGCCTTGCCGGGATGGTCGACAAGCACAAGTTCGATTTCGTGGTGATCAACGGCGAGAACGCCAGCCACGGGCGCGGCCTCACCGAGGGGCACTTCGCCGAGATCAAGGCGGCCGGCGCCGACGTCGTGACGCTCGGCGACCACGCGTTCGACCAGCGCGACACGCTCACCTACATCGCCCGCGAGCCGACGCTGTTGCGACCGATCAATCTCGCGCCGGGTACGCCGGGGCGCGGCGCCAATCTCTACGAGAGCCGCGCCGGGCATCGGGTGCTGGTGATCAATGCACAGGGCCGGGTATTCATGGATCCGGTCGACGATCCGTTCCGCGCGGTGGAAGCCGCCGTTGCCGCATGTCCGCTCGGCGAGCAGGCCGACGCGATCATTCTCGATTTCCACACTGAAGCGACCTCGGAAATCCAGGCGATGGGCCACTTCCTCGATGGCAAGGTCAGCCTCGTGGTCGGCACCCACACCCACATCCCGACCGCCGACCACCGTATCCTCAAGGGCGGCACCGCGCTGATGGCGGACGCCGGCATGTGCGGCGACTACGACTCGGTGATCGGCGTCGAAGTCGATGAACCGCTCAACCGCTTCCTCACCGGCATCGCCACCGGCCGCTTCACGCCTGCCGAGGGCGAAGCGACGCTGAGCGGCATAGCGATCGAGACCGATCCAAGGACCGGTCTCGTCGCCAAGCTGTTTCCCGTGCGGGTCGGCGGATCGCTGGCTCAGGCGGAGCCAGCGTTCTGACCCCGCTTCACATGTTGTGACGATTTGACTATAAGCCCGCCCATTCAATTCAGGCTCAGACACGAGGGGTGACCGCATGGCCGGCCATTCACACGCCAAGAACATCATGCACCGCAAGGGCAAGTCCGACGCGGCTCGCTCGAAGGTGTTTTCGAAACTCGCCCGTGAAATCACCGTGGCTGCCAAGCTCGGCATGCCAGATCCGGCGTTCAACGCGCGCCTGCGCCTCGCGGTCATCAACGCCCGGGCCCAGTCGATGCCGCGCGACAATATCGAGCGCGCCATCAAGAAGGCGAGCGGCGCCGACACCGAGAACTACGAAGAGATCCGCTACGAGGGCTATGGCCCGGGTGGCGTCGCCGTCATCGTCGAAGCGCTGACCGACAACCGCAACCGCACCGCCTCGAACGTGCGCTCGACCTTCTCGAAGAACGGTGGCGCATTGGGCGAAACCAACTCGGTCGGCTTCATGTTCGATCGCGTCGGCGAGATCTTCTACCCGGCCGCGGCCGGCTCCGAAGACAAAGTGATGGAAGCGGCGATCGAGGCCGGTGCCGACGACGTCGAGAGCGACGAGGACGGCCACTGGATCTACACCTCGTTCGAGTCGTTGAACGAAGTCACGGCGGCGCTCGAAAAGGTGCTGGGCGAGGCCGAGTCGGCCAAGTTCATCTTCAAGCCGCAGAACGAAGTGCCGGTCGATGCGGAGAAGGGTGCGACGCTGCTCAAGCTGATCGGCATCCTCGAAGAGGACGACGACGTGCAGAACGTCTACTCCAACTTCGACATCTCCGACGAAGACATGGCCAAGATCGACGCGTAAGACGCCCCAGGCGTTTGACAAATCCGGGCCCGGGCAATAGTTCGGGCTCGTTACGCCGAAAAAACGTAGGCCGGTTAAGGTGAGTCCGGCCCTCCCGTTTGGGAGATTGTCCCGTCCGAAAGGGCGAAGGACCCACGGCAAGCCGACGAGCGCCCGATCCCCGGGCGCCCGCTGCTTGTTGGGATATGGGTCGATGAAATCTCACCGCCAGCCAGATGCCCTCATGCCGCGTGCGCCACGGAGCGGTCGCTCGACCGTTTCCTTCGCAACCATCAGGACATCATCATGCAGTTCAATCACGCCAACTTCGCCGTCGCCGACGTTCCCGCGGCGGCCGCGTTCTTCGCGCGCCACTTCGACTTCAGCGTTGTCGGCGAGGCGCACGACAACTTCGTCGTCATGGAGGGCGAGGGCGGCTTCGTCCTCAACTTCATGGCCTCAGGCAAGGCCGAGGCCACCTATCACAAGAACTTCCACGTTGGCTTCTTCGTCGGCAGCGTCGCCGAAGTCCGGCTGAAGCACGCTGAACTCGCCGACGCCGGCTACGGCCCCGGCGACGTGCAGCAGTTCACCCGCGGCGGCAGCCGGACCACGACGTTCTACTGCCAGGCACCCGGCGGCTTCCTAGTCGAGGTCGCCACCACCGCGGCCGACTAAGCCGCCGCTGCCGGCAGCGTTTCGTAATGCGAGATGGACGCGACCGCTATGCGGTTGCGTCCATTCTGCTTGGCCGCATAGAGCTGCTGGTCGGCCAGCCGGAACAGCTCGGCGAAGGGCAGGTAGCGGTCGTACACGGCGCCGCCGACGCTCACCGTCAGCTGGTGCGGCTTGCCTTCGGGCGCGAACTCGGCCCCGTGCACCGCCTGACGCAGCCGTTCTGCCACCGCCTCGGCGATCAGCAGCGTCGTACCGGGCAGGTACACCGCGAATTCCTCGCCACCGATCCGCCCGATCAGGTCGGCGGCCCGCAGCACGCTGCGGATCGAGCTGGTGATCAGCCGCAGCGCGGCGTCACCCTGTTCGTGGCCGTAGGTGTCGTTGATCGACTTGAAGTTATCGGCGTCGACGACCAGCAGCGTGCCGCGCATGCCGTCCTCGGAGAAGCGGGCGTCGGCCAGCGCTTCCTCGACCTCGCGGGTGAACGCACCGCGGTTCAGCAGTTCGGTGAGCGTGTCGGTCGCCGCGTGGCGGCGCAGCAGCTCGTGGGCAATCGCCAGTTCGCGCAGCTTGCTGAGGAGGAAGAACAGGATCGGCCCGGCAAGCCCGATCGGCACCAGTACGTCGAGCATGATCGACCAGCGCAGGTCATCGGGGCCGAGGCTGTGAAAATTGAAAGAATCGACGAACAGGGTCACGGCGACGCAACCGAGCGCACCAAGTGTGGTCCAGAGGAAAACGCGGCCCCATCCGGTGGGTGATAAATCCAATGCTCGCGTCCCTTCAGCACTTCTGCGCAGAGGGCCGGAACGGTAGGCGGGGCGAGTTGAGATCGCCTCAAGCCACCGGATTGGATTTTATCTATCGTGCCGCGAGGGCGGTCAGCTCATCGCAGCGTTCATCGCCACGAGATCGGAATCCTCAGCTTTTCCGCCGAGCTCGACGCGGTTGCGGCCGGCATGCTTGGCCTCGTAAAGTCGGCGGTCGGCGATGCGGAACAGCTCGGAAAAGCCGGCGTCACTGGCGCAGATGGCGCCGCCGATACTGACCGACAGACGCTGCGCGATGCCGTCGGAGGTGACGAACAGCCCGTTGACGGCAGCGCGGATACGCTCCGCCGCGCGATCGGCCACGTCGAGCCCCGCGTCCTTGAGGAACACGCCGAACTCCTCGCCGCCGATCCGGCCGACCAGGTCGCCGTCGCGCACGCTGTCGCGGATGGCTGTGGCGATGAGTTGCAGCACCTCGTCGCCGCGCTCATGGCCGAAGCGGTCGTTGACCGTCTTGAAGTGATCGGCGTCGATGACCAGCAGCGCGCCGCTGCCGCCGGCACGACCGAGGTTCGAGCCGACGCGCGAGGTGAAGGCCCGGCGGTTGAGGCAATCGGTCAGCCAGTCGGTGGAGGCGAGCTTTTCCAGCTTACGGTTGGCCTCGCGCAGCTGCGCCGACCGCACCTGCAGGAAACAGCAGGATCGGCCCGCCCAAGGCCGTGGGCATGCCGAGGGCGAGGATCGTCCCGACGTCGTTCATCCCCTGGTTCAAGGACATCATCACCAGGTTGGAGATCACCCATGAGGCCAAGGTCGAGGTGACGAGAATGAGGGTGGTGCGCAACCAGACGATGCGCCACTCGGAAGCTGGCAGTGCGAGCTTGTTCATTTCCGCGTCCCCCGGAGTGAATGCATCCGGCTTAGGGACGAATGCTTGAATGCTGATTAATCGCCGGGGTGGATCGCAGCTAATTCGGTGCAGCGTTTCTGTTTCGTTCACAAAGCGCTTGGTAGGGTTCGGCTCCTGACCTAATGCTTCGGAATGGCTGAAACAGTGCGAATCATCGGCATCGATCCGGGGCTGCGGCGCTGCGGTTGGGGCATCATCGAGAGCAACGGCAACCGGCTGGGCTTCGTCGCCTGCGGCACCATAACGCCGCCGGTCGAGGGTGCGCTGGCCGACCGATTGGTGGAGCTGCATCGCGGCATCACCGCCGTGCTCGACGAGTATGCGCCCGAGGAAGCGGCGGTCGAAGAAACCTTCGTTTCGGCCGGTGCGCGCTCGGCGCTGCAACTGGGCCAGGCGCGCGGTGTGGTGCTGATGACGCCGGCTTTGCGCGGCATGCCGGTGGGCGAGTACGCGGCCAACCTGGTCAAGAAATCGGTCGTCGGCACCGGCCACGCCGAAAAGGCCCAGATCCAGATGATGATCAAGATCCTCTTGCCCACCGCGACCTTCAAGGGCGCCGACGCGGCCGATGCGCTGGCCATCGCCGTCTGCCACGCGCATCACCGCGCCATCCGCAAGCTGAGTGTTCCTGCATGATCGGCAAGCTCAAGGGCATGGTCGACGGCTTCGGCGACGACTATGCGCATCTCGACGTCAACGGGGTGGTCTACGAGCTGTTCTGCTCGGCCAAGACGCTCGCGGCGCTGCCTCAGGTCGGCCACGCCGCCGTCGTCCACACCGAGATGATCGTCCGCGAAGACATGATCCGGCTCTACGGCTTCTTCACCGAGGCCGAGAAGGCGTGGTTCACCACGCTGATGACTGTGCAGGGGGTCGGCAGCCGCGTCGCGCTCGCCATCCTGTCCGTACTCACCCCATCCGAGCTCGCCAGCGCCATCGCGCTGCAGGACAAGGCGATGGTCGGCCGCGCCAACGGCGTCGGCCCCAAGTTGGCGGTGCGCATCGTCACCGAGCTCAAGGGCAAGACCCCGGCCGGCGCCATCGACGCCGGCGTGCTCGGCCTGCAAGCCGCATTGGGAGAAGGTGTGGCCGCGGGCAACGTCTCCGACGCCGTCTCGGCGCTGACCAATCTCGGCTACTCCAGTGCCCAGGCCTCGGCCGCCGTGGCGCGGGTGGTCGGCCGTGAAGGCGACAAGGTGCCCACCGACAAGCTGATCCGGCTGGGACTTAGGGAACTGAGCAGTTGACTGACCTGACTTCCGCCCACACCGGTCGCGACGACCCGCTCGATGTCTCGCTGCGGCCCTCCGGCTTTTCCGAGTTCATCGGGCAGGCTGAAGCGCGGGCCAATCTCGAGGTGTTTATCCAGGCGGCGAAGCACCGCGGCACGGCGCTCGACCATGTGCTGTTTGTCGGCCCGCCCGGCCTCGGCAAGACCACGCTGGCGCAGATTGTCGCCCGTGAGCTCGGTGTCGGCTTCCGCGCCACGTCCGGCCCGGTGATCGCCAAGGCCGGCGACCTCGCGGCGCTGCTCACCAATCTCGAAGAACGCGACGTGCTGTTCATCGACGAGATCCACCGGCTCAACCCGGCGATCGAGGAAGTGCTCTATCCGGCGATGGAGGACTACCAGCTCGACCTGATCATCGGCGAGGGTCCCGCTGCGCGCTCGGTGCGCATCGATCTCGCCAAGTTCACCCTGGTCGGCGCCACCACCCGCGCCGGGTTGCTCACCACGCCGCTACGCGATCGCTTCGGGATCCCGATCCGACTGAACTTCTATACGCCGGAAGAACTGGTGAAGATCGTCGAGCGCGGTGCACGCCTGCTTGGCATCGGTATGGCGCCGGATGGGGCGATGGAAGTTGCCCGCCGCTCACGCGGCACCCCGCGCATCGCCGGCCGGCTGCTGCGCCGGGTCACCGATTTTGCGCTGGTCGACGGCGCCAAGGAAATCACCCGCTCGGTCGCCGACAAGGCACTGCTGCGGCTCGATGTCGACGCGCGCGGGCTCGACCAACTGGATCGTCGCTACCTCAAGGTGATCGCCGATTTCTATGGCGGTGGCCCGGTGGGGATCGAGACCATTGCCGCGGCGCTTTCGGAACCGCGCGACGCACTCGAGGAGATCGTCGAGCCCTACCTGATCCAGCAGGGCTTCATCCAACGCACGCCGCGCGGCCGCATGCTGACGGCGCTCGCCTTCCAGCACATGGGCATCAGCGTGCCGCAAGGCTTCGTCGGCATGCAGGGCAGCCTGTTCGAGGAGCCGGGCGAGGAATGAGCGATCCGGTGTTTCGGCCGCGCGTCCACATCATCCTGCTTGGGGTCGAGGACGTCGGCCGTTCGGCGGCCTTCTACGAGGCGCTCGGCTGGCAGCGCGCGCCGACGAGCCACGCCGGCTTCGTCAAGTTCGACCTCGGCGGCTTCGCCCTCGCGCTGATCTCGAAGGCCGACCTCGCCAGGGACGCCTTCGGGCAGCCCGGCAATCCCGGCGCATCGTCCGCCTTGGCGCTGATCTACTGCGCCGAGCATCCCGATGATGTGGCGCGACTGCTCGCACAGGCGGAGCGCGCCGGCGGCACCATCGTCAAGCCGGCGACCAAGACCCAATGGGGCACGGCAGGCTACTTCCGGGATCCCGATGGCCACCTGTTCGAGATCGACCACGAGGACGTGTGGGTGTTCGACAGGGAGCATCACCTTGTCGTCTGACGATCGCCGGATGATCGCCTTCGACCACGGCACGACGCGGTTCCAGTTCCGCGCTGCCGCCATCATTCGCCGCGAAGGCCATGTGCTCATCCACCGCGCGACCACTGAGGACTCATGGGCACTGCCCGGCGGCCGGGTCGAGATGGGCGAAGTCAGCACCGTGGCGCTGGCGCGCGAGCTCGAGGAAGAGTTGGGCGTCGTAGCCGAGATCGGCCCATTGGCCATCGTCATGGAGGACCTGTTCCGCTACGGCGGCAAGGTGATCCACGAGATGGGCTTCTACTATCCCGCTGAGATACCGCTGAGCTTTCCGTTCACTCCCGGCGCAGTCTGTCATCGGGTTGTGGATGGCAATGCGACGCTCGAATTCGTATGGGCCCCCAACGACGCCGAAACGTTGACGACGATCCCGCTGTTCCCGGTGGAACTGCGCGGCACTATGGCGGAGCTGGGACGGCATCCCATCCATGTCGTCGTGAACGAGCTATGAGCACCAGCCACTTCACCGCCCGCGTCTACTACGAAGACACCGATTTTTCAGGCAACGTCTACCACGCGGCGTACCTCCACTTCTTCGAGCGGGCCCGCACCGAGTTTTTGCGCGAGCGTGGCGTGCACCACTCGGAGCTGGTGAAGGATGGCATCGCCTTTGCGGTGCGCACCATGACCATCGACTTCAAGGCTGCCGCCCATATCGACGATCTGCTCGAGGTCACCACCGAGGTCGCCTCGCTCACTGCGGCACGGCTCAACCTGATCCAGTCGATCGCCCGCGATGGTGTCGAGATTACCCGCGCCGAGGTGCAGGTGGTGGCGATCAAGACCAGCGGCGGGGTGGCCAGGATGCCGCGCGAGCTGCTGGAGATGCTCAAGGCATAGCAAAAGGGCCGCCGGCGGACCGGCGACCCCAAGGATTGGCGTCAGGTTGGCGTCCTACATTGCAGCAGCCATCACCTGGCCGCGGATCTCGCCGTCGGGGAACTTCGCCGTATGCAGATTGAAGTACCACTGGCCACCCTGCAGCTGGGTGATCTGGTCGTCGGTCAGCGTGGCATTGCCGTTGATCGGGCTCGCCAGCGGATCGGCCAGCGGCACCACCGGATCGGCATTGGCGCCTTCAGCCGCCGGGCCATGGAAATGGGCGCCGGTCGCGTCACCGCTCAGCCCTTCATAGGTCACCGTCCAGGTGAACACCTTGCTGTCGGTGTCGAGCGTCGCCTCGACCTTGCCGGTGGCCGCGGAGTCCGTTGCCGGCACCTCAGAAGCGCCCTTCAGGTCGGCGCTGAACTTCAGCATTTCGGCGTAGGCCGGCATGGCCGAGAAGGCCAGCACGGCGGCGGTAGCGAGCAGAGTTCGTGTCAGGTTGAGATGCATGGGAAGCTCTCCCTTCGTTGTTGTGATTATCCCGCACAGAACTTCCATTGGCGGGGTCAGCACAGGAAACGCAGGTTGGCGGGCAGGGTTGCGCCGCGCCGATCTGACGCGATCACACAAACGCGAGGAATCGCTTTGTTAACACTTGCTTGACCATAAGTAAGGCAGTGCACCTTGAGCGTTGCCAAAGGTCCGGAAAACCGGGCTTTTCTCTTAAATTTGACAAATTTGGACCGCATCGACCCGACAATCAGGTTTCGGTCGTCGGGGCCGGACTGAGAAGGACCCTTACATGGAAGCCATGGATGCCGTTGGCACCGCCGCTGCGCATGCCGACCTTTCGATCTGGGCGCTGTTCTGGCAGGCCGACCTCGTCGTCAAGACGGTGATGATCGGGTTGCTCGCCGCCTCGGTGTGGTGCTGGGCGATTATCGTCGACAAGTCGATGCTGTATGCGCGCGCCAAGAGCGAGATGAACCGGTTCGAACGGGTGTTCTGGTCGGGCCAGTCGCTGGAAGAACTCTACCAGCAGATGAGCGAGAAGCCCTCGATGGGGCTCGGCGCCATCTTCGTTGCCGCGATGAAAGAATGGAAGCGCAGCCACGAGCAGAACGCCTCGTCGTTCGTCGGCGTGCAGGGCCGCCTCGACAAGGTGCTGGACGTCGCCATTGCGCGAGAAAGCGAGAACCTCGAGAAGCGCCTCGGCTTCCTCGCCACCGTCGGCTCGGCCTCGCCCTTCATTGGCCTCTTTGGCACGGTATGGGGCATCATGAACGCCTTCACCGCCATCTCGGCCGCATCGAGCACCAATCTCAGCGTGGTTGCCGGCCCCATCGCCGAGGCGCTGTTCGCCACCGCGCTGGGCCTCCTCGCCGCTATCCCGGCGGTTATCGCCTACAACAAGCTTTCCGGTGATGCCAACAAGCTGATCGGCCGGCTCGAAGGCTTTGCCGACGAGTTCTCCACCATCCTCAGCCGGCAGCTCGAAGCGCGGGGTGCCCGCTGATGGCAATGGCAGTATCCAGCGGCGGGGGCGGCGGACGCCGTCGTGGCCGGCGGCGCGGCGGCGGCTCCAAGCCGATGAGCGAGATCAACGTCACGCCGATGGTCGACGTGATGCTGGTGCTGTTGATCATCTTCATGGTGGCGGCGCCGCTGATGACGGTCGGCGTGCCGATCGAGTTACCGCAGACGCAAGCCAAGCAGCTCAACACCGAGCAGAAGCCGATCACCATCTCGGTCACCAACGAGGGCGCCATCTTCCTCGGCGACAGCCCGGTGACGCTCGAGGACCTGACCACGCAGGTGGCCGCGGTTGCCGTCAACGGTACCGAGGACCGCATCTATGTGCGCGGCGATCTCGCGGCGAACTACGGGTCGGTGATGCAGGTGATGGGCGCGCTGTCGGGCGCCGGCTACGCCAAGATCGGCCTCATCACGGAACAGGCCGCGCAGCAAC